>Ga0105251_10003706_pt1 | contig 10957 bp, 16 predicted proteins | sample KBSS64metaG_FD_80424 | JGI IMG/M metagenome (GOLD analysis project Ga0105251, IMG submission 80424) | Switchgrass rhizosphere microbial communities from Kellogg Biological Station, Michigan, USA - KBS S6-4 metaG | ecosystem: Host-associated > Plants > Roots > Rhizosphere > Soil | place...
CAGCGCCGACTTCAAAGGCAGCTACCGCACCCGCAAGACGCGCAGCTGGGTGGGCCAGACCCTGGGCGCGATCATCGCCCGCATCGCTGCCGACAACGCCCTCACCCCCGCCTGCCACCCCGACCTGGCCGACCAGACCATCCCGGCCACCGAGCAGCACAACAAGAGCGACATGCAGCTCGTCCGCGACCTCGGCCGCCAGTTCGATGCCGTGGCCACGGTCAAAGGCGGCGCCCTGATTTTCGCCCCACGTGGCGCCACCACCACGCCAAGCGGCAAGGAACTGCCCAGCCTGACCATCACCCGCCAGCAATGCAGCAGCGTAACCTGGCGCCGCGCAGCGCGGGAAAAGGCCTATGATGGCGCCGAGGCGCAGTGGCATGATCAGGATGCGGGACAGCGGAAGACGGTGGCAGCGGGTGGTAGCAATCGGCGTCGGCTCAAGCGGGTCTATCCCAGTGAGGCAACGGCCCATGCCGCTGCCCAAGCAGAAACCGGCCGTCTGGGCCGCGTCTCGGCAACTGTAGATGTTACCTTGCCCTATGGCGACGCGCGGGCAGTGCCCGGCACAAAGGTAGCACTGTCAGGCTTCCGGCCGCACATCGACAAGGAAGCCTGGAAGATTTCCAGCGCGGATTACGACCATGGGGCCAATGGTTTCAGTACCAAACTCGCATTAGAAATCAGGGAATGAGGCTAACCGCCGTTCCTTGTTAGTGGTCAGGCACTTCGGTTCCGGTGGCCACATCGATGACATGCCCTGACCTGTAACTCAGAACGCCGGGGATAGGCGCGAGACGATTGACGTAAATCACGTTCGGCTCAACGAACGTTCCGACAGCGTGGAATTGCGCAGGCGCAATGGCAGTACCATAAATTGCCTCCGGCAGATTGTCCTCGGGGCGTGCCGGTCGCAGTGCAATGGCCCAAAGCGTATTATCCATCGCCGCAGTGGGTCCAAGATCAACCTCTCCGGCCAATTCAGGTATTGGCGAGGGTTTCGCGGCAGAAGCCACGAACATGGTGCCGATGTCCGTTACCTTGCCTGCCGACGCCGCAAATCCCACAGACCCAAGGCACATGCATTCATAGAGGTACCCGTTGAATCCTTGCCCATAGAAAACGTAATCCCCGGGAGGGACTTCGGCCAACACAGTGTTGGTTTTGCCGTTTTGCGCAAACCACTTTCCTGCCGGTAGCTCGTAGAGATTTGCCCGGCCTGAGTAGTCAAATGCGAAGTCGGCTAGGGGTGGCGCCTTGGCACCAGCCTTAGCATGGGCTTCCTGCTTTGCAGCACTATACGAGGCCATTTCCTGTTCGGAAGGCACGCGCAAAAGGTCGGCGGCAAAGCTCTCATTGCTGGTATCAATGCGAAGCAGAATATACGCCCGGTCTGCGCGCAATTGCAGTGGCCCGCCAGCACGGATCAAACGGAAATCGCCGCCCGCATCTGCTTTTGCCGTCGATGGCCCAGGCCATGCAGCCAATGCCAACAAAGTCGATAGCATGATTACGAGCCGGTTCATGGCAGCACCTGCGGCGTTGGAGGGACCGGGCCAGATGCTACCTGAGCTCTCAATTTTACCGATTGCACTGGATCACCCAGGTTGAGTTGCTGCCATATCGCCTGCGATGTCCGATATCGGCTGTAGCCGCGCGGCGCCATGCAGCGAAAAAGGCGGGCCTGCCCCCTGCTACGCAACAACGGGCCATCTATGACCGCACCTATCGCCGCGCCCATCAACCCATATTGCGTCGAAGCCGCTGCATTCTCTTGCGGTGCAGGACGGTTGCCCCATGGAACGAAAGCAGGAAGCGTTCTTTGGGCTCCATTCGCCAAGAAGCGTGAGCAAAAAGCTAGATCTGCTTCGGCCTCCTGAACGCTCACACCGGATTTGTGGAAAATGAAGAATTTACGGGGATCGGCCAGATCCTTTTCCGCGACAGCGAGATCAATCGTGGAGTGACCTTGGGCAACAGCAGCATTTTGCGCTGCCGCCGTGTCTATAGCGGCGAGCCCCAAGGCAGCGGGAAAAATCAGCTTGTACACCCAACCTCCGAGCAATGTTAACCAGCATTGCTTCGCATTGTAACGCCGTCTTCGGCCGAGCCAAGCGTGCACACCAAACATTGGCGATCATGAAAGAGACCTAGAAAGTGACAAGTCTCTCCCGAGACTGGCCGGCCAGACCATCCCGGCCACCGAGCAGCACAACAAGAGCGACATGCAGTTCATCCGCGACCTCGGCCGCCAGTTCGATGCCGTGGCCACGGTCAAAGGCGGCGCCCTGATCTTCGCCCCGCGCGGCGCCACCACCACGCCCGGCGGCAAGGCCCTGCCCAGCCTGACCATCACCCGCCAGCAATGCAGCAGCGTTACCTGGAGACGCGTGGCGCGGGAGAAGGCCTACGATGGCGCCGAGGCGCAGTGGCATGATCAGGATGCCGGGGCGCGTAAGACGGTCGTGGCTGGCGGCAGCAACCGGCGCAGGCTCAAGCGCATATATCCGAGCGAGTTGGCGGCCACGGCCGCAGTGCAAGCCGAAACTGAATGCCTCGGTCGCGTTTCAGCCACGATCGATGTAACTATGGCATACGGCGATGCGCGCACCGTACCCGGTGCGCGCACAGAGTTGTCGGGCTTTCGTGCACACATCGACAATGCAATTTGGCGTATTAACAGCGTAGACCACGAGCATGGAACCGGTGGCTTAAGAACGCGAATAGCGCTTGAATGCTCAGATAGTCGGTCACAACGAAACACAGAGTCACAACGCAACTAGCGGTCGAGCCGACGAGATGCCTGTTTAAGCAACGTTGCACCAAGCTCCAATTGTTGCCATCGCTCCGCAATATGTAGATCTGCACGCCTCTGTCTGGCCAAACTCTGAATTGAATGATGCAAGCGAGTTACGTTGAGCCTCGGTTTCGCGTTGGCCAATTCTGCAATTTTCCCAGCCAAATCCAATCCGAGTTTGGTATCTATTTCGGAATGAGAGATAATTTGATCTAGAAGGCTCACAAAAAAAGGATCATTGTCCTCAATAATGCATTCTAAATCATCTCCCGACCAAATGTTCTGTAAAATTAAAAGTAAAATAGCGTATTTCTCAAATTTTTGACCACAAAGCACCTTAAAATATTCCAATTTACATTTATCGATTGTACTAAAAAAACTTCCCGACCTTTCGAAGATAATCATAACCGCCAGAGATGCAATCAATCCTGGATATACATCCAGATTGTCATTAAATATTTTAAATATCTCAAACCTTATTTCTTGATGTCCTTTATAAATCTTTTTTCCATTGGACGCCCATGTGCTAATTTTTCCCAAAACTTCTTGGCTAGACACGACTTCGTCCGGTATGGAATTTAAAATATAAATTTCAAGAAGTTCTTTCCCTCTGGGCCCCACTCCAGACTCAATCAGAAAAATGGATTGCGAGAGTGTGAGCTCTTCGAATGAATATAGTGAGAGAGTGAATGCAACCATCCGCCGCATTAAGGCGCGAGAAGCTCCTTGCGATGCCATGCCGATGCCCAGCAATCTACCAACCCACGCGACATCGTGACCGCCGTGGACTAAACTTAGCGCACCATGCCCAACTCCCACCTTGGCAATTTCTGCATCGATCAATCCACAGGAACCGCAATGGACTAAATCGGCATCAAGCACGCCCTGAACTTCCCATCGGCTTTCTGCGTCGCGCCATTCACTTATATCACCCCAACCCCCTGATCGAATGCAAGCACTTAACCTCGGTAAATCTTCGCCGAGATAACCGAGATAAATTGCCGTCGATAGCGGCCACGAGGCTATCGACGAAATCATCTCGAAATCTGCTTGCCAGCCATGAGCAACGATAAGGTCGAGAATGTCCGCGAGAGTCGATGCGCGAGGATCGAACTCAAAATCGCGCAATGCTCTCATTGGCGCCCAACTCGCCGACGCAGGAAGATCACGGAAAGCAGCACGGCGCCTTTCCGACAGCTTAAGCTTTGGGTAACACAATGAAAGCGGCGTTGAGTGGCCACCAAGATGAACTTGTGCACTACCTTCTTCACCACTTTCGCGACTAAAAATGTCCAAACATGTAAAAACTTTAACTATACTTTGCGCATGCGGCAATCTGTCGCTGCTGCGCAAAAGTCCTAATGTGCGCACGACAGAAAATGGCGACACAGTTTCCAGTGCGTCGCGCATTCTTCGTTCGAGAAGCGAATTCTCTGGTATCAGAAATTGGCAAGAAAAAAGTTCTAAAAGGCGTTCGGAATCCGTCGGCCATAATTCGTCAATTAATTGATCAGCCCATTCAAAGCGACGTGAAGATGCTTGCAGCAAAATCGTCCACGCAGCCAAACGAGTTTCACTAAAAGGCGACATCAATCTGGGCCGCAGCTGCTCAATCGCACGAGCAGGCTCTTCAGAGAGATGCTCTCTTAGGCTCGGTGCAGGAACCTTAGGTCCGGCGTAAACGATATCGAGCGCAAGACTCACCAGCATTCGATGATACTTTGGCTGACCGAATGCAAGTCCATCATCAAGTAAGGACAGCGCTAATTGTGAACCCGTACGCAGCATCTTGTCAATTGCATCGTCATTTTCATTGAGTTCGCGACATATCGTGATGATCGTATCGCGATGATGTTCAGTGTCGGGCGCCGCAAAACACTTGCTGGCCGCTATTTGAAATACGTGGAGCCAATGCTCACGGTTCGCGACCAAGCGCAATCGATCCTGAACACGAACATCGCGACCCGACATAATATATGCAGCCGCCATGAATTCTTGTAGCGATCGAACTTCGAAACTGAATCTCCCTTCCTGGCGCTGAGCGAGCAATACAAGCCTCTCAGTCGAAGCGGAAAGAAGTTCCGCCGTAATTTCCTCGAGTTCACGGCCTTCGTGCCCTACATCCGCTAACTGACCTCGAATGAGTTCCGCAAGCTCTTCGCTCGTCAAATACGATTCCGAATGCCCCTGTGTCTCTGCATCGACATGAAGCAAGAAGCCCGCCCTATGATGAAGCCCAGAAATGGGACGATGCCAACGCCGCATCGTTTCACCAATTGGCCCCGGCTTTGCCTGCTCACGTTCTAGTACAACGTTAAAAAACTTCTCAAATAAGCTCCACCTGTCATTCGGTGCATCACCACGCTGATCAATTAGCGCGAGCAGAATGGCGACCTGCAGTGGGCTTACCATTAAGCGGGCTGTGATGGGACTTCTGGAGGCGGCAGTGACACGGCTCAAGGTACGCTCTCGTTGAACCGGGTCGATAATTCTGTTGGTCGCTAGCTTTTGTGCATACGCCACAGCCAAATTGGCGGGAAGAGGCGTCATTTCCAATTGTGTATAAAGTTCAGGATCTAGGTCATCATTGTATCCTTGTGGACGCGTAGTAACCAACATGAGTACATCACATGAGCTAGCCTCGTCCCAGAAATTGCTTATAGCGTGAACTACTTCAGCGCGGTTGGCACTTGGCGGAACTTCATCAAGTCCATCGAGGATCAAAATAGAAGGATTTTCCTTGAGCCAAATTCTCAAGGAATCTACCGCCATTACCGCATCTCCAATACGAGATATTTGAGATGCAATATAACCTAACAGCGAGAGAGAACTTTTTGTTGACGCAAGCGCATCCGCAAACATTGGAAGATCGACTCGGATAGGAAATCGCTTTGGCACTTGTGTCAGAATATTTTCTGACAGGGCTGCTTTAAGCGTTGCCTCGACAATAACTGATGTTTCTGCTGAAATTTCCCCAGCCCGATCAATATTTAGCATATTGGCTCGAAAAATTTGCGCCAGGAATTGTGATATAGTTGACTTCCCCTGGCCAGGTCCACCTAAGAGCAATATACGCTCAGGACGCCCTTGCTGCTCGCGCGGCTGTTGTTTGACACTAGCTCGATCTAGACAGTCGCGCGAGCAACCGAGCAAGCTATCCAAAAGCATGAGATCGTCGGGACTTTCCTCTCCTCGTTGCGTGAAAGGTAGGTCCGTAATCACATCCTCAATCATCGTTTGAGCGTCGCTACCGTGGCCAGCCTGCTGCAATCGAAGTGGGCGATGGTCGCGCAATTCCCTGCATAAATAGCGGTACATGGTATCGCGGACCGCCTTAGCATCCCGCCCCCGCTCATCGATAATATCGGCAATAACATCACTTGAGCATAGCCAAGCCGCATAGCTGCGACGCAGCTCAGGTGCATCCATCAACATCGCAGATATTTGGTCGAGATGCCAAATGCGATATCCTTTAAGACCAAGCTTTGGCCCATATTTTGCAAATAACTCGCCTATCTTATCTATCCCTCCTTTGGACCTTTTTGTTGCAGGAACAGACGATAGCCGCGCGTTAGTTACTATAATGTAATAGTCCGGCTTCTTAAGTACGCTTCGAGGTGAAATAAATTTATCGAATTCGGCACGCATTTGATCAATTAGCCAATTCGCGTCCTGGGCCGGCGTGCCAGGAATTTGCCTGAATTTCGCCTGCATCACGGTATAACCGTTCCATCCGTCCGCATGAGAGGGATAGTCGAGAATTCCTTCATACGAGGCTTCGCGGCCTCCGTCGGGTCCGTCACCAAATATCAGTATCCCCGTCCCGAGAGTGTGCGTAGCAAGCGACTGAGCAAAGCGCTCGAACGAACGAGTTGAAAAGCTTCGAAAGTCAAAATCCACCGCTCTTTACCCCTGCTCGCCCGCGACCGCCCCACTGATGCTTACCTGGCCGCGCATTTGTTCGTTACAGCTTAGAATACGCCGACTTTACATTTTTCGGCCTATCCAGATTACTCGCCCCACCACGTGAATTTCATCCTCTGTCGCCTCGATGGGGCTGACTGCGGTGTTGTCGCTCATGAGCAGGAAGGAGCCTTGGGCGGTGCGGCGGACGCGTTTGATGGTGGCTAGGTCGCCGTAGGCCAGGGCCCAGATACGGTCTTGGCGAGTGATCAGGTTGTCCGCTCGGTTTACCAGGACGTCATCCTCGTCGAGGATTGTGGGCATCATGGAGTCACCGTCGCCTCGGGTTAGGAAGACGTCTGACGGGCCGTAGCGGGTCAGGCGGTCCAGCCAGTCTTTGCGGAACGGGACTAATTTGCTCTCGATGTGACCGTCAACGAAGGCCCCTCCCCCCAGGGCAAAGCCAAGGCCGATTTCCGGTATCAGGGACATGCCGAACTGTTCGGCAAGCTGCTCCGGCGTGGGCACCGGCACCGCGCCAGCTGATGGATCATCAGTCTCACCGGCCAGATAGCTGGCTGTAGTGTTCAGCGCGATTGCGATGCGATGGAGGTGGGAGGAGCCGGAACTGATCCCGGACTCGAGCTTGCCTATCGTGGCTTGGGAAAGGCCGACAGCCTTGGCTAACTGGGTCTGTGACAGACCCAGCGCATTGCGCAGAGCGGCGACTCTTTCTCCAGTTCGCATGGGTATTACCTATTCCAATGGGAATAGCCGAATACCCTCGATATGCTATTGACGTACGTATTCCATATGGAATAACAGGGCGTATGGAACAGGCTATCACCCCATTTGAAGCACTTATGCTCGCAGTGGATCGAGCCGCTTCCCAATCGGGGCTGGCGCGCATTTGCGGCGTTGCCCAATCCACCGTCTGGAAGTGGCTGCAAACCGCCAGGCGCCTGCCCGCCGAGTATGTCCTGACCGTCGAAGCCGCGACCGGCATTCCGCGTCATCTGCTGCGCCCCGATATCTACCCGGCCGATCTTGGCCCCTCGCCTGCCTGGCAGGGCATAGGTCACGGCGCGCAGCGCGTCTCTTTCAATCGGAACAACACTTTGCAGGGGCGAGCGGCATGATTGGCGCGGCTCAACAGGAGGGAACGCCCCATGACAGCACCGCCGCAGGAGTGGAGCCTACTCGCCATGTCCTTCATGCTGGCACTTCAATGCCTGGGCTTGTCCTCGATGATCAAGCGCTTGCAACGGATTGTCTTCAGGCTGGAGGATGTCGCGTGGCTGACTCGGCAGGGCTGCCCGAATGCCGATGTGTCCACCGACACAGCGGATATGCCCGAAGACTCAGTCCACCCCACAAAGACGAGCTTCAACCACTATTCCGATTCTTTCTGAGAAAGGCGAGTGCGGCAATTTCACGCATTGCTGCGGCCCGTTTCGGTTGGTCGGAGGCTTCGTAATGATCTGCGGCGGCTTCCATTTCACCAACCATGTCAGCCCTCAAAGTAGGCCGCTCCTTTTCAAGGACGCGGACCAACGCCTTAATCAACTCGCTATCGGCGGAAACGTCATACTCGTTTTCAATATCAGCCATTTGCTTCCCTTCGCGATTCGGCCAGCGAGAGTAGCCAAAGCTGGCTGTCGAGCAAACGCCAGTGCCGGAGGCATGTGGAAATGACCAAGCGGCGCGATCCTCTCACCGTGCACCATGCCCTTACCGTGATCGCCGCGCGCATCGGGTGGGACAAGTGCGGCATGCTGGTGGGCCGCAGCGGGCGCCTGGTGCGCATGTGGTCCGATCCCGATGCCGATAGCGAGATTTCGATTCTCGACGCCATGCGGCTCGACCGCGCGTTTATCGAGGCCGGCGGCGATCATGCGCCGATCCTGCGCGTCTACAGCTTCCAACTGGACATTGCCGCCAGCGACGGGACGGCAGACATGACGCGCGCAGCCGCTGTCGCCGCCAAAGAAAGCGGTGAGGCGGTGGCCGCGCTGCTCGATGCCGCGATGCACCCGCAAGACCCGGCCGCGCTGCGCCGCGCGCGCAAGGAAGGGGAGGAAGCGCTGGCCGCGATTACCGATGGCCTGGCCGCGCTCGATCGCCAGGAACGGGAGGCGCATTGACCATGGCCGCCCATCCCCTGCCCGACCCTGGCCACAACCAGCCCGCGCCCGCCCGCACCGACCGGCTGCGCTGCCCCCATTGCAACACCGTCGGCCAGCGCCGCACAAGCCGCGAGATCACGCCCACGCACCGCGACATCTACTACCAGTGCGCCAACCTGTTTTGCGGGCACAGTTGGAAGGCCAGCGAGACCTATGACTATGGCATCGCGCCCAGCGCCATCCCCAACCCGCGCGTGACGCTGCCCATGCGGCCTGTCACCCGGCAGGAAGCCATCGAGATCATGCGCCCGCGCGACGCCGCGCAGCCCGAACTGTTCGACAACGCCAGCCCGCCGGAGCTTCCTGGCTGAGCCGCCCCTTTTCCTGACCGCCGCCACATTCCCGCTTTCCCGCCGCCGGGCCTCGTTTCCGGCGACGGATGACCTTTGCCCGAAAGGAACGCCCGATGCGCCTTCGCCCACCTGCCGTTTTCCAGTGCTCTTGCAGCACGCAGCACCATTCTGCCGATGGCATCGCTCCGGCAGGCTGGACCACGCGCCACGGCCAGGCCTGGTGCCCCGATTGCACCAAGGCCGGCGTGCCCGTGCGCCAGTTGCTCCATGGCGGTACTCGCTCGCCGCGCCGGAGGGCCGCCTGATGACTGCGCGCGCCGCCCCCGCCCACTTCCCCTACGATCACGGCTCGCTCGCCCAAAACGACACCCGCGATCCCCGCGCCTGGCATCTGGCCAACAAGGCCCGCTTCGACGCGCTCTACGGCCCCGAAACCGCGCCAGAGCCGGTGCCCGCCCCACGCCGCCGCCGCGAAAGCCGCGCCGCGCGCCTCGCCGCCGCACGCCAGTGGCGGATCGACATGAAGCCTCATTTTGACGCCCTCTATGGACCGGAGACCGAAGCATGAACCGTTTTCGCAAGATCCTGCGCGCATCCCTCCCTGCAACCGCGCGGGCGGCCGCTGCCGGCCTGCTCAGCTATGGGCTGGTTCGGTTGGAACCCACCGGCACCACGCTCCTCGTTACGACCGCCGGTGCCGCGCTCGGATATCTGTCGGCACCGGGTTTGCGCTGGCTCTTCCGCAGGCGTGAAGCGTGATGGCGCGCCTGTTCTCTCGCGCGCGGGAGCGAAAGCCCCGCGCCGCGATCCGCCACCAGCACGCCACGCGGCGTCTGGCCCCGCATGAGGATGACTTGCTTGAGGCGTCCGACGCTTGGGGCGTGGCCGGCGTGGCGATCAGCCTGGTCGCCCTCTTGTGGATGGCCGCCCGCTGCGGCCCCACGCTGTTCCCCAACCTGTTCTGAGGCGCCGCAATGACTGACCAACTCACCATCCCGGTGCCCCTACCGGACGAACACCGCGCGGCCGACCAGCGCCTCAAGCTGCTGATCGAGCGGGTCGAGCGGCTCGAGGAGGAAAAGAAGGCCATCAGCGACGACATCCGCGACGTGTTCGGCGAGATGAAATCCGCCGGTTACGACGCCAAGTGCGCCCGCCAGATCATCCGCCTGCGCAAGATGAAGCCCGACGACCGGCGCGAGATGGAAGCCATTCTCGACGTCTATAAGAACGCTCTCGGCATCGACTAAGCCACTCAAAGGATCTGCCCATGGTACGCCGCGTCCTCAATTCCGCCCCGATCGAAGAGCAGGACATCTTCGTGATCGCCCGTCCCGAACGCCAACTGAGGCGGCAAGAGGTCGAGCGCATTACCGGCCTATCTTGCAGCACCATCTATCGCCTTCTCGAGGCCGGCGACTTCCCTCGCCCGCTCCGAATCACCACCCGCTGCGTCCGCTGGCTCGAATCCGAAATCGCAGAATGGCAGGCAAGCCGGGGCCGGACGCGCGCCCAATCCGAGGGGTATCAATAGGGGTATCCGTGCAATCCAGCACCACAGATTTGGCAGATTTCCGAGAGTTTTCAGCTTATGTTTGATCGTCACCGCTTCCGCCAAGCGGCCATCAACCAGCCGGCGTCATGCGTTCATGGAACGAACGTTGCCGTTCATCACGGCATTGTCGCCAGCGCGCAGCAGCCTTGCGGCCGTTACGCATGTCTTGCCTTTCCAGGTCCGGCGTCTGATCTCAAGGCAGGGTGTGTGCGCCTCGACCAGC
>Ga0105251_10003711_pt1 | contig 10952 bp, 8 predicted proteins | sample KBSS64metaG_FD_80424 | JGI IMG/M metagenome (GOLD analysis project Ga0105251, IMG submission 80424) | Switchgrass rhizosphere microbial communities from Kellogg Biological Station, Michigan, USA - KBS S6-4 metaG | ecosystem: Host-associated > Plants > Roots > Rhizosphere > Soil | place...
CGGCGCAACTTCTACCAGATCCATGCCGACGATGTTCATGCCCTGCAAACCGCGAATCAGCTTGGTGGCTTTATCGCTGCTCAAGCCGCCAATCACTGGCGTGCCGGTTCCCGGTGCGTGGGCGGGATCCAGACAATCGATATCAAAGGTCAAATACACCGGCAGATCGCCAACGGTACGCTTCACTTCCGCCAGAATGTCATCAACGCTGCGATCGTTGACCTGCGCGGCATCCAGCACGTTAAAGCCCAAGCTCTTATCGAACTCGGTACGAATACCGATCTGCACAGAGTGCTGCGGATCGATCAAACCCTCTTTTGGCGCGGTGAAGAACATGGTGCCGTGATCGAAAGTAGGACCATTGGAATAGGTATCGGTGTGCGCATCGAAATGCACCAGCGCCATTTTGCCGAAGTGCTTAGCGTGTGCACGCAGCAGCGGCAGCGTGACGTAGTGGTCACCGCCAAAGGTCAGCATGCGCTTACCGTTCGCTAGCAGTTTCTCGGCGTGCGCCTGCAGTTTGTCAGAGAGATCCTGTGAATCGCCAAAGGCATAAACCAGATCGCCGCAATCCACCACGTTCAAACGCTGGCGCAAATCGAAATCCCACGGCCAGCGACAGCCTTCCCACGCCAGGTTGGTGGAAATCTGGCGGATTGCCCCCGGACCTAAACGGCTGCCTGGACGACCGGAGGTCGCGGCATCGAAAGGAACACCGGTGATCACCCACTCAGCGTCACTGTCGTAAGGCTGGAAGTTGAGCGGGAAACGCATGAAACCAAAAGCGTTGGAAACCAATGAGTTATCATACTGATTGCCGAGGGTGTTATACATAAATCGTCCTCTATATATCCGTGAGTCGGGCGATGCCCGCGAGCCATTAAGGTATAGATGAAAAAAATCCCCTCCGCGTCGTTAACCCGACGAGGAAGGGATTGGTTGACGCGATTATCGCGAAGATCGCAACTCCCTGCAATCAGCGTTCGTTTTTCACTCAGCAAATCTGTAACAGTAAAATGACTTTAATCTCCATCTTAAAGACATCAATAATTTTAATTAATAAAAAAGCATGAAACTTTTATATAAATTAAGCCATTTCTTAAATAAGAATTTTCATGGACAAGGTAATTACGGAAAATAAAAATCAAAAATTAAATCTATCAAGCGAATTTAATTGATAGTCAAAAACACTTAGTATTATTAAATACCATTCTGTAACGTTATTTAAAGAAATCAGGAAAGGATTTTCTAGGTAAAAAGGAATGATGTTCACCGTCACACCAAACCATGCTTTAAGAATCATCTGATTGCGCATGGTTTTGTGCTTTATTTTTCCTTTAACACGTTTCTCTTTTAATAGTGAGATGAAGAAGCCTCTTCTCTTACAACCTTATTAAAACTCTTTCCAACATTACTGAAGCATCGTACTCAGCGCATTGGTATCTGTTAAGCCAGGGGCGGTAGCGTGCAAATTATTTATTTAATCGGTGGGAAAATTAATGAGCAGAAGCGGATACAATGTGCAGAAGTCTGCCATTAATGCTTTGTTTTTTAGGGAAATACGCACACGGTTTGGCAAGTATCGTCTGGGATATCTATGGGCAGTGCTGGAACCTTCTGCACATTTACTTGTGCTATTATTTTTTTTTGGTTTTATCATGCATCGCACCATGCCAGACATTTCATTCCCGCTGTTTTTAATAAATGGAATTATTCCCTACTTTATTTTCTCTAACATCACCCAGCGTTCGATAGGCGCAATAGAGGCTAATCAGGGATTATTCAACTATCGTCCGATAAAACCTATCGATACGATTATCGCCAGAGCTAAGTTAGAAGCGGTTATTTACGTCGCTGTTTATATTCTTTTAATGATTGTCGTGGGAATGACAGGAGAAAACATCAGCGTTAATAACGTGCTGAAGTTGGTTTCTGCCTGGGGATTGTTAATCCTGTTCTCATGTGGGATTGGGGTGATATTCATGGTCACAGGGCATTTTCTCCCAGAAGCACAGAAGCTTTTCCCCGTTGTGCTAAAACCACTCTACTTTATTTCCGGCATCATGTTTCCATTACATGCTATTCCTAAAGAGTATTGGCCCTACTTGTTGTGGAATCCGATCCTTCACGCGGTTGAAGTGAGTCGGGAAGCGGTGGTAGCGGGCTATGTCAGTGAAGGCGTGAGCCTGGAATATCTGGCCATAGTTACCCTGGCAACGCTTTTTATTGGCCTGGCAATATATCGCACCCGTGAAGAGGCAATGATGACATCATGATCAAGATTGAAAACCTCACCAAGTCTTATCGCACGCCAGCTGGCAGACACTATGTGTTTAAAGATCTCAATCTGCAGCTGCCGAGTGGAAAAAGCGTTGCAATCATAGGACGCAACGGCGCCGGAAAATCAACCTTGCTGCGTATGATCGGTGGCATTGATCAACCCGACAGCGGTTTAATTACCACAGATAAAACGATCTCATGGCCAGTAGGATTGTCGGGAGGATTTCAGGGCAGCTTAAGTGGCCGTGAAAATGTGAAGTTTGTCGCCAGGCTTTATGCCAAAAAAGATCAGCTCAAAGAAAAAATTGCCTTTGTTGAGGAGTTTGCCCAGCTCGGCAAGTATTTTGATATGCCGATCAAAAATTACTCCTCTGGCATGAAATCTCGTTTGGGTTTTGGCCTCAGCATGGCTTTCAAATTTGACTATTATCTGGTTGATGAAGTTACTGCGGTAGGTGATGCAAGATTCAGAGCGAAATGCGCGCGATTATTCAAAATACGGCATGCTGAATCGAGCTTCCTGATGGTTTCGCATAATCTTAATTCATTAAAAGAATTTTGTGATATGGCCATTTACATTGGCAGAGATAACGAGGTTCTTCTATTCCATGACATTGAAGAAGCCATCACTCAATATAGCTTTGAGTGGAAAACCTAAATAAATGGCAGAAAACCTAACAGCCCTCATCCCGATTGACCTGGTAAGACGTGCAAAAGACATCATTAATAAAGCCGCGTTAATCGCATCTGATGCAGAGAAATCAAATATAAAAGTCATTTTCGGGCATAACGATAGAAACACCAGGCAAGATAAAGCATTCATAAAAGCAATTAAAAACCACAGCAATGTAACACTCTGTCAGGCTAATAATAAATCCGAACTGACCAATGTGTCGCAGTTGAGAAACCTGGCTTTCCAGCAGGTCGATACAGAACTGATTGTATTACTTGATGTCGATATCTTCCCTGATTTTGCCCTATTTATGCGTTGCGCAAATCAAATAATTGATCAATCAGCACCGTTTTATATTCTTCCTTGTCTCTACTTAACCAAATATGGCACTGACTATCTCCGTAAAAAAAAAAGCATTGAAGGCCTTAAAGAAAAATACTTCTCCTTTTCGCGTAAGGAATTTTTGCACCTGGCATGTCCATCATCAATCGTAGTGATGAAGTCGAGAGATTACCGGGAGATAAAGGGCTTCAATCCAGCGTTCAATGGCCATGGTTATGAAGATTTTGACTTTCTACTCAGACTGGCGGAACGCTATAACCGCATTAATAAAAGTGCTGATTTTTTGCTAGAAACGTCACATCGCTCCCCATTGTTATCGACAGGCTTTAGAAAAGAGCTGGGGATGCATTGCATTAACTCGCTGATTGAAAAAAAACTGACATTCCATCTCTATCATACAAGAGATAATAACGATAGCTATTACCAACGTAGAAAATTAAATTATCAATTATTTTCTAAACTACACCAACATGACGTAAGCGTGGACGAACCTTATTCATCGAGTTTGCTGGAAGAATTCATCCGGGTATGTAAGGAAAAAAAAGTAAATTATCGAACATATTCGATCTACTTCGACAATAAACCCGGACACACGGATAGAACTGACACATTGAAACGTCGTGTTAAGTTATTATTTAATTTTTGATATAAGTTAAAAATCATGAAAATAAAAAAACTGTTCAAGAAGACCATAAGCCGCATTAGTACAATAGGATTAACTTCCCGCGAAACAAAAAACATTCATCACGCTGATAAAATCTCCTTTATTATTGTTGGAGAAGATCAATCGTTGATTGATACAACCATTAACAGTATCAGAAGGTCTGAAATATCAGGCCATTTCTCAGAACATATAATTGCCACCGCCGATCAGGCAACTCATCTAGAGACTCCGTACCTTAAGGTTATTTCTGCTGGTGATATAGTAGGTGAGCCGTTTTTAACTGAGTTCTACCAAAATGTAAACTTCAGTACTGCAGATGACATCATCATTCATGCCTATTCGCCAGAAAGCACTGTTTTTCGACTGGATCCCGTTTTAGCGAACATCAAAAGCATCAATAAAAATCAGCACTTAGAAATTAAAGAGTATGCACTCCCTTGTCTTGACAATTGTATTATTAAGTCAGTTTTAATCCCCAGAAACCTTGCTAATCCTGAAACTAAAGGGTGGACTAACAGCATCGTATTCGCCCTGGAAGCTCTAACGCGCAGCACTTCACAACAAGGCTATCAATTTCTAAGCAACGCTTATGTTGGTTCCATAAGCGGCGAGCGATTTGAAACGCATATACAGCAATTAGTCAAATCAGGTTCAACATTCCTGAATTTACTTGATTGCATTAATATTAATATCAAACATATGCAGAAAGATGCATATAAATTAAAGAGTGTATTATTCCTTATTCATCAGATAGTTACTGTGCTATTAAAAAACAAAAAATCAGATGAAATTCTTACTGCAGAAGAAAAAGATATCGCTCAAAAACTATTAATTAATATATCCAAAAATATCGGCCATGACATCATAAAATCATTCTCATCACCTAATTATAACCATATTCATAAGATTGGTTATTCAAAGATAATGGGTTCTCATGTTGAACGTGATATTTGTTATCTTGAAGAGGGAGACAATGACTATACATCAATCAAATTTAAAATAGCGTCTCACTCAAATGCCTATCCACGTTGTTTCATAGATAGCAATGAGGTAATCCCCACCAATGCAAAAATAAAGAAACTTACTTTATTCGGATTGGAATTTAGCTATGAAATATATTTATGGGTTTCTTTTGAGAATCTGGAACAAAAAATATCATTTACCAATACCTATCAGACTGAATTGTTTATAGGAGGAAAACGTCTTAAGTCTGAATGTTATGGAAAATTAGTCACTCTGCTTGCAAGCAAAAATGCATTAAAAGAAAAATTACCAGCAAAAGTAAAGATATTACGCTATCTTGCCACATCATTTTTATTTACCAGGAGACTTGAAGCGTGCTGGCTTATTGTGGATAACGATCTACGTGCTGATGATAATGCAGAACACTTTTATCGTTATGTTAAACAAAATCAGTCAAGTGTTAACGCGTGGTTTTTACTCAACAAATCGTCTCCAGATTGGGGCCGTCTGAGAAATGAGGGATTCAGGCTAATTAAGTTTGGTAGTCTGCAGCATCGGCTTGCGCTATTGAATGCTAAATTTCTGCTTTCTTCACACGCTAACCCAGCAATAACCAATTATCTGCCACGAAAGCATTACTGCGACATAATGAAGTTCAAATTTGTATTTCTTCAGCACGGCGTTACAAAAGATGACCAGTCAGAATGGTTAAACAGCCGGAAAATAGATTATCTGGTTACTGCCGGGACACCTGAGTTTAAAGACATTGCCAACGAAGGACGTTATCGCTACACCTCCAAAGAGGTCGTACTTACAGGTTTTCCACGCTATGACAATCTGAAAAAAACGGACACTGATAAACAAATTTTAGTAATGCCAACATGGCGTAAAAGCCTATCAGGAGAACTGATGGCTAAATCCAGTAAGCGCGTTAAAAATCCCAATTTCCTGACATCACTTTTTTGTCAGCAATGGGGCGGTTTTTTGCAGTCAACGCGATTAAAGAAAATGGCTGAAAAAAATGGCTATAAAATAGTGTTTCTGGCTCATCCCAACTTGGTAGATTATCTCGAGGAACTGGCCATCCCGGATTATATTAAAATAGAACGAATGGAAAACTGCAGCATTCAACAAGTTTTTAAAAAATCGGATGTACTTATCACTGATTATTCATCAGTGGCTTTCGATGTTGCTTACATGCGTAAACCTATTCTCTATTTCCATTTTGATATTGATACGTTTTTCTCAGAACACTCCTATTCAAAGGGATACTATGATTATAAAAAGAATGGATTCGGTGCGATCGCCAGTAATATTTCAACACTGCAAAGTAACTTAAACGACTTACTGAAAAAAAACTGTCAGCTTGATGACTTTTACACTCAGCGAATCAATCAGTTTTTCCCTTATGATGATAATAATAACTCGGCGCGTTTATATGAGGCTTTAACAACTCTGAGAATAGGCTCGAGATCTTTTGATCTTATTCATCAATATCTTAAAATACAGTTGGCTTCGTTCGATCTTGTCGCAGCGGAAAAAAGCCTTGTTGAGTTAACAACGTCGGGCATTAATCTGTTACCTGAAGAAAGGGTTGAACTCATTCGCGCTATAAATGAAATGGTATTTTGGGCTAAGCTGCAAAATCGTCATGTTTTACTGGCTAAATTGATAGCGCATGCAAAGATATTTAATATTCCTATCATAGATTTAGATAATTCAACTCATGGGAATAACGATACTAATCCACTATGCCACATTCTTAATGTTGCTGTAGCTTTAACTGAGGGTACTCTAAATCACTCATCTAGTTTGGATAGCTTTTCTGTAGCCCTTTCTGATCATAATTATCTTCTGCCACAGACAGCAACGGCTTGTGAAATTGTCATTAACAGCGGTAGAAATAACGTTTATCTGGCAACAACATCACTTGCCAAAGTGAAAAATAATGCGCTTTTTAAACAAGCCACACTGTTACAAATGTTAAATTCAATAAATCTGCTTAAATTAGGAAGCTTCTCAGAAGCAATAATACACTTAAAGAAAGTAACGTTAAGTGATACTCAAAAAGATAATCTATTGAGGCTTATGCTTGAATATCATTCGAATGAGAATATACGCGCCTTTGATTTAAAGTTCTTACATGGAAATCAACTTAGCCCCCGAGCAACAGAAGCTTATTTACTATTAAACAATGAGACAATGTCGTCTCAACTGAATAATTTTTTTGTCACCGGAAACAAAAATGACACTTTACTCAATGAGCATCTAAGTATGCTATTTGAAGGAAAAAAGTACACCAGATTTGTTGAGGCATTTGAAAACTACCCTATTAGTAAGACTCATATTCATAACGAAAGTAACTTAACTAAGTATCTGGTTGCGATTTTCCTAACACGTGGCATTACGGAGTTGAAAACTAAAATTTCCCGGTTGTATCTAAAAGAGAGCTACATCAATGCTTTTGATGCACAGTTTTTAAATCGTAGTGAGGTAAATCTTGATATTTTGTATCAGATGATTGAACAGAGTATTGATAAGCAAGTTTATACTTATACCTGCTCGGAGGTTTACAAGTACTCACTGCACTTCTACAAAAAAAATCGGCCTGGACTTGCTAGAAAAATCGCCACTATTTCGGTAATGAAAAAACACGAAGACTATTATTCTGACAAGAAAAATTGGCATGAAGATAGTGACTACAGAACGTTAATTGATGCGGTAAAAGAGTTAAACAACGTCGTGCAAGAACTTAATAGAATAGGAACATAAATATTAAACGTGTAACCTGTTTGGCGTTTATCCGCAGAATAATCATCATAATTATTCTGCTGGTGCTAGATCCGCTTTCTTCCAATGTTTACGCTGCTAGTGCCGGAAAGATAATTAAGAGTCAATTTAATTTGCAGGGGATCTATTACGATAAGGAAGAAACCCTTTTTACCCTTGAGCAAGATTACAAAAATAACTTATCGATGATTTTCTATAACCACAATGGCTATCGTGAATTACTGCTTAAAGATGGGGATATAGGTCATCAAGGTTTTGGAGTATCAACACTCGAGCATAACTCTGCACGCTATATTTTGAACGGAATGAAAAAATCCGGATTACAAATATTGTTATATAAACTAAAAAACAAAAAGAAACCGATAAAATATAGAATCAAACTTTTTCCCGATAGTTTCATTCCAGGCAATGAAACCATGCCTGCACTTTCAGGTGATGGCCGTTTTATTTTTGCCCGAGGACGAAGCAAGGACGGTCAGATGTTTATCCGCGTTTTCGATACTCCAAATATATATTCAGCATTGAAGGACATTAACAATATTGATCTCAGTGATAACTATATTTATCAATGGCCGATTTCATCCCGAATAGCCAGTAATGCTATCGGTTCATTACAACCCCTGCAGGCAATCGCCTCGAATGGACATGACGTCGCTTTAATGTTCGGCAATGCGCGACTGACACCTAAAGTAATCTATTTTTACACTGTGAATGGTGAATTAAAGCGTATTGATACTCGCGTAACTTCGGGTATTGAAGACGCAATGATTTTCTCACAACAAAATTTTTATGAGCCGGAAGGTCTTTCTTATCAGAAGAATAGATTGAAAATATTAATTACGTACGCTAAAGGGATTAATAAGCGAAACGTAATTTATAATTATATTAAATAAACTTAGACTAAGAACTACAAATGAAAATAATCCATTCAGCTTTCATTGAAAAAAACAGAGCAGATATCCACACTTGCATTGCAAACTTCGATATATCTTTAAAAAATTACCAGACCTTTACCCCTATGATGCTAGGCATCATAGGTGATGATTCAAATAAAATTCATATCAAGGGAGAAACGATTCCTGCTGGAATTGAGTTGATTTTCACTGAGAAGGCTAAAAATTGCAATGTTGTCATCAATGAGAATTTTACCGGCCGTGCAAATAAATTTTCACTAAAAAATGAAAGCAATTTTTTGTATTTGGGTGAAAACCTTAACATCAATAAAGTTTCTGCCGTCGCTTTAGGGCTTGGGGATGCTATTTTAATCGGTGATGGCGTATCTGTTACTGCTGACAACTCATGGAGCACCGGGTTTAACTCAGGAATGAGTGATAATGGATTGATCGTTGGCGATCACTGTTTAATAGCATCTGAAGTAGTAATTAGACCGGCAGACGGTCATATTGTTTTTGATACTAAAACTGGTAAACAGACTAATCTTTCCCATTCACCGATTATAATCGAACCCTATTGCTGGCTGTCACAACGCTGCGCAATTCTTAAAAACGTAAAAATTGGTGCTTGCTCTATTATCTCCTTTGCCGCTGTGGTAACGAAATCCTGCGCTCGCTTTAGTTGTATGGCTGGTATTCCTGGAAAAGCTTTTCCTTTGGATGGAAAAATGTGGCTTAGAGGGCGTGGTAAAGAAGCAAAACATATACAGGAACATTATCTGAAAAAATTTGGCGAAAAATAAATAGCGCAAAATGTTCTTTGGCACATATTGTAATAGATTAGTATGTGCTAATCCCCTCTGATTTTTACCCTCATCACTAATCAAGCATTCGATTTTTTCCTCGTGCATAAAACTCCATGTTTAGCTGCGTGTGTTCTCTAAGATACTTTTCAAATTTACGGATAAGTATCGCATCAGGCTGGAATTCTGCTTGCCAGAAATCATCTAAACAACCTTGATATGTCATACCAATGATGTCGTAAATTGCACTTCCTAACACTTTTAACGGTTTGAATTTAGCTAATGCTCTCATGCCCACAGTGCTATTTATCGTGACGACAGCTCGGGCATGAGACAAAAGATCATCGAGAGGCAGATCATGAACATAGACCACTCTGGTTGAAATACCGCTCTTCAGAGCGATTGATTTAATCAGCTGCAAATAATTACGGTGACCACGATCCATCGGGTGATGCTTGAAAACTAAGTAGCTGTCTCGCGGTGCAGATTGGCAAAAAGAAAGAATTACACTTTTGATATAATCTTCGATATCCGCATAAGGGCTATGGTGGTGAATTTGACTGTCGTTATATACCTGTAAGATTGCAAGATAATATTTCCCACTCATTTCTTTTTTAATATCTTTCGAAATGCTTTGCTGTTTTAATCTATAGATATGCTTTCGCCAGCAAGATCTTATCCAACATTTGGTTTCCGATCTAATGGAGATGGATTTATGATGCTGGTAATTTATGAATTCATGTTGGTGATAGCCGTACATCAAGCAATACCAGATTGCATGAGCGATTCTCTTAGCTGACGAAGCCGTGATCTTATTAAAACCTAAAAGAGAAGACTCTGGTAATGAATGATAAAACTCCGCATCACGCGGTAATAAAGAGTAGGCGTTTACTCCTCCCTCTTCCAGAGTGATAAAGTGTGGCCGAAAATAACCCTCTTCAAAAACCAGAAATCGCACATGTTTATCCTTAGCCCAAAATTTCGCAGCCTGATGTAGTGGCCTGCAATCTCCAAAACATAGAATGCTGTCAAAGCCTGACTGCTGATGTATCTCTGTTAGCCATTCTGGAAATGCACTTAACGGCTGAAGATAGGATAGTGCTTGACGTTTACGACAATAGAATCGGTCACCACCATTAAATATCACATTAATGGCTTCCCGTTCGTTCAATTTTAACCAGCTGGCAAGGTCACTGAAAAAGGGCCCCATTGGACCCTGCAATAAAAGATATTTTTTACCGTCCAGTAACTTAGTGAATGCAGTGCCTTTCATTTTTCAAAGCATCGATATGCTGATAACGCGGTAAACTTTTTTGCATGTATATTTAATTTTATCTAAGCGATTCTTTTTAATCTCTAACGTAGCTCTTGGTGTGTTAATCAATATATCCGTTGCTTCTTCCGCCGTTATCGCAGTACGTCGTGTCGGATGAATATAAGTCGGATACTCTATGAGCGCCTGATAAATTAAGTCACTAAGCGTGAGCTTTCGTAAGCGGCGTGCACAGTGATACTCATCGTGCGTTAATCCCCATCCAGCATAG
>Ga0105251_10003712_pt1 | contig 10951 bp, 6 predicted proteins | sample KBSS64metaG_FD_80424 | JGI IMG/M metagenome (GOLD analysis project Ga0105251, IMG submission 80424) | Switchgrass rhizosphere microbial communities from Kellogg Biological Station, Michigan, USA - KBS S6-4 metaG | ecosystem: Host-associated > Plants > Roots > Rhizosphere > Soil | place...
ATAGTTTTCCTTTTTAAACCCGTACGTCCCCGCAATTCCGCAGCACTGGGATTCCAGCATAACCAGCTCCACACCGGGCAAACGTCGCAGTAGATCCAGCGTGTAAAGCGACCAGCCCATTTTTTCCATATGACAAGGCGTGTGGTAAGCAATACGCAGCGGTAACGCTTTCAGTTTCAACTCCCGCCCATCTTCCAGTTGCTTCCAGATAAAGCGAGTCGCCAGTTCAATGTGGTCGCGCATCGGGCGAGTGTCGACATCCAGCACATGCGGATATTCATCGCGTAAAGTGAAGGTGCAGGTTGACGAGGTGGCGACCACCGGCAGCCCTCGCTCAAGTACTGCTTTGCTCAGTGAAGCTGCGTTAATAGCGGCCTGCTTTTTCGCTTTGTCGATAAAACCGTTAGCAATCAAGGGCACGCCACAGCACTTTTCACGTTCCAGAAGCTGTACGCCGAAGCCCATCGCATTCAGTACGCTGACCAGATCTTTGCCCAATTGTGGATGGTTGTAATTCACATAACAGCCATGGAAAAACGCCACCTGTTCAGCAAAGGCTTTTTGCGCTGTTGCCTGTTTGCGAAACCACTGACGAAAGGTTCCTGACGAGTATTTCGGTAATGCGCGGTGGCTATCGATGCCGAGAGTTTTATCAAGCAAGTTTCTCACCGGCATAAGAGATGTCGCGGTATTCACCAGCGGTGCAAACGGTGTCGACAGTGTGCCCATTAAATCGGTATGGCTGAGAATGGCATCTCTTAATTTAAAGGGTGTTTTGCCATAGCGGGCTTTGGCACGCTGGATAATATCGCCAATTTTTACATCAGACGGGCAGGCCACTTCGCAGCGTTTGCAGTTGGTACAAAATTTAAGGGCGTCATCATAGAGTGCGGCATCTTTTAGGCGCAGGCGCTCTCCGTCGGGCCCGGACTGTTTAGGACCGGGATAGTCCGGGTTAACACGGCTGACCGGGCAGACAGTGGTGCAGACGGTGCATTTAATGCAGTTTTCAAAACTGGTTTCATCAAGCAGATTCATGCGCTGCCCCCTGCGATTCAAGAATGCGTTGTGCGACGTGCAGTGCGCCAGTCATTGACACACCCGCGCCACAACCTTGTTGCAGCGGGTCGAACCCGGCCAGTACCGAACCGATGGCATAAAGGTTTTCGATACGTTGCCCGGCGCGGGCAGGGTGGAAATGTTTATCAACGGCAACGCCTGCCTGCAAATACGGCTGCGGGCTGAAAAAGTCCTCTTTGCACCACGCTTCACGCTCGGCTGGGGCTCGGATATCGAGGCCAAAAACGGGTTCGCGTATGCCGCTGAATTTTGCCTCCAGCCCGTTACTGAAAAAGCCGCCGCTGGCGAGGACATAGTGGTTTGCCCGCAGCGGGACTTCTGCGTGGTTGCGGGTGAAAATGGCGCTGACATTCTCATTCTCTATTTCTGTGCGAATTACCGCGTCGCCAGGCATCATTATTCCATTTAGCTGCTGGAAGCGGCGGCGTAGGTGTTGGTACAACCTCATGCCGAGCACTGAAGGTGGAAGAGTGGGTAACAGGCGAACTGGGCAAGGCAACTGATGACTGATGTTTTGCCAGGCTTGTGAATCATCAACGCCCAGACATGCCGGAAGGAACAGGGCATCAGTGTCATGCGCCAGCGTTTTAAGCTCATCAATAAGCAGGCGTTGCTGTTCTGGCATATCCAGTACACGGGCAATATTGGCGGCGCGGAACTCGCTGGGGTTATTGCGTAACGTGTCCAGTGCGGGAAGTGTCAGTTCCGCGGTTTTCACATTGATGTTGTTTTCTGCCAGTGAACCGGCGACCAGTTCTGGTTGGAAATCGAGAAAACCGGCAATACCGACTACCGTGATGTGTTTCCACGGAAGGGGGGCTACGGGGATTTCCATTGGGCTAAGCCACGTTGCACGTTCAATTCCAAGCGGCGTAATACGCTGGTGGTTCTGCTTATAGCTGCCCGTGAGCGTGATATTGCAGCGGGCCAGCAGCGCTTCACTTTCAGTTGCATAGCGGCGTACGTTATCCGCACCCATCAGGCTGTAAGGGTGTTCGGGTGCTTGTTGCTTTAAGGTATCCAGCGCCTTCAAAGGAGAGTCGACCGGACTGCCATCGGGCAACTCGGCCAGTAAATCTAGCGATCCGGACGAAAAATGCAGGGCGCTTTGCCCACGGCTGACGATAGCGCAATGCAGCCCCGCTTCCGCCAAACGAATACCGCACACCAGTCCGGCGAGCCCACCGCCAATAATCAGGCTATCGAATTTCATTGTGGTGTTCCTTTTTTTAGCCCGCACAACCCCTGGTAAACCCAGGTGGTAAACTCGCTTTCCCGCAGTGCATCGTCCCAGGCGATGGGGCGAATGCCTTTCCAGCGTTCATTGAGAAAAAGCGATAACTGGTCGAGCGATTGCGCAGGTGTTGAGGTGCCAAAGCGCTGTAAAAGCCCGGCTGCACGGCAGGCGCATAATTCCCCCTGGCAGGTGCCCATGCCAACACGCGTGCGGCGGCGTAAATCGCCAAGATTGGTGACAGCCAGTTTATTGACCGCGTAGCGAACTTCACCGGCCGTTACCGCTTCACATTCGCAAACCAGGCTGTTGCTCAGGCGGTCGCCAGCCAGAAGTTGTTCGGCACGATCGCCGTGGCGCCAGACAGCAGAGCGGCGGATGGTCGGCGGCAGGGAAATGACTTTACTGAGTGTCTCTTCTTGCGAGCTTCCTGAACCAGGAAGCGGGACGGTTGCGGTGGTGCAGGGGCTGGAATGACCGAGTTTTTCGCACACCGTATTGGTGGCCCATTCAGCCATCAGGCGGTAGGTCATGAGTTTGCCGCCAGTGATGGTGATGAAGCCGTCCATTCCGTCACGCTTTGCGTGATCCATTAATACGATCCCCCGGCTGGCGTTGCGCCCGGTCGGATCGTTATCGCTGGCAACCAACGGGCGAACGCCAGCATAGGCACGCAAAATGCGGGTGGCTGCGAGTTTGGGCGCAAGTTTAGATCCTTCACGAATCAGGATATCGACCTCTTGCGGCGTGACGCGCATATTGTCGATTTGGTCGTACTCAACAGGTGTTGACGTGGTACCAATCAGCGAAATGGTATCGCCGGGCACCAGAATATCGGCGTCAGCAGGTTTGCGGCAGCGGTTGATCACCATATTGTTGATACGATGCCCGAGTATCAGCAGCGAACCTTTTGCAGGTAGCATGCGAATACTTAAATCAGCATATTCAGCGATACGCTGTCCCCAGATCCCGGCAGCATTGACGACGATATTTGCATATAAATCGTGGTGTTGATGGCTCTGGTGGTTGTAGACCCTGACACCCGTTACGCGACTGCCCTGGCGAATCAACCCGGTAACTTCCTGCCCGGTAAGAATTTCTGCGCCATGTTCTCTGGCATCGAGCATATTGGCGGCGGTCAGGCGGAAGGGGTCGACAGTTCCATCCGGCACGCGAACAGCACCGATAAGCGCAGGATTGGCCGCAGGTTCTATCCGTAATGCTTCTTTAGGGTCGAGTTGTTGAGCATTGATTCCGGCGTCCTGGCACGCCGCAATAAACATGCTCTGCAAGGCTAAATCATCTTCAGGGAGGGTGATAAACAATCCGTCTGTACGCTCAATACAGTGGTGAGCAATACGTTTAAGGATGCGGTTTTCTTCAATACACTCGCGGGCCGACTCGCTATCGGTCATGGCGTATCGCGCGCCGCTGTGGAGTAAGCCATGATTTCTGCCTGTCGCACCGGTGGCGATATCATGCCTTTCCAGTAGTAGCGTGCGTAACCCGCGTCGCGCACAGTCGCGGGCAATCCCGGCACCCGTTGCACCTCCACCAATAATAATGACATCCCTTTCTTTGCTATTCGCGTTCATGCGCTTCTCCTGGAAAGAACCTCTTGAACGCTATTCAGCCACAGAAAAGATTATAAATGTTTGATATCGAGCAAATTCGAGCATAAATCGAAAGTGAAGTGTGATTTCATGCACTATTTCGATAGTTTGTAATAAAAATGTAATAATTTGTGGGGCATTTCACACTAACCAGACGGGATAATTCTTACCATGCGCTCGCAAAAGAACATTGCCTGATAAAACCTGCCACGGAGGCATTTATGCTGAGCATTTTCAAACCTACCGCCCATCAGCCACGGCTGAAAAGCGAGAATATCGATCCGACTTATCGGCGCCTGCGCTGGCAAATCTTCATGGGGATCTTCTTCGGTTACGCGGCCTACTATCTGGTGCGTAAAAACTTCACCCTGGCAATGCCGTACTTGATTGAGCAAGGTTTCTCGCGAGGGGATTTAGGATTCGCGCTTTCCGGTATTTCTATCGCCTACGGCTTTTCAAAATTCATTATGGGGTCAGTCTCTGACCGCTCGAATCCACGCGTTTTCTTACCCGCCGGTTTGATTCTGGCGGCAGCCGTGATGCTATTTATGGGGTTTGTGCCTTGGGCGACATCGAGCATCGCAGTGATGTTTGTGCTGTTGTTCTTATGCGGCTGGTTCCAGGGCATGGGCTGGCCGCCGTGTGGGCGCACCATGGTTCACTGGTGGTCCAAGAAAGAGCGTGGCGGAATTGTTTCCGTCTGGAACTGCGCACATAACGTGGGTGGTGGCTTGCCGCCGTTGCTGTTCTTACTCGGGATGGCGTGGTTTAACGACTGGCATGCAGCACTTTATATGCCGGCCTTTGCGGCGATTCTGGTGGCGCTGATTGCTTTTGCATTAATGCGCGATACTCCGCAATCCTGCGGGCTGCCACCAATCGAAGAGTACAAAAACGATTACCCTGACGACTACAACGACAAAACGGAAGAGGAACTGACGGCTAAACAGATTTTTATGCAGTACGTGTTCCCGAACCGCCTGCTTTGGTACATCGCCATTGCTAACGTTTTTGTCTACTTGCTGCGTTACGGCATTCTCGACTGGTCGCCAACGTATCTGAAAGAAATGAAGCACTTCGCGTTAGATAAATCCTCGTGGGCCTACTTCCTTTATGAGTATGCGGGGATACCTGGCACGCTGCTGTGTGGCTGGATGTCGGACAAAGTGTTCAGAGGCAACCGCGGTGCTACTGGCGTGTTCTTTATGATTCTGGTGACGATTGCGACCATTGTTTACTGGCTGAACCCACCGGGAAATCCGGGTGTGGATATGGCGTGCATGATTGTCATTGGCTTCCTGATCTACGGGCCGGTCATGTTAATTGGGTTACATGCGCTTGAGCTGGCACCGAAAAAGGCAGCGGGAACCGCAGCGGGCTTCACTGGCTTGTTCGGCTACCTCGGTGGGTCGGTCGCCGCGAGCGCCATTGTGGGTTATACCGTTGATTTCTTCGGCTGGGACGGCGGTTTTATGGTGATGATCGGCGGCAGTATTATGGCCGTGATTCTGCTGCTGGTGGTGATGGTGGGTGAGAATAAACATCACCAACAAATGAAAGCGCGGGAAGGTCAGTAATCCCCAGAAAATAAAAAACCTCCAGCGGGAGGTTTTTTTACATCTCTATCTCAATATCGCCCTGCGCCTGGCAGCAGCAGGGCAGTATTTCACCGGGCTGAATAAACGCCAGCGGTTCGGTAAGCCACTTCACTTCGCCTGCCGTCAACCGGATACGACAGGAGCCGCAATAACCTTCCCGGCACTGATATTCCACGGCGACCTGGTGAGATTCCAGCGTCGCCAGCAGGGAAGGATGTTCTTCTTCACACAGGAGTTGTGCTCCGGTGATTCGTAGCGTAATACGGCTCATAAATTACAGCTGGAAATCGCTTAAATCATCGGTGTTAACGTTCGAATCAATCTGACCGACCAGATAAGAGCTCACTTCCACTTCTTGCGGTGCAACCTGCACGTTGTCAGACACCAGCCAGGCGTTAATCCATGGGATTGGGTTAGATCGCGTTTTAAATGGCAGGTCCAGGCCAACTGCCTGCATACGGATGTTGGTAATGTAATCAACATACTGGCACAGAATATCTTTGTTCAGACCGATCATCGAACCGTCGCGGAACAGATAGCTTGCCCACTCTTTTTCTTGCTCGGCAGCCAGCACGAACAGGTCGTAGCATTCCTGGCGGCATTCCTGGGCGATTTCTGCCATTTCAGGATCGTCTTCACCGGAGCGCATAAGGTTCAGCATATGCTGAGTACCGGTCAGATGCAGGGCTTCGTCACGGGCAATCAGTTTGATGATTTTCGCGTTGCCTTCCATCAGTTCGCGCTCGGCGAATGCGAAGGAGCAGGCAAAGCTGACATAGAAGCGAATCGCTTCTAGTGCGTTAACGCTCATCAGGCATAAATAAAGTTGGCGCTTGAGTGCACGCAGGTTCACGGCCACGGTTTTGCCGTTCACGTTGTGCGTACCTTCACCCAGCAGATGCCAGTAGCTGGTCATCTCAATCAGTCGGTCGTAGTAACCGGAGATGTCTTTTGCGCGCTTTAAGATCTCCTGGTTAGTGACGATATCATCAAACACAATCGCCGGATCGTTAACGATATTACGGATGATATGGGTGTAAGAGCGTGAGTGGATGGTTTCGGAAAACGCCCACGTTTCAACCCAGGTTTCCAACTCAGGGATGGAAATCAGCGGCAGCAGAGCAACGTTTGGGCTGCGGCCCTGAATGGAGTCCAGCAGCGTCTGGTATTTCAGGTTGCTGATGAAGATGTGTTTTTCGTGATCGGGCAGCGCCTGATAGTCGATACGGTCACGGGAAACGTCCACTTCTTCCGGACGCCAGAAGAAGGAGAGTTGCTTTTCAATCAGCTTTTCGAAGATGTCATATTTTTGCTGATCGTAGCGAGCCACGTTAACCGACTGGCCAAAGAACATCGGTTCTGCGAGCTGATCGTTTTTCGTCTGTGAAAAAGTGGTGTAAGCCATGAGGTCAAATCCTGTAATGCGTCGAAAAAATCCCCTCAGCAAGGTGAGGGGATTTTAAGTTAGATTTTACATGCGCCGCTTTCGCAGCCATCGTCCTGGATTGAAGGCGCCAGGTCGTCTTGCGCATCTTCCGCGCCGTCGCGGGTGTTCTGATAATAAAGCGTTTTAACACCGAATTTATAGGCGGTGAGCAAATCTTTCAGCAACTGCTGCATCGGCACTTTACCAGACGCGAAGCGCGTTGGGTCGTAGTTGGTGTTTGCAGAGATCGACTGGTCGATAAACTTCTGCATCAGACCCACTAATTGCAGGTAACCGTCATTATTCGGCAGGTCCCACAGCAGCTCATAGTTGTCTTTCAGCGTTTCGTAATCTGGTACAACCTGGCGCAGGATACCGTCTTTTGACGCTTTAATGCTGATGTGGCCGCGCGGTGGCTCGATACCATTGGTGGCGTTAGAAATCTGCGAAGAGGTTTCAGACGGCATCAAAGCAGAAAGCGTGGAGTTACGCAGGCCGTGGGTCTTGATTGACTCACGAAGCGCTTCCCAATCCAGATGCAGCGGCTCATTGCTGATGACATCCAAATCTTTTTTGTAGGTGTCGATTGGCAGAATGCCTTTTGCATAGGTGGTTTCGTTGAACCACAGGCAAGGGCCTTGCTCTTTCGCCAGCTCGTTCGATGCTTTTAGCAGGTAGTACTGAATCGCTTCGAAGGTTTTGTGCGTCAGGTTGTTGGCGCTGCCGTCGGAGTAACGAACGCCATTCTTCGCCAGGTAGTAAGCGAAGTTAATCACACCAACACCCAGAGTACGACGGCCCATCGCACCGCGTTTAGCGGCAATAATTGGGTAGTCCTGGTAATCCAACAGCGCATCCAGAGCACGCACTGCCAGAATTGCCAGCTCTTCCAGCTCATCCAGGCTTTCGATAGCACCCAGGTTGAATGCAGACAGCGTACACAGTGCAATTTCACCGTCTTCGTCGTTGATGTCATTCAGTGGTTTGGTCGGCAGCGCGATTTCCAGGCACAGGTTAGACTGGCGAACTGGCGCGATAGCCGGGTCAAACGGGCTGTGAGTGTTGCAATGGTCAACGTTCTGAATGTAGATACGGCCAGTTGAGGCACGTTCTTGCATCATCAGTGAGAACAGCTCAACCGCTTTCACACGTTGCTTACGGATGCTGTCGTCTTTTTCATATTTGGTATACAGCTGCTCGAATTTTTCCTGGTCGGCAAAGAATGCGTCATACAGACCTGGAACGTCAGACGGGCTGAACAGCGTAATGTCTTCGCCTTTCAACAAACGGGTGTACATCAGTTTGTTGATTTGCACGCCGTAATCCATGTGGCGTACGCGGTTGCCTTCAACACCACGGTTGTTTTTCAGTACCAGCAGGCTTTCAACTTCCAGGTGCCACATTGGGTAGAACAGTGTCGCAGCACCGCCACGCACGCCGCCCTGAGAGCAGGATTTCACTGCGGTCTGGAAGTGTTTGTAGAACGGGATACAGCCAGTGTGGAACGCTTCACCGCCGCGAATTGGGCTACCCAGCGCACGGATACGACCGGCGTTGATGCCGATGCCTGCACGTTGGGAAACGTACTTCACAATTGCGCTGGAAGTGGCGTTGATGGAATCCAGGCTGTCGCCGCACTCGATCAGTACACAAGAACTGAACTGGCGAGTTGGGGTACGCACGCCAGACATAATTGGCGTAGGCAGAGAAATTTTGAACAAGGAAACCGCATCGTAAAAACGCTTCACGTAGCTCAGACGGGTTTCACGCGGGTAGCCGGAGAACAGGCACGCGGCAACCAGAATATAAAGGAACTGTGCGCTTTCGTAGATTTCGCCGGTGACACGGTTCTGAACCAGATACTTACCTTCGAGCTGTTTTACAGCCGCGTAGGAGAAGCTCATGTCGCGCTCGTGGTCGATGTAATCGTCCATCTGCTTGAACTCTTCTTCCGTGTAGTCTTCCAGCAGATGTTGATCGTATTTGCCCATCTCAACCATTTTCACGACATGGTTATAGAGTTTAGGCGGCTCGAACTCACCGTAAGCTTTTTTGCGCAGATGGAAAACAGCCAGACGTGCAGCCAGATACTGGTAATCAGGCGCTTCGCGAGAGATTAAATCGGCTGCTGCTTTGATGATGGTTTCATGAATGTCAGAGGTTTTGATGCCGTCATAAAACTGGATGTGCGAGCGCAGTTCAACCTGTGATACGGATACGTTATTTAAGCCTTCGGCGGCCCAATCCAGAACTCGATGGATTTTATCCAGATCGATACGCTCAGTGCGACCGTCACGTTTTGTAACCAGCAGACTCTGATTCATGTGCGTTTGTACCTGTCCGTGAAATGAAAAATGCCCCGTTTATCCACAGTTGGCCTCTAGTGGCTAACCTTGTGGATAAATACTATATGTAGGGGGTTGTGGATTACTTGATCACTATATGGTGAGTATTCTAGTAACTAATCGGCTGAGAACAAGTATTGATTTCGAGACGGATTTCAGGTTGTGACAAGCGGAATTTCGCTAAGTCCACGTCACATAAGGCCTGTGACAATTGTCAATGGGATGCAAAAAAAATGATATTTTTGATCGAGTGCTGATTTCTTAAACTTCATTGATAAGTGCGCGGTTTGATACCGCGCAATTTTCATCAAACTAGCTTATGGATAAAAATCAATTTTCAGCTTTTGTGTGCAGCATGTAATTAACATCAACACCTGGTGCGAGTTTGAACGTATTGGTCAGCGGGTTGAAATGTAACCCGGTGATGTGGCACTCGCGCAGTGGGGTGTCGTCAACCCAGGAGAGTAATTCCGCAGGCTTGATGAATTTCTTAATATCGTGCGTGCCTTTTGGCACCATGCGCAGGATGTATTCAGCACCCACCACCGCCATCAACCAGGATTTGCCATTACGGTTAAGAGTGGAGAAAAAGACGTGGCCACCCGGTTTTACTAATTTTGCGCAGGCAGTGACGACCGATTTCGGATCCGGCACATGCTCGAGCATTTCCATACAGGTCACCACGTCATACTTCCCGGCAAATTTTTCCGCGTGTTGCTCAACGGTTTCCTGAACGTAGTCGACCTTAATACCGCTTTCCAGCGCATGGAGCTTAGCAACCTGTAATGGTTCGAAACCCATATCCAACCCGGTCACATTAGCGCCTTCGCGCGCCATGCTCTCTGCCAGAATCCCACCGCCACAGCCGACATCAAGCACCGTTTTACCAAACAACCCATCTGCGCGTTGGCTGATATAACCCAAACGCAGCGGGTTGATGCGGTGCAGAGGCTTAAATTCACCTTCAAGATCCCACCAGCGTGAGGCTACGGCTTCGAATTTGGCGATTTCATCATGGTCGACGTTCTGGATAACCGGCTGGTTTTCGGCATTCATGGGGCTACTCACTCCTTGTTCGTTTCGTGACGGGAGTATATCAGTCAATGTCTGTGAATAAACCATTCGGCAACCATGTTGTGGTTTCCCCAAAGTAGGGCGATTGTGTTATAATTTGCGACCTTTGAATCCGGGACATAGTAGAGGGATAGCGGATACATGAGCGACCTTGCCAGAGAAATAACACCGGTCAACATTGAGGAAGAGCTAAAGAGCTCATATCTGGATTACGCGATGTCGGTTATTGTCGGCCGCGCACTGCCAGATGTCCGCGATGGACTCAAGCCGGTACACCGTCGCGTACTTTACGCCATGAACGTATTGGGCAATGACTGGAATAAAGCGTACAAAAAATCCGCCCGTGTTGTTGGTGACGTAATCGGTAAATATCACCCTCATGGTGATACCGCTGTCTATGACACTATCGTGCGTATGGCGCAGCCATTCTCATTGCGTTACATGTTGGTAGATGGCCAGGGTAACTTCGGTTCTGTAGACGGTGACTCCGCCGCTGCGATGCGTTATACGGAAATCCGTATGTCGAAAATCGCTCACGAACTGATGGCCGATCTCGAAAAAGATACGGTAGATTTCGTCGA
>Ga0105251_10003714_pt1 | contig 10939 bp, 11 predicted proteins | sample KBSS64metaG_FD_80424 | JGI IMG/M metagenome (GOLD analysis project Ga0105251, IMG submission 80424) | Switchgrass rhizosphere microbial communities from Kellogg Biological Station, Michigan, USA - KBS S6-4 metaG | ecosystem: Host-associated > Plants > Roots > Rhizosphere > Soil | place...
ATGAACTGATGGAACAGGATGACATTCGCAAACTAGTGATTGGTGAGCCGTCGTTTGCCGGGATTGTCGGTCTAACCAACCAGGCATTTACCGTGCGCGTATCATTCACCACCCAACCCTTAAAGCAGTGGTCGGTGCGATTTGCATTAGATGGGATGGTGAAGAAACACTTTGATGCAGCGGGGATTCGCCCGCCGGTACAAACCGTGCAGGTTATGCAACCCGGCAGCGATGCCACTCAGGCGCTTCAGGAGTCACAGGCAGCAGCGGGGGCACTGCCACCTGCCAATCCCACTATCTGACTATTTGTAACGCGTAGCGGCCCAACGAGCTCGTTGTGCGTCGTTCATAAACGTCCAGGCGATGAAGCGGCTCTGCTTCTGACCCTGGGCCATCTCTTTCTTCACTACTTTCTCAACGCCCGCTTCCTGCAATGCGCGGTAAATAAGAGGCAAATTCTCGCCACGAGAAACTAATGAGGTAAACCACTGCACTTGACGGCCAAACTCTTTGCTCTCATTAACCATCTGGGTAACAAAGGCTACTTCGCCACCTTCACACCACAACTCTTGTTCACGACCACCAAAGTTCAACGCACCATTTTTATCCTGGCCGAGGTTTACGCGTTTACGTTCGCTACCGCTGCGCGCAGCCTGTGCGGAGTCGTGGAACGGAGGGTTGCAAAGTGTGGCATCAAACATCTCATTTTTATGAATCACACCTGGAAGGATCGCAGTCGGCGTTTTCTGGCGACGCAGACGAATCAGGCGCGACAGCCCTGGATTAGCATCAATAATCGCCGTGGCGCTGCGCATTGCTTCAGGGTCCACATCGGTGCCGGTAAAGCGCCAGCCATATTCGTGCTGGCCAATCAGTGGGTAAATACAGTTCGCACCAACGCCCACATCCAACACTGAAGCCTGAGATGGCACCACACCGCCGTTACCTTCAGCCAATAAATCGCCCAGATGGTGAATGTAATCAGCACGGCCAGGGACCGGTGGGCAAAGAAAACCGTCTGGAATACTCCACTCTTTCACGCCGTAGAAGTGCGCAAGCAGCGCCCTATTCAGCGCTTTCACCGCCATAGGATCGGCAAAATCAACCGTGGTATCGCCATGCGGGCCAGGGCGTAAAAATGCGCTCAATTCCGGGCTGCTTTGCGTCAGAGCAGGGAAATCATAACGGTTACGATGGCGGTTGCGTGGGTGCAGACCCGGTTTAGTGGTGTCAGGGGTTTTCATTGCGGCTTCTCCTTGTGTGGGCGCGTAAGATACTCTGTGAACCCTGCGGGGTAAATACACCGCGTGATTTTCGCCTGAGATAAATCAACATAAGGTGCGCTATGTCTAAACGCTATTACTACGAACCTGCCGATGGCCACGGTTTGCCACATGACCCGCTTAACGCCATTATCGGCCCACGCCCTATCGGCTGGATTGCTTCATATAACCAGCAGGGCGCGCGCAATCTTGCACCATACAGTTTCTTTAACTGTTTTAATTATCGCCCACCGATTATCGGTTTCGCCAGCAGCGGCTGGAAAGACAGCGTGCGCAATATCGTTGAGACTAAAGAGTTCGTCTGGAATCTCACCACCCGTGAACTGGCTGAACAGATGAATGAAACTTCAGCCTCAATACCCCACGGTGAGGATGAGTTTCTCCGCGCTGGGCTAACCGCCGTTGCAGGGCGTAAAGTCAAAGCAAGCCTGGTTGCCGAAAGCCCGGTCAACTTTGAATGCCGTTTATCGCAGTGCATTCAGCTCACAGCTGCCGACGGTACGGCGATTGATACCTGGCTGGTGCTTGGTGAAGTGGTCGCGGTTCATATTGACGAGTCACTGCTAAAAGACGGCATTTACCAGACCGCGCTGGCAAAACCGGTGCTACGAGCGGGCGGGCCATCAGCTTATTACACGATAGATGAGACTCACCGCTTCGATATGATTCGCCCTGACGCATGATAAAATCAGCAAAATCATGAACCTGTATCTCACTGATCTGTAAGTATTTCGTCAAGTTTTGTTATTCAAAAAATAAGCACAAGTCCATCAGTTTTTTGCGGCTATTGTTTACCACATTGCACCTACACTTTTAGTGCCGATGGTTTTTTAATCGGCCCCCAAAAGCGATGAGGATGTGATTATGAAAAAATTTCTGTATTTTTCTGCGGTTGTCACCCTTGCGGCATTACCGTTTGCAACCATGGCAGCCCAGGAATTGTCTGCGGGAAACACCGGTCAGCTTCGCCCCGCAGGAACAGTCACCGTCACCGGTGCAAGCAACCTTGACGATCTACAAACCAAGCTTGGAGAGAAAGCAAAAGAAGAAGGGGCAAAAGGCTTTGTTGTTAACTCAGCTAGCGGTCAAAACAAGATGTTTGGTAGCGCAACTATTTATAAATAGCCCTAACGGGTTCTCCCCGGGGTATCAATGATAACGGTTTCCTTTTTTGGAGACCGTTATTTTATTATTTCTTATAAATTGTAATTATTCATACGACTTATAAATATAGTAATCCCGAGTTATCCAATCGATTATTCCTTGCATTCCCACCTCTAATAACCATGTAAATTCGCTTGTGAAATTAAAATCATTTCTAAAATAGAAAAAGAGAGTGAGCGAGGACACAAAAAATAGTAATGCCGCGCTGGTTAAATAAAAAATGTGAAGTTGGAACAGTATGGTTATCGGACAAATATCATAAGCTGTTATACAGCAATGTTTGACTCTACTCGTTTCTTAACATTTTGCAGGGAGCAAAATCCATGAATCTTTTAACTCTACCTCGCCAATTACTTTGCGCTTCACTTATTACACTGTGTGCTACAGGTGCAAATGCAGCAGATAAGATAACCTTAAAACTCGCTCACAACCTGGAACGCAGCCACGTTGTACACCAGGCTTTTGAAGAACTTGCCAAAGAGGTACAACAACTTTCTGACGGCAATATGCGTATTCGTATTTATCCAAGCAGCCAGATGGGAAGTGCCAGAGAAACTCTGGAACTTTTGCAAAATGGCGCACTGGATATGACCAAGGGCTCTGCTAGTGATTTAGAATCTTTCGACAATACTTACGCTATTTATAATTTGCCTTACTTATTTAAAGACCAGGCGCATTTTAATCGCGTGGTATTTGGTGAAGTAGGTAAAGAAATTATGGACTCAACAAAAGATAAAGGGTTCTTTGCTATTTCTGCTTATGTTGCAGGCACCCGTAGTTTCTATGCTAAAAAACCTATTACCAAACCTGAAGATTTAAAAGGGCTAAAAATTCGTGTTCAGGCAAGCCCAACCACACTAAAGATGGTTGAACTGATGGGCGGCTCGCCAACACCTATTTCTTTCGGTGAAGTTTATACCGCCATGCAGCAAGGCGTGGTAGATGGCGCGGAAAATAACGTACCGTCATGGGTTCAGACACGTCATATCGAAATTGCCAAAGTGTTCTCCGAAGATGAACACACCTCTATTCCTGACTTCCTGGTTATCTCGACTAAAACCTGGGCCAAACTCTCACCCGAGCAGCAACAAATCTTGATTAACGCCGCGAAAAACTCAGAAGCTTACCAGCAAAAACTGTGGGAAAAAGTCGATGCCGATTCGCGTGCTCAGGCTAAAGCAATGGGTGCAACTATCGTGAGCGTTGATAAAGCTCCATTCCGTGCTGCAGTAAAACCGCTTTATGACGACTTTGCTAAAGATCCAAAACAGGCGGCTTTGCTGGCTAAATTCGAAAACGCTGCTCAGTGATTTTGGCATTGTAGAGTGTATATCCGCGGGTGAAGCAATTTCACCCGCTCAGGAACAGTCAATTTTCTCAGGTATGTAAACATGATACTTAAGCCCATAAAGCTTGCGGTAGACAGGACTATTGCCACTTTTTCGGTGTTGGTGATGATCGCTCTGGTTCTCTGCGTAGTGTGGCAAGTTTTCAGCCGCTATGTACTAAACCAACCCAGCACACTAACAGATGAGCTGGCGCGTTTTCTGATGATATGGGTGGGCCTATTGGGCGCGTCATATACGGTTGGCGCACAACGTCACCTTGCTATTGATTTCCTTGCCATGATGTTGCCGGATAACAAAAAACCACTGCTTGGCATCCTCATCAATGCATTGATTCTTCTGTTCTCAGGGATGGTTATCGTCAACGGCGGATTGAAGCTTATTGAAAAAACATTAGCCACTACGCAACTCTCTGCAGCACTACAAATTCCGATGGGTTATGTCTATATCGTGCTGCCTTTAAGTGGAGCAATCATGATGTTTTATTCACTCTATTTTATCCTGACTGACGCTCAGTCATTATTCAGTAAAGAGGGTAAATAATGGAAACGTATATCGCCCTCACCTTGTTTGGCGCATTCTTCGTTCTGGTGTTTATCGGAGTTCCTATCTCATTTGCAATTGGGATAGCCACCGTCAGCTCAATGCTTATCATGTTCCCGTGGGATGTCGCTATCATCACTGTTTCTCAGCGTCTGGCGAACGGATTGGATAACTTTGCTTTACTCGCCATTCCATTCTTTATCTTTGCCGGAACTCTGATGAACAGCGGAGGAATAGCGATACGCTTAATTAATCTGGCGCAGATTATGGTTGGCCGCATACCCGGTTCACTGGGCCACGTTAACGTACTAGCAAATATGATGTTTGGTTCGATTTCCGGTTCAGCTGTTGCAGCAGCAGCAGCCGTAGGTGGCACACTTTCTCCAATTCAAAACAAAGAGGGTTACGATCCTGCATTTTCGACTGCGGTTAACGTGTCGTCCTGCATCACCGGGTTATTAATTCCGCCTTCTAACGTCCTGATCGTCTTCTCTCTTACTGCCGGTGGTGTATCCGTCGCGTCATTATTTATGGCAGGTTACTTGCCCGGCATATTGATGGGATTGTCGATAATGCTGGTCTGCTGGATCATATCCAAACGCCGTGGCTACCCGGTATCAGCACGCCCTACCTGCGCGCAGGCGGCGAAAGCATTTCTTGATGCACTGCCGAGTTTATTGCTGGTGATTATCGTCATGGGTGGGATTCTGGGCGGGGTATTTACTGCTACAGAAGCATCAGCAATCGCTGTGGTTTACACCTTTGTGCTTTCGGTTCTTATTTACCGTGAAGTGAAATGGCGCGATTTACCGAAACTCATTCTTGATTCCGTCGTCACGACATCAATTGTGCTGTTACTGATTGGCGTCTCCGTCGGCATGTCCTGGGCGATGACCAACGCCGATATCCCGTACATGATTAGCGACACGCTAATGGGTATTTCAGATAATCCACTGATTATTCTGCTGCTTATCAACATCGTCCTGCTGATTGTCGGCATCTTTATGGACATGACCCCTGCGGTATTGATTTTCACACCAATCTTCCTGCCGATTGCCCAAGAGTTGGGTATGGACCCGGTTCATTTCGGTATCATGATGGTGGCAAACCTTTGTGTTGGCTTGTTGACGCCGCCGGTGGGTAGCGCGCTGTTTGTCGGTTGCTCCATCACTGGGGTTAAAATCCAGAACCTTATCAAGCCGTTGCTGCCGTTCTATGCCGCACTGTTTGTCTCGCTGATGCTGATTACCTACATTCCGGCGATTTCCTTGTTCATTCCTAAGCTGCTGGGACTTATGTAATTCCTGCCTGCTAAAGCGGCTTTCGGGTCGCTTTTTATTATCTGGCCTACACCCAAGCAATCACTTGATACTTTTATTAACCATCTGTGAATTAACTCACTTTTTTCACCGCTAACAATGTCTACTGTATGCAACACAAGAATTGTCTCTTGTGATTCCTTACGGAGCGGTAACAATGAAAAACCTGATGGCCGCAATAGAAGCAAAGCTGATGCCCCTTGCCGGTAGAATGGCGCAACAACGCCACCTCGGGGCCATTCGCGATGCGTATATCTCGTTTATGCCTTTTATTATTGTCGGTTCAATCCTGCTGGTTATCTCCTCTTTCCCAAGCACTGCCTATCAACAGTTTATGGCGTCGATTTTTGGTGAAGGTTGGTCTGCAACCATCGAAATCCCGTTTAATGCCATCTTCTCCACCATGGCGGTATTCATCAGTTTCCTGGTCGCCTATCGCCTGGCGGAACGCTATGACATCGACAAAATGTCCGCCGGGATTTTGTCTCTCTCCTGCTTTTTGATCCTCACGCCTTTTGCCAAAACACCAGAAATCGGCAACCTGATCCCGATGGAATGGCTGGGCTCCAAAGGCCTGTTTGTGGCGATGCTGGGCGCGATTGCCAGTACCGAATTATTCGCCTGGATGCTAAGCCGAAACTGGGTAATTCGTATGCCAGACGGCGTGCCGCCAGCGGTGCAAAAATCCTTTGCGGCGTTGATTCCCTCGCTGCTGATTCTGGTGATTGCGCTGGCGATTCGTGTGCTGTTCGCCCGCACCGATTACCACACCATTCACCAGTTCATTTATGAAGTGCTGGCAACGCCAATCCGCCACTTCGGCACCTCGTACGTCGGCGCGCTGTTTACTTGCTTCAGCATTACCAGCCTGTGGTCGGTGGGGATTAACTCCGGTTCGATGGTCAACGGTATCCTGCGTCCCTTCTGGATGGAAAACCAGATGGAAAACCTTACCGCCACGCAGGCCGGTTTACTGCCGCCGCACGTTGTCACCGAGCAGTTCTATGACATGATTTGGATGGGCGGCGCGGGTGCCACTTTGTCTCTAGTGATTGCTATGCTGCTGTTTGCCCGCAGCCAGCACATTAAGAACGTTTCGCGCCTCGCGGCGGGTTCTTCCCTCTTCAACATTAATGAACCAGTGCTGTTTGGCCTGCCGGTGATCATGAACCCAATCATGCTTATCCCATTCAACCTGGTGCCACTGGTACTCGTCACCGTGCAATACATCGCCATGTCGATTGGCTGGGTCGCCACCACCACCGGGGTTTACATCCCGTGGACGCTGCCCCCAGTACTGAGCGGGTTTATCGTTACCGGGCATCTCAGCGGTGCTGTTATTCAGCTCATCAATCTGTTGATTGGCGCAATCATCTATCTGCCGTTCCTTAAAGTGGTGGACAACCAATACCGGGCGAATGAAACACCGGAAATTTCTGCCACCACTAAACCCGCCACGGAGTAAGTAAAACATGACGTTATCGAAAAACTGGGGCGTGATAGCGACCTGGCGTATGGCCTGGGAAGGGCTCAGCGAAGCCGCGCAATTGCTGCAAACTCAAAGTGATGCCAGTTCGGCTGCGGTTCGCGCCGTGACGTGCGTGGAAGATTATCCATTCTATAAATCCGTCGGCTATGGCGGTTTGCCTAATGAGCAAGGTGTGGTTGAACTGGACGCCGCGTTTATGGATGGCTCAACGCTTGCCATCGGCGCAGTTGCCAGTATCCGTGATATCGCTAACCCGATTCTGGTCGCACAAGCGTTAAGCCGTGAGCGTTTCAACAGTTTTATGGTCGGTGAAGGCGCGCAAACCTGGGCTTTCGCGCAGGGCTTCGAGCGCAAAAATATGCTGACCAACCGCGCGCATCAGCATTACCTGAAACGCAAACGCGAAACCCTGGATCGCGGCCTCAGCCCGTATACCGGCCACGATACCGTGGGTGTAATCACGCTCGATCAGAATCAGCAAATGTGTGTTGCCACCTCCACCAGCGGCTTGTTTATGAAACGCCCTGGTCGCGTGGGTGATTCACCGGTTTCCGGTTCCGGTTTTTATGCCGACAGCCAGATTGGGGCTGCGACAGCAACCGGCCTTGGCGAAGATTTAATGAAAGGATGTATCAGCTACGAAATCGTCAGCCGCATGGGGCGCGGTATGTCGCCTCAGCAGGCGGCTGAATCCGCCGTTTACGACCTCGAAAGCCAGCTCATCGCCCGCTACGGTCGCGCCGGGGATTTGTCGGTGGTGTGTATGAATAACCGTGGTGAATACGGTGCCGCCACCACTATTGATAACTTCTCGTTTTCCGTCGCTACACCTGAACAAACGCCGACGGTGTTTTTAACCACCCGCGAAGGCAAACACACCCTGATTCGCCCTGCCGATCAAGCGTGGCTTGATGCCTATGTCGAACGTATTACCGCCGAGGTGATCGTATGAAATGCCAGTTAACGACGCTGACGCAATGCCCGGCTGACGCACATTTAATACTGTGGAAAACTCACGCCAGCGCGTGGCCACAAACGCTGCGCCCGTTGCTGGATGAAATGGCGCTGCGCGATGAATCACAAACCACCACTTTCGGCCTAAGCAGCCTTTGCCAGCAGCTGACGCTTTTATCTTCGGCTGAGATCGAACGCCCCGACGTGCTGCGCCAGTTGACGGAATATCTGAATGCCGTTTTGGTAAGCCCGGCTTCACATCCTATCGCCATTGATATTTCCGGTTTTGATCTGGCAAATCGTGTCGTGTTTGCCCGCCTACGCACGCTTTTAGTGGCGGTGATCAACCGTTTCTATCAACTGCCGCAGTTGGGTTACAAAGCAAAACAACCCGTCAGCAACGGGCAACTTTGGTTATTAACCACAGAGCACAGCCCGCAAGCAACTGAACTGGCGGCACAAACCCAGGCCATTACTCAGGGCATGTTACTTTCCCGCCGCCTTGCCGATACGCCAGCCAACGACTGCCGCCCGCAGGATGTCGCGCAGCAGGCCGCAGACTGGGCTTCCGCTCACCCGCAAACGCATTGCGACATCCTTGATGAAAACGCCATTCGTGATCTCGGCATGGGTTGCCTTGATGCCACGGGAAAAGGCAGCAACAACCCGCCACGCCTGGTGACGCTGCGCTGGCAAGGTGCGGCTGAAAATGCGCCGTACTACGCGTTTGTCGGCAAAGGCATCACTTTCGATACTGGCGGAATGTGGCTGAAAGAAGGCGAAGGGATGCGCACCATGAAGTACGACATGTGTGGTGCCGCCACGGTATTCGGGCTGATGGAAACCGTTAAAACGTTGCAACTGCCGCTAAACGTGGTTGCCGTGATGGCACTGGCGGAAAATATGCCGGGTGTTGGCGCCATGCTGCCGGGTGACGTGGTGAAATCTCACGCTGGTCATAGCGTTGAAATTATCAACACCGACGCCGAAGGCCGCCTGGTTTTAGCCGATGCGCTAAGTTACGCCTCCTCGCGCTTTAATCCGGCGGCATTGATTGACGTCGCTACGCTGACGGGCGCGGTGGTTAAAGCGCTGGGCTACGACATCTCCGGCATGATGAGTAACGATTCGCCTCTCAGCCAGCAATTGCAGCAGGCTGCGGATTTAACCCAGGATCGCATCTGGCCGCTGCCGCTCGACGAAAGTTTTGATTCGCAAGTGAAAAGCCATATCGCCGACCTCACCAACACGCCGCCTAATAATGCGGCCATTGCGGTGTCCGCCGCTCAATTCTTAAGTAAGTTTTGCCACCTGTCACCATGGGCACATTTAGATGTCAGCGGCACCGCGTTGAGCCGGGGTAAATTCACCCAGTCAAGCGGTCGCCCTGCTCTGTTACTGACGCAATTCTTACTCGATCTCTGTAAAGGAAAGACAAATGAAAAAGATTCTGCTGGTATGTGATTTAGGCATGTCGACCAGTCTGGTGGTCAAACGCATGCAGGAAGCGGCAGTGAAGCGCGGTCTCGAAGTCGAGATTCAGGCGAAGGGGATGAGCGATTTTAAAAACGTGATTACCGCTTTTGACTGCGCGCTGCTCGGCCCGCAGATCGCTTATAAACTGGCGGACTGTAAACAGATTGCCGCGCCGCTGAATAAGCGTGTTGAAACCATTAATATGATGGATTACGGCATGGTCAACGGGGAGAAAATCCTCGACCACGCATTGAGCCTGATTAATAAAAACTAAACTCTAAATAATTCGAGTTGTTGGAAGGTAGCAAGGGAGTGAGTTCCCAGTCACTTACTAAAGTAAGTGACTGGGGCGAGGGAGTGCAGCTAACGCACCTACAGTTTGAAGTATGACGAGTTTAGCCACGCAGCCGGCGTGAGATTCTTTAACCGGCTGCGGATAATCCGCTTGTTCAGCAAATCCTCAAATTCTAGCAACACCGCGCCAAATCCCAAACGCTTGTCGTAACGCTCACCATTCAGTAAGTGTTCCAGCGTTTGCGCCCATTCGCTGCTCGCTGCTCTTTCCTGCCAGGCTTCTGGCTGGGCAACATGGAGCGGAACACCGAGTTTTTGGGCAAGTTCTTGCGTCAGCGTCGTTGAGCAGGCAGTCAACGATTTCACTTTTAACAACAAACCCTGCTGCAAGAAACCCACCAACGCATCAAGCGACTGCTGTTCGCCACGTTCACGCAATGCCACTGCCAAAAACCCTGAAACCGGGCAGCTAAATGCCAGCAATGCGCCGTGTTTATGGCTAATGCTTTCCGGAAGCGAAAAGAGATCAAGACGCAAATGCCCGACGGGTTGCTTCAAATCAGGTTTCGACAGACGGGATTGCTGCCAGTTTTGCAGGGTGCGGCTAACGCTTGCGCGGGAAATGCCCTGCTGCACCAGCAATTGCGCAGCTTCCACAAGCTCGTCGAGGGAAAGAGACAAGCGCACGCGCAGAAAGACCAGCATCGCCTCCTGCTCATGGCTCAGCGCGCGATGAATGGTATTCGGCCGATGAGATTTATCGTAACAGTCATCTCGCTTACGCCAGCGCCTGACGGTATCCACAGAAATATTCAGCTCTTCCGCCAGTTCACTGTCGGTTTTGTCAGAGCTTTGAATATATTTGCGGGTACGCGGCGTGGTGGTGGCGTTGGAGTGCAGCTTTATCTCCATCGGACCTCTTCATCATGAGTTAAGTATGGTCTTCATTATAAAAGTAAGTGTCTCAGCGGAAAGAGCAAATCCATACATTATCGTAAAAATAGCGCGCAAGCGATTGCAGGCCAGACCAGACGCGTGATGGCAAAAAAAGTAGCAAAAGATGCGAAAAGC
>Ga0105251_10003718_pt1 | contig 10930 bp, 14 predicted proteins | sample KBSS64metaG_FD_80424 | JGI IMG/M metagenome (GOLD analysis project Ga0105251, IMG submission 80424) | Switchgrass rhizosphere microbial communities from Kellogg Biological Station, Michigan, USA - KBS S6-4 metaG | ecosystem: Host-associated > Plants > Roots > Rhizosphere > Soil | place...
CACATGGCGACCATCTGATGCACGAGCGGCAGGATCGGATAGCCGACGATGTCCGTCTCCTCGCGCATGTGATCGAAGTCGATGCGCTCGATCGTCGATTCGCGCGCAATCACTTCGGCGGCCTCCGCCGGGATCACGCCCGTGCGCGCCTCGGCCTTTGCGAGCGCCACTTCGACGTCGATATAACGCTGCACCAGCGCGTGATCCGAGAACAGCGCACGCATCTTCGCGGTGCCGAAGGCGTCGCGAAACAGCACGGAATCGAACACGGTGCTGGCGAGGGGAGAAACGGAAATTGTCATCGTGACCTCATGTTCAAACGAAATAAACGGGGCAGGACATGCAATATGTCCGGACATATGCAGATTAATATGTTCGAACATATCGATCAAGCTATGATTTACCCTGACCACCCGAAAACATCGCCATCACAGCATGAACAGACCGCATTTCGCCGATATCGCGCGCGAGCTGACCGAAGGAATCACGTCGGGCCGCTTTCCCGTGGGCTCCTATCTGCCGACCGAGCTGGAACTTCGCGACCACTATCAGACGAGCCGGCATACGGTGCGCGCCGCGTTGCACGAGCTGCAGCAACTGGGCCTCGTGTCGCGGCGCAAGAATGCGGGCACGCGTGTCGAGTCGATGCAGCCGCGCAATGACTTCCGCCCGTCACTCGCGTCCGTCGACGATCTGGTGCAGTTCGGCTCGGAGCACTTGCGTCTCGTGCAATCGACGCAGCACATCGAGGCATCGGCGCGGCTCGCAAAGACTTTGCGCTGCGCGCAGGGCACGCCGTGGCTGCGGGTGTCGAGCTTGCGTATCGACGGCGACAAGGACAGCCCGCCCCTCGGATGGACGGACGTGTATATCGATCCGGCATACGAGGATGTGGCCGAAGCCGCGAAGCAGAATCCGGACACGCTCATCAGCTCGCTGATCGAAGCGCGCTATGGGCGCTGCATCGACGAGATTCAGCAGGACGTGCGCGCCATCAACGTGCCGGCGGAAATGGCGCGGCGCCTGCGCGTGGAGGCGGGAACGGCTGCCCTCGAAATCGTGCGCCGCTATCTCGATGCGAGCGGCGCGACGTTCGAAGTGTCGGTGACGGTGCACCCGGCGGAGCGCTTTTCCGTGTCGATGCGGCTCAAGCGCTCGCAAGGCTGAACGCATCGTCCGGAAGCCGGGAACGCGGGTTTCCGACGTGACATCCAAGCGGAACAGATCGAAGCGACGACTACGCACGATGACCCCGCGCCCGATGACGCACTCGCGCGTTCACAAGTTCGGGCGCTGCTCGAACGCAAGCTCGACGAATTGCCGGAGCTATTTCGCATCGTGTTCGTGTTGCGTTCGATCGAGGAGATGAGCGTCGAGGAGACCGCGCAGTGGCTGAACATTCCCGAGGCGACGGTGCGCAGCCGGCATTTTCGCGCGCGCAGCATGTTGCGTGAAGCGCTGGCGCAGGCATTCGATCTCGCCGAACGCGACGTGTTCGACTTCGGCGGCGCGCAGTGCGATCGAATCGTCGCGAGCGTACTATCGGCTTGTCGTAGTGAATGCGATGCGCGTTGAAGGTCAGCGCCGAATAGCGCAGCAGCAGCGCTTCGTCGGGCACGATGTCGCGCTGCCATTGCGCGTCGCCGGGCGCGGCCGGCTCGCGATACACGATGTCGTGCTCTTCTTCGATCGCGGTGACATCGCCACAGCAAATGCGATGGCCGACCGTCACGAAACCGAGCTTGCCCGTGCGGCCTTGCTTTTCGCTGACATCGAGGATGCTCGATTCGCGCGTGATGCGTTCACCGACGATCACCGGCGCGCGAAAGCGCAAACGCCCGCCGGCCCACATGCGTCGCGGCAGGCCGAGTTCCGGCAGAAAGCTGCCTTTCGTTGGATGCCCGTCCTCGGCGATGAGCGATTGCCTCACGATCGGCCTGAAGAAAATCCAGTGCCACAAGGGCGCAAGCGCGTCGCCTTAGTTCGGCGCGGCATCGTAATCGAGCGTGGCGGCGAGCGCCGCGACGGAGGTGGGCGCGACGATATCGGCGGCGCTTTCCGTTTTCATGGTGTCGTCTCCGTTGCTGGAGCCGGCCAGCGGATCCTGGTGGATAGGCAGACTTTAAGGAAATGTTTCGCTGAGTGGCAATACCCGTTTCATGTGCCGGGCAGAGGATCAACCTGTTCACGCTTGCCCGCGAGCGGACCGCGGCACGATCCATAACGCCGAGGCATCGATCCGATAACCTGCAAGTCATTTTTCGCGGGAAGTCCGCCCGCTAACATGCAATCCATCTTATCCATATGAATTGCACAAAGGAATCGGACCATGTACGTCATCACCGGAATCACAGGACAAGTCGGCGGGGCGCTCGCACACGCGCTGCTGGAAGCGGGCAAGCCCGTTCGCGCTGTCGTACGCGATGAGAAGAAGGGCGCGGTCTGGTCGGCGCGCGGTTGCGAGCTTGCCCTCGCCACCATGACCGACGCCGATGCGCTCGCGCAAGCCTTCGAAGGCGCCGAAGCCGCGTTCATTCTCCCGCCGCCGGAATTCGATCCCGCGCCTGGCTTTCCGGAAGCACGGGAAGTCATCGATACGATCGTCGCGGCTGTGGCGCGTGCGAAGCCGCGCAAGATCGTATGTCTGTCGACGATTGGCGCGCAGGCCACGCAGACCAATCTGCTGACGCAGCGCACGCTGCTCGAAGAGGCGCTCAGCAAGCAGCCGATACCCGTCACGTTTTTGCGTCCGGGCTGGTTCATGGAGAATTGCGGGTGGGATATCGACTCGGCGCGTAACGAAGGCATCGTGCATTCATTTCTGCAACCGCTCGATCGCGCGATTCCGATGATCGCCACCGACGATATCGGTGAACTCGCGGCGAAGCTCATGCAGGAGCAATGGGCGGGCGTGCGGATCGTCGAACTGGAAGGGCCGCGGCGCACGAGTCCGGATGACATTGCCGCCGCATTCGCGCAAGTGCTCGGCAAGCCGGTGCGCGCACAGGCGGTCCCGCGCGAAACGTGGGAAGCACTGTTCGTGGGCCAGGGCATGAAGTACCCGATGCCGCGCATTCAAATGCTCGACGGTTTCAATCAAGGCTGGATCGACTTCGAAGGTCACCGGGAAGCGATCGTCAAGGGCAAGACGCAACTCGTCGACGTGATTCGCAAGCTTGTCGCGCGTTGATTGAAACGCGTGTCATGCTTCAGCCGATGTCGCTGACATGCGGAATCAGCGCCGCTTGTCCGCGATACACGCCGTCCCGATCGAACAATTGCCACACGGTCGCGCGTTCGATCCAGAAGCGTTTGCCGGATTTCGTGACGCGAACGCCGCGATAGCCGTCGACATAGCCATCGCGCGTTACCTGTTCCAGAAACGCCTGACGTTCGCTGCGCTCGGGCGCCTCGGCCGACAGGCGCGACGGCAACGCAGTCAACTCGTTCCAGGTATAGCCGAACAGGCGTTGCGCGCGCAAGTTGCCGTAGACGAAGACCGGATCGGGCCGGGTGTCGTGCGCGAGGATGCCGAACGGTGCGTCCTCGTAAAGCCAGCGCGCGGCTTCGGCGGGCGTCAGGTCTTCATCGGGAACGAGCGGCTTGCGCAAGAGGCGCGCATAGCTTTCGCAAAGGAGCGTGACGAAGTCGGGATCGGTTGGCTGCATCGTGCGGAGTGCCTCGAATGAGCGGAAAAATAGCACCTTACTCGTTCGCTCGCGTTTGCGCACGTTCGAGGTTCGCACGGGGTTCATGGACTCTGGGTTGGCCGATCGCCGCTCATATCGACTTGACTTCGCCGCCGTCCATTCTCAGCGTGCTGCCCGTCATCCATTTTGCGGCGTGCGACACGAGGAACGCCATCAACTCCGCGATCTCTTCCGGCGTGCCGTAATGCGCGATACCCGTTTCGACTGGAAAACGCGCGATTGTTTTCAATGAACGACGACCATCTTGCCGTTGGCTTCATTCGCTTCCATCACGCGATGCGCTTCGTGAATCTCGTCGAACGAAAAGACGCGTGACGGCTTCGCGTTGAAACGTCCCGCGGCAACGTCTGCGGCGATGGCTTGCAGCGGTACATCGGACAGCGGAAAGCCGGGCGTGCCGAACACGAAGCTGCCGAAGAAAGTCAGATGCACACCGCTCGACATCTGCAGCAGCGGATTGAAATCCGCAATCGGCGCAAGGCCGCCGAGCCAGCCCGCGAGACACGCGCGTCCGCCGCGACGCAGCATCGCGAGCGAGTCGAGGATCGTGCTGTTGCCGACGAGATCGAGCACCGCATCGATTTCTTTCGCTTCCGTAATGCGCTTGCTCAACGCAGGCCCTTCGAGTTCGACACGCGACACGCCCAACGCTTCGAGCTTCGCGATGCGATCGCGATTGCGCGTCGTCGCGATGACCTTCGCGCCCGCATTCACCGCGAGATTCACTGCGGCCTGCCCGAACGATGATGTGGCGCCGCGGATAAGCACGGTTTGCCCTGCCTCGATCTCGAGATTGCGAAAGAGACACGTCCACGCCGTCGCATAGGTTTCGGGAATGGCGGCCAGTTCGGCCCACGGCAGATCGGATTCGATCAGCGCCACGTTCGAAACCGGGGCCCGCGTGAGTTGCGCATAACTTCCGTTGATCGTGCGCCCGAGGCCGCCCATCAACGCGGCCACTTTCGCGCCGACGGGAAACTCACCGCCCGGACAGGACTTCACGATGCCCACGCATTCGATGCCGCTCACTCTCGCAGCTTCGGCCCATTCGCCGCGCCGCATGTGCATCTCGGCGTGATTGATGCCGAATGCCTTGATCTCGATGACGACATGTCCGTCCAGCGGTTCCGGCTCCGGAATCTCGGCATACACGAGGCTGTCGATTCCGCCGAACTTGTCGAGCACGATTGCACGCATGATCTTTCTCCTGTAACGGATGAGCGCGGTGAAGGTCCGCGTTTTAGTGAGCGAGGAATTCGGTGATGGCTGCCGCGATCTGCGCCGCGTGCGTTTCGAGTGCGAAGTGGCCTGTATCGAAGAAGCGCACGTCCGCATGCGGGATATCGCGCCTGAATGCTTCCGCGCCCGGCGGCCGGAAAAACGGATCGTTCTTGCCCCACACCGCCAGCAACTTCGGCTGATGCTCGCGGAAATAGGCCTGAAACGCGGGGTATAGCGCGACGTTGTTGCGGTAGTCGCCGAAGAGATCGAGTTGTACTTCATGCGCGCCAGGGCGGCTCATGTAGTAGTCGTCGAGCGCGTAGCCATCCGGTGAAATCGTGGAGAGGTCGGGCACGCCGTGCGTGTATTGCCACTTCGTCGTGTCCTTCGTGAGCAGCGCGCGCAGCGCATCGCGGTTCGCTTGCGTGGGCGCTTGCCAGTACGCGCGAATCGGATTCCAGCCGTCGCTCAATCCTTCTTCATAGGCGTTGCCATTTTGCGAAACGATCCCCGTGATGCGCTCCGGATGCCTGAGCGCAAGACGAAAGCCGGTCGGCGCGCCGTAATCGAAGACATATACCGCATAGCGATCGAAGCCGATCACTTCGGTAAAGCGATCGATCACGTTCGCGATGTTATCGAACGTGTACGAGAACGCGTCGCGGCTCGGCATATCGGACAGGCCGAAACCCGGAAGATCGGGCGCAACGATATGAAAGCGCTCGGAGAGCAGCGGAATGAGATCGCGAAACATGTGGCTCGAACTGGGAAAGCCATGCAGCAAGAGCAGTTTGGGGCCGTCTGCCGGACCGGCTTCGCGATAGAACACGTTGAAACCGTCGACGTCGATATGACGATGCGCAATGGTGGACATGAGCGTTTCTCCGCAGGGTCAGGAAAAGTTGTGTAACCGTTAAAAGCATGCGAAGAAGGTTACGGATGAACGCCGTAACTTGTCAAGAGTATTTTTAGTGGTTACGATGGGGGCATCCTAGAAACACGTCTGAATTGCAAAATGGACTACCGCCCCATCCCGGCGATTTTTGTGGCCGACGCGCCCGGCCTCGATTTCCTCAACTCGATCGCGACGCCGGTCGATGAGCCCGTCGACTGGATCGGCGATGGCGAAGGCTTGCTGTCATGGCTTGAACAGGCGGAACTGGTGCCCGCCGACGTGCTGGCGCAAATGCGTTCGCAAATCGCGCCTGCCGAGCTGGACGAGGTCGCAGCAAAGGCGCGCGGACTGCGCGAATGGTTTCGTGCGTTCGTGCGAAAGAGGAAAGGGCGGCCGTTATCGGCGAAGGATCTGGCCGAACTCGAGCCGCTAAACAGCGTGTTGCAGCGCGACGAGCAACATGCGGTGATCGTCGCCGATGCGAATGCTGCAAGCGGTCTCGCGTTCAGCATGCAGCGACGTTGGCCGAACGCCGAATCGCTGTTGATGCCGGTGGTCGAAGCGCTTGCGAAACTCGTCTGCGAAGAGGACTTTACTTACGTGAAGGCGTGCGAAGGCCCGAAATGCACGCTGCTTTTCGCGGATCACACGCGCGGGCATGCGCGACGCTGGTGCAGCATGGCCATCTGCGGGAATCGGGCAAAGGTTGCCGCGCATCGGGCACGGCTCAAGGAGAGTGAAGGGCCGTCGCGGGCATCCAATTGATCGATGCGCGGACGAACGTTCATGCGGGGATTCGGCTCGCCAGACCAGTCGCACGAACTTTCAGATTTAACTTCGCGGCGGCTTGGGTATATGTTTGATAGGTGCGCGTTTCATGCGCACCTGGTTCACCTGGCGGCTGTATCGTCAGGCAGCGGCAAGTCTTTCGTTGAAGGAGAAAGTCATGAAGACCTTCCTCGTTACGACCACGCTCGTGGCCGCCTTTTCAATCGGAACTCTGACTCAGGCACAAGAACCCACCGACACATTGCAGTCCATTCCCGCACCCCGCCAGCAAGACGTCCAAAGCACACCAATTTCCGGCGACACCGCATACGGCGGCGTGGCGATGGGCCAGAGCGCGAGCGGGCGAACATCGAACTGGACTGGCGCCATGTCGAACAACTGCGCGCCGCGACCATTCTGCAACGTCTATTCGGGCGGCCAGTAAGCGCGATGTCGGCAGGGCGGTCTTTTCGGGGCCGGATGCTTGTCCGATGAGGCCGCCGCCGGCGGCCACGAGGTCGTCACCGGAGGCTGTTAAAATCCGGGTACGTTTTCTACGGGCACGATGTGATGGGCTTCGAACAACTCGCCGGACTGAAAGAGCAACTCGCAAAACAGGCTGCAAGCAATGCAGCGAAGAAGAAGGCGCCGCGCGCGCGGCGTCCCGCGCCGCCGGCTGCGTCGAAGCCGGCCGATCCCGCTAAGTCCGCGAAATCCGGGACTCCATCGAAACCGGTGGACCCTGTCGTGCATACGATCGGAAAGCTGCAGAAGCGGTTTCCGCTCGCGTTTCCGAAGAATCCTGCGCCGAAGGTTCCGCTGAAGGTCGGCATTTTCGAGGATCTGATGACGCACGCGGAGGAACTCGGGCTCAACGAGAAGGAACTGCGTAGCGCGATCAAGGTCTGGTGCCGCGGCAATCGCTATTGGACCTGCCTCGTGCAGGGCGCGCCCCGAATCGATCTCACGGGCGGCGCGGCCGGCGAAGTTTCGGCGGCGGATGCGGAACGCGCCGTGTACCTGGAAACGAATCGCCTCGCGCGATCGGCTCCTGCGCCGAAGACCGAGGAAGCGGCCAAGTAACGCGACGCGCCGCGCGCGGTCCGACCCGCGCGCGTCATTGCCCCTTTTCCTTTCGTACGCTTCGATTTCAGATGCGAACGCATCGCATGTCTTCTGTATTCGCGTGACTCCGCCTTGTGTCGGAGGCGGTTTGGCGTGGCTGAAATTGATTCGGTATCCAAAATATAGAGAACGATTCGCGTTGGCCAGCTTTGTCCCTTCTCGCAACTAACTGTCGATGACGCAAACCGACTTCGAATCAGGCCCGGTGATTGCATACAGGGAGGAAACGCAAAGGAGACGCCATGTCCGAAAGTCGCCATCCAGACGCCTGCAGAGTGGGCGTCGCCTTCATCGAAGCGCAACTGACGACGCTCTACGCTTACGCGAGCCTCTTGTCCGACTGGATCGAGCGCGGTGCGCCGCCGCCGGACTTCGCGAAGGCACAGCCCTTACTTGCGCGCAAACGTTCGCGTCCTGAAGCGCATACGCATAGCGAAGACGGCACGCCGACCAAAAGCCCGCAGCCGCAAGACGCGCTGTCGTGGCCATCGTTCGACACGGCTGAAAAGCGCATCGCTTTTGCGCTGCTCGTCCCGTGCACGAATGCAATTCTTGCGGTCGCCGAGTACTTCGATCTTCACCGGTTATCCGCGTCGCGCGCGCCCGAAGTGCAATTTCTCATGCGCCTGCGGGATGCCGCCGTGAACGGCAATACGTTCAGCCTCGCTGCCGACGAATACAGACCACACGCCGCGTACGCCGGGCTGATTGTCGATAACACGCTGGACGGCACGCTGCTCTTCAGCGATGGTGTCAGGCCCGGCTTCGTCGAATTTGGCGATACGGTCGGCTTGCTTCGCTATCTGACGAAGCTATTGAAGAGCATGCAATCCGTGATCAGTTCGGGCGATGCCGGATAACGCTGCAGAAACGCGTCAACGCGGCGCGCTCGTGAAAGCGCACTGCAAGGCGCGCGGTTTGCTGAGGTCATCGGTGACATCATCCTGTCATACGAAAATGGACCAATCACTGAACTGCCTTCGGGAACGAATCGCGAAACAGATTGCCGCGCGTGAGGCGGCGCTTGCGTCGCTGCGCGAAAACGCACAAGCCGCGCCCACGAAACACGATCGTGAGCGGATTCTTTTGACGCTCGCCGTGCTCGACGAGGAGCTCGCCGGCTGGAAGCAGATCGCTGCCCGCATCGAGCAGACGGTTCTGTTCGAGCCGCGCAATCATCGGGCGATTCGCATGCCCGCGCTGCGATAGGCCCGCATATTCGTTTCGATCCCTGCGACACACGCGTCGCGCATTCCGGTCAGAATGAGCGGTGTGCGCGCGTTTTTCATGGAGTAGCGCAATGTCCGCTTCCAACGGCAATAACGACACCCCCGTCTGGTTCATCACCGGCTGCTCGACCGGCTTCGGCCGCGAACTGGCCGGCGCCGTGATCGACAAGGGCTGGCGCGCCGTCGTCGCCGCCCGCGATCCGGCGAGCGTCGCCGATATCGTCGAACGCGCCCAGGGCCGCGCAATCGCGGTGCCGCTTGACGTCACGCACACCGACCAGATCAAGTCTGCAATCGACGATGCCTACGCAGCATTCGGCCATATCGACGTGCTCGTGAACAACGCGGGCTTCGGCTATCTCTCGGCAGTCGAAGAGGGCGAAGACGAAGAAGTGCGCGCGATGTTCGAAGTGAATTTCTTCGGCGCCGCCGCGATGATCAAGGCCGTGCTGCCGCGCATGCGCGAGCGACGCTCCGGGCATGTCGTCAACATCACGTCGGTGGGCGGGCTCGTCGGCAATCCGGGCAGCGGCTATTACGCGGCGACCAAGTTCGCACTCGAGGGCCTGGGCGAAGCGCTCGCCCGCGAGACCGAAGGGCTCGGCATCAAGGTCACGGCGGTCGAGCCCGGCCCGTTCCGCACGGACTGGGCAGGCCGGTCGCTGAAACAGACGCGCGGGCCGATCGACGATTACGCACAGACCTCGGGTAGCCGGCGCGCGGCCATCGCGGAGCGCAGCGGCAAGCAGCCGGGCGATCCGGCGCGCGCCGCGCAGGTCATCATCGAAGCGGTCACGTCGTCCGAGCCGCCGGGGCATCTCGTGCTGGGCGGCCCCGGGCTCGAGCTCGTGCGCGCCAAATTGGCGAAGCTGACCGCCGAGATCGATGCGTGGCAGGCGCGCAGCGAGTGGACCGATCATCCGGGGCAATGATCATGAAGCGGCTTCGCGTGGAAGAACAGCATATCCTCGCGCTCGTTGCCGCCGATGCCGCCGCGCTGCACGTTACGCCGCCGCATGTGCGCTTCGTCACGGGCTGCGCCGGGCCCTGCTACGAAGCCTTGTTCAATCGCATCGATGTGGATCGCGCCACGCTGACGTTACCGGAGCCCTTGCTTCAGATCATCGTCGCGCACGAAGTCGGGCACGCGACGCAACGCAAAACGATCTTGCTCGATTTTGCATGGACCGTGCTTTCGGTGACGGCGCTCTTGTCGATACCCTGCATCGTTTTCGCGATCTCATCCGATGAAGATGTGTGGCGCGTGAGCCTCCCCGGACTCGCCTTCGTCGCGGCGTTCTTCGCGTGCGCGAAAATCTGGCGCGCGCGCGGCGCAAAACGCTCCGCCGCCTTCGAGCTCGATGCGGACGCGAAAGCGGCATCGCTTTGTGGCACGGCATCTGTGCTGGCGGCGCTCGAAGCGATGGCAACGCGCGGCCATATCGACGCGGCGCGCCTCGATGCAATGCGCGCACGTCTCGTCTCGAGCGGGCAATAGTTTCCGCGCGCGTGCGTCCATCAGACGCAATTGTTTGAAGTCGGGCTCGTGCCGCGCCAGGCCGCGGATCTCGTCGAACGCGCCGTGAGGGAGGAAGCGCTGCGTGTGAGCGAATCGCGCTTCAGGGCGCTGGTCGCATCCGGGTCGTATGCGGCATATCGCATGAGCGCCGACTGGACCCGCATGCGCGCGCTCGACGGTCGCGGCTTTCTCGCGGACACCTTGTCCGAGAACGCGGAATGGCTCGGTACTTACGGTCGTCCCGAGCATCAGCCCGTGCTGCGCGCGATCGAAGCGGCGCTCGCATCGCGGAGCCTGTTCGAGCCGGAGCATCGCGTGGTGCGCGCGCATGGCTCGCTGGGCTGGATCTTGTCGCGCGCCGTGCCGATTTGCGCTAACGACGGGCAACTCGCCGAATGGCGAGCATCACATCGCGGTGGATCGCTTGCGCAACATCTCGTGAAGCCCATCGATGTCGATGTGC
>Ga0105251_10003725_pt1 | contig 10912 bp, 7 predicted proteins | sample KBSS64metaG_FD_80424 | JGI IMG/M metagenome (GOLD analysis project Ga0105251, IMG submission 80424) | Switchgrass rhizosphere microbial communities from Kellogg Biological Station, Michigan, USA - KBS S6-4 metaG | ecosystem: Host-associated > Plants > Roots > Rhizosphere > Soil | place...
ACCACCGGCGACGTCAACAGCGATCGCGACGTGGTCCTTGCAGGCGATGGCACCTTCACCACCGACGCCAACACCACGCTGACCAACAGCGGCGATGTGTCCGGTACTGGCGGCCTGATCAAGAACGGCGAAGGCAGCCTGGCGCTGACCGGTACGGTGAGCCACAGCGGTGGCACCACGGTGAATGATGGCGAGCTGACCCTGTCGGGTCAGAACACCTACACTGGCGGTACCACGCTCAACGGCGGCGTGCTCAACGTCAGCAGCGACGGCAACCTCGGCGATGCAACGGGCGGCCTGACCTTCAATGGCGGCGTGCTGCAGGCAACCTCGTCGATGACCACCGGCCGATCGATGGTGCTGGACAGCGTGGGCGCGCTGCGCAGCGGTGAAGGCGGCACCCTGACGGTCACCGGCCCGATCAGCGGTGGCGGCACCTTGGTGGCGGACGGCCAAGGCACGCTGGTGCTTGGCGCGGCGAACACCCACGCAGGCGGCACGCTGATCAGTGGCGGCACGGTCGTGCTGGCAAATGCTGGCGGCCTGGGCTCCGGCGCCGTGGCGATCAATGACGCGACCCTGCGCACGACGGTCGACACCCGAGTGTCGCAGCCGCTGCTGGTGACGGGCGAAGCCACTCTGGATGTGGCTTCAGGCACCACGACGCAGCTGACCGGCATGCTGGACGGTTCGCGCAGCACCGGCTGCTTCATCAAGAGTGGTGCGGGTCGTCTCAACATGGCAGGCACCGCGGTCCTGGCCAATGGCACCTGCGTCAACGAAGGCACGCTCAGTGCCAATGGCGTGCTGCTCAGCAATGTGCAGGTGGAACGTGCCGGCACGGTCCGTGGCACGGGCGCCATCGCCGGCAACATGCGCGTCGATGGCACGCTGGCCCCGGGCAACTCGCCGGGCACGCTGGCAGTGACGGGTACGGTCACGCTGACCGACAACGCCACGCTGCAGATCGATATCGACGGGTACGGCACCGGCGCCGGCGCCGGCAACTACTCGCGCCTGCTGGTGTCCGGCGCGGCCGGTCGCTTCGTCGCCAACGGCACCCTGCAGCCCCTGCTGCGCGGCATCAGTGGCAATGCCAGCAACACCTTCACCCCGAAGGTGGGCGACATGTTCCGCATCGTCAGCGGCGAAGGCGGAGTGACCGGTACCTTCGACAGGCTTCTGCAGCCGACCGAGGGACTGGCCGCCAGCACGCGCTTCCAGGTGTACTACACCACCGGTTTCGACATCGATCTGTACGTGACACCGACGGCCTACAGCGCTGACCTGGTGGGCAAGGTCAACGGCAACGGCCTGGCCACTGCGGCTGCACTGGATACCCTGGTGGACGCCAGCGACGCCGGCACCACCACCGCGGAGCAGACCGATCTGCTGCGCGCGGTGTGGCAGCAGGATGCGGTGGCACTGCCGGTGCTGGTGACCGCCCTGACCGGCGAGAACCACGCCAAGCTTGCCGCGCTGGCGCAGTCCAATGCGATCGCACTGGCTGACGATGTGACCGGCCGACTGGGCCAGGGTCTGCTGGCGGATGCATCCAGCACGCGTATCGACCAGCTGCTGTGGGCCAACATCGGCTACGGGGATGTGTCGGTTGACGCCGATGCCATCGCCGATCGCTTCGATGCCCGCCAGCGTCGTGCCACGGCCGGTGTCGACGTGTACCGCTCCTCCAACGTGGCGTGGGGCGCGGGCCTGGGTCGCACGACGTCGGAACTGGAGCGCAGCCCGCGGGACAACACGCTCGACAGCAACGCGTTCTTTGCCTATGGCGCCGCCAGGGCAGGTGCGGTGGTGCTGGACGGCATGCTGTCCTACTCGGCCGACCGCTGGGAAAGCCAGCGTCCGGACGTCCTGGGTGCTGAGGGTGCACTGGCCGGCAAGGCCTCGGGTACCACCCGGATGGCCAGTGCGGGTGTCAGCCTGCCCTTCACGGCGGCGGGCCTGAGCTGGAACCCCTCACTGCGCGGCAATTGGCAGAAGGTTGAGCGCAATGCCTACCGCGAAGGCGGTGACTCGCTGGCGGCGCTGGACGTTGCACGCCTCCAGGCCGAAGGCAGCCGCGCCACGCTCGGCCTGTCGGTCGGCTCGCTGGTGAACGATCCGCTGGCGGCGCGTGCGACTTGGCAGTTCGGTCTGCAGGCGGGCATCAACCACGGCCAGGCCCGCCAGGCCACGGTGACAACCGAATTGGCTGGCCAGCGGGTGGACCTGTCCGCCGCCGAGGCGGGCAGGGCCTTCGGTCGTGCCCAGCTGGAGGGCACCGTGCGCCTGGGCGCGTCGAGCTACCTGTACGGCGGCGTCAGCACCGAGCAGGGCTCGGGCGTGGAGAACAACAGCGTCAACGCGGGCATCCGCATCGCGCTGTAATGCCCAGCAGCGGGAGGGCCCTGCCTTCCCGCTGCGGCATGCAACCGAGGCCGCGCAGCCCACTGGGGTGCGCGGCCTTTTCCATTTCGGAACAGGCTTGCCGGGATCATCAGCTGCCAACCAGCGAGGGCACTGTTGGCGCATGGGTGTAGCGGTCAGGCTGGTGATAGAGTCGGCTTACGGGACAACGCGGACATCGGCCCGGGCTCGGTGCAGGTACAGCCAACTGGCCCCCAGGGGCTCGTCTACAAGGGAATTGGACGACCGATGAAAATTACAGACCTCTGGCCATACTTCATGGGATTCGGATTCGTCGCGGCCCTGTTCTTCAACATCCGCGGCCTCGCAATTCTGGCCTGCGCGCTTCTCGCAGCTACGTTTGCAGGCCTGGCACTTTCAGGCCTTGTCGACGACAGATTGCCCTGGATTTTTGGCATTGCACTTATGGTCTCGCCGTTGATTGGTGCGATTGCGGTGCCGGGAGTTCTCTTGGGATGGCTGGCAAGAATGATCTTCTGGAAAATCGCGAGCGAGACAGATCAGTCAGGCGGCGACGTCGACTAACAGGGTTCGTTCACCGCAGATGCCCAAAGGGCTAGTCATCTACAGACTGCCGCTGCTGGCCGAACGGGACTGGCGGGTTCTGACCCAAAGCATGCGGGACCCGACCTTTCGTCGAGCGCGCCACGCGACAGTGGTGCTAAAGTCCGCTGTCGACCCGAAGCGGTCGTTCAAGCCACCAGGGGGGAGATTCAGTGCGTGGAATCAGCTTTGTCGCAAGTCTGTATGTTGGCGCGTTATGTTGCCTGTTAGGGGCGGGCATCGAACTACGCTCGAAGTACGAATTCTGGAGTGACGGCGAATCTGCCGTAGTCGAGACTTCGGATCCCCTTTTGCAGCGTTACATCAAGTATCAGCAGACCGGGCTTGCGTCGCTCGACGTCACGTTCGTCACCGCCTCCGGGCGGATCGATGTACCTGCCAAGATCTTCGGTCAGGACGATATGAAGCGATTGGCCGCCGGCCAGCCGATCCACATCCGTTTCCTGAAAAGCAACCCTCATCGGACATTGCCCGAAGACAGTCCGATCCCAGTTCCGTGGGGTTGGTTGATCGGCGGCATCCTCTTGAGTGCTCTTGCCGCATTCGCCCATTCGCTCCTCAGGAAGGAGGCCCAGCCGGCGTCCGCGTAACGCCCTCCGCCCTCCCGCCTGCGGTTCAACGCGACGGGAATTCGATCCAGATGGTGAGTGGATATACCTTGCGGACGCCCGCTTCTGGCGAGAGCAGGCGCCTCGCCGCGGATTGCCCAAGGCGGATCCCCGCTCGAACGCGGCCCATTACTTCGGTGGTGCACTCAGTGAATTCACTAATGGAAAGTATCGAGCTGGAAGCTGCGGAGTTCTTGCGTGGAAGGTCCTTGCCGATCCATGCGAAGCCATTGTATGTCGCCATGTGTCAGCATAGCCGCGGACTGGCGATTGATCAGATATGCCCATACTGCAATGGCATGTTGTCGGTTGAAGATCGCGGAACCGCGTGGATATTCAGCTGCCCATGTGGTCGCTGCAAGAACACATTGAGAGGATCCTGACGATCGCTTCTGGCGGGAGTGGAGACCCGAAAACTCTGCCAACGTGATTCTAAGATCTTGCTTTGGTTCACGGCGTGTGAGTGGAGACATAAAATGCAGTTCGTACAGCACGATGAATTGTCACGGTTGCTCGGATCAGGTGTCTCACGCATAACCTCTTACAGATCCGCCTCGACCGCACTGCGTGCCGCCCAACCTGTGAGAGCCTTGCTCCGACAGGAGGATGCAAGAACAAGCCCTTGGATGAGGATGCGCTCGTCAGGTATGTGCTTCAAGGCGTGGCCGCGGCCAACAACGAACTTGCTACGGACTATTCCGTCGCAGATATTCGCTATGTGGAGTGTGCCGTTTCGATCCCAAGCGGACGTTGTCAACGCCGTTGGGCACAATGGAAGGATTGACCCGTGAAGTACACAGCGATAGACGTAATGCAGGTCACCCTACGTTTCGTTGCGGTGGCCGTTACTCCGGAACTCCCTCTTCTTGCTCCCGGCAGCAGTCACATGGTTCGCGTTACCAGGCCAGATGGAAGCGCCATTGAGACTTCGGCCGTCATTGAGTACAGGCAAAGGCCACCCATCGTGCCTGTGCTCCTGCGATTTGGTGGCATTCTTTCTGCAGATATCCCACTTGGATCCAGGCTTGAATTTGTAAATCAGGCGATTTGACCCTTGTAACTCAATTTCAGCTTCTGGCCGGAAGCGGGCACCGGGCCGATATCGACCGTCGGGAGGATGGTAAGATCGGCTTAAGATCCGAAGCGGGGATGTGCTGCCGTATCGCCATTTGCCACATTCTAGGAGCAGGTCCCGGGATGAACTCAATCGTAGACTGGGAACGCGACCACCTGTTCGATGGCGCGCTGCTATTTGTTGGGGACGTCGACTATCGAAGCCGGGAAGACATTGTAGGTTTCAATCACGCGGGCGACAGGCTAGGACTGGCTCGAGACCGAGGCGGGTATGTCTGCGCAGAGTTCCTTCACAAGGCGGCGTCTCATGTCTTCTCGGTACCCGTCTGGAGCGATGCAAGATCGCCCTGCATATGCGGCAGCGTGGAGGAAGCCGCCGCGATGATCGCGGAATTTGTTGCCGACGGTTCGCCTGCTGCGTAACAGGAAAATATTGCCGAAGCGCCGAGCTATGTCCGCTACTGGCCGGAAGTGGACATCAGGACTTCGTAAACGGCTGGCCCGGTGCAAGGCCGGAGGTGATGCCGTCGTCATGGTCGTTCCATATAGCCCGCTATAGCCTGGTTTCGATCCGCTGGGCCCTTTATCCCTTCAGTTGGTCGATGAAAGGCCAAGCCATCCTCTCAACGTGCCCGCTCTGGTTGGGCCTTACTCCCCGGCGCGATTTGAAAGGCTGGTCCAGATCCGTCCTTCACGCTGCTCTGCGGTGGTGACGTTGATGACCGCCTGCTCACCGAGCCGATCACGCAGCTGCTGCAGGTAAAGGCTGCGCGGCGTCACTACCTGGCCAATGGACTGCAAGATCCCTGCAGGCTCCTCGGGCGGGAACTTTCCCGGCGCCACAGCGCCGACCTGTCCCACGCTCCAGTTCATCGCGAAGGGCGGCGCCTGGACGACGTAAATATCGTGCTCGGTGTTCCAGAACATCTGCTGCGCGCCTGCCCAGCCGTGCCCGGTTCCGCTATAGCGACGGTTCTGTGCCCGCAGCATGTAACCCTTGGTGTTGTCATACAGTATGCCGGTGGACCAGCGGTGATGGGGCCCACTGTCATTGCTGTCGCCTGTGGCCAGGCAGTCCAGGAATACGTTGGGGCCGGGTACCCGTGCGCCGATGACGAAGGTGTGCCTGCCGCCCTGGTTGTAGCAGCGCTGGATCAGGTTGAAGGCGGAGTTGCCCTCGTACAGGAAAACATAACGGCGGGCGCCCTGGGTTTCGCCATACCTGGGGTCGAGGTAGGCAATGTCCTGCAGGGTATTGAAGTGCGCACCGTTACGGGTCACGAATCCGTGCGACACATAGCGAACGGTGACATCACGCACCCATGAATCGCGGACTCCACCCAAGCGGAGCCCGGCAAAGGGACCGATATCGGCGGTGCCGTTGGCCGTGCCGGTTTCGGGATTCCCCTCGAGACGAAGATCTTCGATTCCGACCTGGGAGATGCGGATGGGGTCCGCGCGATAGATGCTACCGCCACCGAAGCGCACCTCGATGGCGTCCATGATCGGGGCGTCCAGGGTGATCGTGTCATGGTCGACAGCGGTGACGATCCGTTCGCTGTACATGGCGTAGTCAGCAGGCGTCCATCGGTAGCGGGCGGTATCGATGCCCTCGGGGCCAAGCCATCGGTCATTGGGTTCCCTTGCGATCGCCACGGCATCGCCCACACGATAGCCGGCTGCGGATTTCACCCTGATCCGGGTCGCTCCCACAGGCAGGTAGTCCATGTCGATCGCGGTACGTCGCTCGTCAAGGGCTGGGCGGGGTGCCGTGGATTCGCTGTTGCCCACGTCGATGATCTTGCCCTGGCGCTCGGTCGTGCCGGAACGGAGCACCGTCCCGTCGGCGCCCCGGCCTTCACCGCGCAGCACCACGCCGCTGGATCGGATGGTCAACGCCTTGCTCAGCCTGTAGTGGCCACGCCGCAGCAAAATGGCGCCGCGCAGGCCCCGGCTGTCCTTGGCAAGTGTGGCAACCGCGTCGATGGCCGCCTGTATGCGTGGGTAGTCATCACCCTCGGGGTTTGGTTCAAGGATCTCGCGGACGGGGATGCTGGCGCGAACGGGCAGCCTGACGCCGCCTCCCTGGTAGCCGGCGCGCGAGAAGTCTGGGACGATATTGCGTGCTTGGTCGCTGCCGCGCTCGGAATACAGGGCATAGCGCAGGTAGCCATTGCTGGCGAGGCTGACCAGGGGCGCATCTTTGGCAGGATTGATGGGGTGGGTGAAGGCGCTGGTGGGAGAAGCGCGCTCAGCCGCTGACAGGGCCGGCAGCGTGCAGACGAGCAACGCCACGAGGGTCGGGGCTACGACTCGGCGAAACGCGGGGAGCAAAGGCATCGGTACGACTTCCTTCCATGGAGGAGTGGGAGGCAAGGCAGGCAAGGGGTCGTTGATTCCATTTCTGGAAGGATTGAACCCAAGGCGACTCATTCTGCTGGCACGATCGCACTATCGGACAGTACGCCGATAGCGCCCAGCCACGTGCGCGCCAGCGACGGCCAGTTCGCCAGCGGGGTGTTCGAAACCCGCAGGCCGAAGGCGTGGCCGCCATGCGGGTAAAGGTGCAATTCGGCGGGAATTCCGGCCTGCTGCAATGCCAGGTAGTAGGTCATGGAGTGACGAACGTCGTCGGTGGGGTCATCGCCTGCCTGCAGGATGAAGGTCGGCGGACAGTCCTTCGCTATTCGCACTCCCGCATCCAGCGCCAGGCCCGGCTTGACCTTGTCCCACAGATGGCCCGGATACAGCGCCAGGGCAAAGTCCGGCCGCGTGGCCTGCTGGTCGGCCGCGTCAACGGCGTGATAACTCCGCGCCGGGGCATTGCTGACGTCCGCCACCATGCGTCCACCGGCAGAAAACCCGATTACGCCAACCCGATGCGGATCTATGCCCAGATCGTGGGCCTGGGCCCGCAACAGCGCGATGGCCCGCTGCGCGTCCTGTAGTGCCATTGGCACGTCGGGGACGCGTCGGCAATTGCATTCGTCAGACCAGTAAGGGCCAGAGCCGGGAACGCGATACTTCAGCAGCACGCAGATGACGCCCTGCTCGACGAGCCAGTCGCAGATCACGGTACCTTCCAGGTCGATGGCCAGGACACGGTAGCCACCGCCAGGGAAGACTACGATCGCCGCGCCCGTATTGGCCACGGACGGCCTGTAGATCGCCATGCTGGGCCGCGAGACGAGTTCGACCATGGTGACCGGCCGGCCAGCAATGGTCCCCGGGGTGCGGCCGAAGCGTTCGGCGCCCGTGGTGGCGGGCGGCGCGATAGCCAGGGCATCGGGCCACAGTGATTGCTCGATGGCGGGGGCCTGGGGATGCCAGGGGCGGTCCTGTTGGTCGATCAGGGGCTCCGCACCGGTGCGTGCAGCCTGGCAAGGAGCGCAGGCGAACAAGGCGAACAGCCAGCCCAGGGCGGTGGTCCATTTCATCCAATGCGTCCCGTGAGAGCGAGTTTTTGATACTACCGCGCGGGTACCAAGACCACGCCAGCTCCTGCAGCGGCAATCATCGGGCACCAAGTCTTGTCTCCCTGGTTCGCTGCAGATTTCATACAGAGCTCCAGGCGAAGACGCCTGGATTCAAGCCGCGCACGCTTTCGTTGATCGGCCCGGAATCGGACGTCGGAAAGCTTTCACTTCTGATCGGCTGCGGTGGTTCGGTACGTTGCTGGTTGTGCCACTCAGATCACCCCAATCTTCGCCTTGGCCAGCGCCTCCCGCACCATCCCATCATTGGCCTCGGTCACCGGCCGGGTGAGCTCCCAAAGGAACTTCACCCGGAACCCGGCCTTCGCCGCGTCCTGCGCACTCCACAGCACGCAGTAATCGCGCGCAAGCCCGCACACGTGCACTTCGCGGATGCCCCGTTCATGCAGCCAGCCGGCCAAGCCCGTAGCTGGGCGGCCGCCATCCGGCCCGTGGTTCTCGCGGAACGCGCTATAGGAGTCCACCTCACGCCGGGTGCCCTTGCGCAGGATGAGGTCGGCCGGCGTCCAGTCCACGCCCGGGTGCAATGCCGCTCCCGCGCTGCCCTGCACGCAATGATCCGGCCACAGCGTCTGCGGCTGCGCATGCAGCAGGATTGCCTCGAACGGAAGCTTGCCCGCATGCTGGCTGGCGAAGGAAGCATGGTCTGCCGGGTGCCAGTCCTGGGTTGCCACCACCGTGCGGTAGCGGCGCTCGGCCAGCAGGCCGGCAATCGGCGCCACCAGCGCATCGCCGTCTTCGCAGGCCAGCGCGCCACCGGGCATGAAGTCCGGCTGCAGGTCGATTACCAGCAGAGCGACATCGGCGGGCAGGGCGGTCATGGCAGGTCCAGCGCTGGGAAGGGGGCAACCAGCGTGGCTGCCCCCCTCGCGTACGTCAATCGCCCTTCGCTGCGTCGTTTTCCTGGCCGTAATACAGCAGCCCGATCTTGATCCGCTCGCGGTTGTTCTCGCGACGGTGGCGGTTGGCGTCGCGCAGCGAGTACACGCAGCCGCAGTACTCCTGCTGGTAGAACTGCTCGCGCTTGCTGATCTCCACCATGCGCGCCGCGCCGCCGCCCTTGCGCCAGTTGTAATCCCAGTACTGCACGCCGGGGTAGTGGGCCGCCGCGCGGTGGCCGCAGTCGTTGATCTGGTTCATGTCCTTCCAGCGTGAGATGCCCAGCGAACTGCTGATCACCGGGAAGCCATGCTCATGCGCGTACAGCGCGGTGCGCACGAAGCGCATGTCGAAGCACATGGTGCAGCGGATGCCGCGTTCGGGCTCGTTCTCCATGCCGCGTGCCCGCGCGAACCAGTTGTCGGTGTCGTAGTCGGCGTCGATGAAGGGCACGCCGTGCTGTTCGGCGAAGCGGATGTTCTCCCGCTTGCGCAGCTCGTACTCGCGTGCCGGGTGGATGTTGGGGTTGTAGAAGAAGATCGTGTAGTCGATCCCGGAGGCGGTGATGGCCTCCATCACCTCGCCCGAGCAGGGCGCGCAGCACGAGTGCAGCAGCAGCTTGTCGTGGCCGCCAGGCAGGGACAGGGTGGGGCGATTGAAATCGGTCATGCGGACATCCATCGGCCCCGCCGCCGGCAACGGCGACGGCGGGACCCTTGTGCAACGGGAAAGGGAATCAGGCAGCGTTGGCGTCTGCGCTTTCTTCGCGCAGCTGCCGTGCGGCGGCCACTAGCGCTTCCAGCGCGGCACGGGTTTCCGGCCAGCCACGGGTCTTGAGCCCGCAGTCCGGGTTGACCCAGATCTGTTCCGGGCGCAGCACCTCGGCGGCCTTGCGCAGCAGCGTGAGCATCTCCTCCTTGTCCGGCACGCGCGGCGAGTGGATGTCATACACGCCCGGGCCGATCTCGTTGGGATACTGGAAGCGCACGAACGCATCCAGCAGTTCCATGCGCGAGCGTGAGGTCTCGATGGAGATCACGTCCGCGTCCATCGCCGCCACCGAATGGATGATGTCGTTGAACTCGGAGTAGCACATGTGGGTGTGGATCTGGGTTGCATCGCGCACGCCACTGGCACTGATCCGGAACGCTTCCACCGCCCAGTCCAGGTAATCGCGCCACTGTGCGCGGCGCAGCGGCAGCCCTTCGCGGATGGCCGGTTCGTCGATCTGGATCACGCCGATACCGGCCGCTTCCAGGTCCAACACCTCATCGCGCAGGGCCAGCGCAATCTGCCGGCAGGTGTCGGCGCGGGCCTGGTCGTCGCGCACGAACGACCACTGGAGCACCGTGACCGGGCCGGTCAGCATGCCTTTCATCGGCCGGTCGGTCAGCGACTGCGCGTACTGCGACCAGCGCACCGTCATCGGCTGCGGGCGGCTCACATCGCCGTAGATGACCGGCGGCTTCACGCAGCGCGAGCCGTAGCTCTGCACCCAGCCGTTTTTGGTGAACGCAAAGCCCTCCAGCTGCTCGCCGAAGTACTCCACCATGTCGTTGCGCTCGAACTCGCCGTGCACCAGCACGTCCAGGCCGATCTGCTCCTGGAAGCGCACGCAGTGCTCGGTCTGGCTGGCCAGGAAGGCATCGTACTCGGCGTCGGGCAGGGTGCCGGACTTGTTGCGCGCGCGGGCTTCACGCACTTCCAGCGTCTGCGGGAAGGAACCGATCGTGGTGGTGGGGAAGCGCGGCAGCTTCAGCGCGGCGGCTTGGGCCAGGTGGCGCTGCGGGTAGCGGCTGTGGCGCTGCGCGTCGGCCGCGGTCAACGCGGAAAGGCGCGCGGCTACGGCCGGGTTGTGCACGCGCG
>Ga0105251_10003726_pt1 | contig 10912 bp, 9 predicted proteins | sample KBSS64metaG_FD_80424 | JGI IMG/M metagenome (GOLD analysis project Ga0105251, IMG submission 80424) | Switchgrass rhizosphere microbial communities from Kellogg Biological Station, Michigan, USA - KBS S6-4 metaG | ecosystem: Host-associated > Plants > Roots > Rhizosphere > Soil | place...
ACTGGGTTCCCGAACTGGTCGTCATCACCGCCCCGGCCAGCATCGTGCCGCAGGTGGTCGCCACCGCCGCCGAGCGCGGCGTGGCGGCCGCCATCATCCTCACCGCGAACCTCGGGCAGGGCCCGGGTTCGCTCGGCGAACAGGTTGAAGCCGCCGCGCGCCCGAAGGGGCTGCGCATCCTGGGCCCGCACTGCCTGGGCGTGATCGCCCCGCATGCCCGCCTCAACGCCAGCATTGCCGCGCACTTCCCGCAGGCCGGCGACCTCGCGTTGATTTCCGAATCCAGTGCGATCGCCGCTGCGCTGGTGGAGTGGGGGGTGGCGCGCTCGGTGGGTTTCTCCGCAGTGGTTTCGCTCGGCGACGCGCTCGACGTCGACTTCGGCGACCTGCTCGACTACTTCGCCACCGATTACCGCACCCGCGCCATCCTGCTCTACGTCGAGCACATCCGCGATGCGCGCAAGTTCATGTCGGCGGCCCGCGCGGCCGCCCGCGCCAAGCCGGTGGTGGTGGTCAAGTCCGGCCGGCACATCCGCATCGATCCCGATGGCGACACCCACGTGCAGGCGCTGGCCAGCTCCGATGCGGTGTACGGCGCGGCTTTCAACCGCGCCGGCCTGCTGCGGGTGGGCGCGCTGGACGAACTGTTCACCGCCGCCGAAACCCTCGGCCGGCTCGGTACCTTCCCGGGCCGGCGGCTGGCCATTCTCAGCAACGGCGGCGGGGTGGGGCGGCTGGCGGTGGACCAGCTGCTGGCCCTGCGCGGCAGCCTGGCCGAACTGTCGCCGGGCACCGTCGCCGAACTCGACGCCGTGCTGCCCGAAGGCTGGTCGCGCAGCAACCCGGTCGACATCGTGGTCGACGCCGACGGCGAGCGCTACGCCGCCGCCATCGACGCGCTGATGTCCGACCCTGGCAACGACGCGGTGCTGGTGGTCAACGTACCCACCGCGTTCACCTCGTCGGCCGACGCCGCACAGGCGCTGACCCGCACGTTGGGGCTGCGCCCGCGCCATCACCGCGACAAACCCGTGTTCGCGGTGTGGCTGGGCAACGACGACCAGGCCACCGCCACCCTCAACGCCGCGCGCGTGCCGACCTATCCGACCGAAGCCGAAGCCGTGCGCGGCTTCCAGCACCTGGTGCGGTACCGCGACGCGCAGGCCGCGCTGATGGAAACCCCACCCAGCCTGCCGCAGGATTTCGTGGTCGATACCGCCGCCGCGCGCGCCATTGTCGACGCGGCACTCGCGTCCGGCCAACAGTGGCTGGACCCGATCGCCACCCACCAGCTGCTGACCGCCTACGGCATTCCCTCCGCGCCGGTGATGCAGGCGCGCGACGCGCATGAAGCGATGGACCTGGCCCAGCCGCTGCTGGAGCAGGGCGCCACCGTGGCGGTGAAGGTGTTCTCCGCCGACATTCCGCACAAGTCCGACGTCGACGGCGTGCGCCTGAACCTGGGCACCCTGCAGTCGGTGCAGGCGGCCGCCAGTTCCATCCTCGCCCGCGCCCACGAACTGCGCCCCGACGCGCGCATCGACGGCGTGCTGGTGCAGCCCACCATCGTGCGGCCCAAGGCGCGCGAACTGATCGCGGGCATCGCCGACGACCCCACCTTCGGCCCGGTGGTGGTGTTCGGACGCGGCGGCACCGCCGTGGAGGTGATCGACGACAAGGCACTGGCGCTGCCGCCGCTGGACCTGCGCCTGGCGCACGAACTGATCGGGCGCACCCGGGTGTCGCGCATCCTCAAGGCGTATCGCGACGTACCGGCGGCCGACGAACGCGCGGTGGCGCTGATCCTGGTCAAACTGGCCCAGTTGGCGGCCGACATTCCCGAAGTGCGTACGCTGGACATCAACCCGTTGCTGGCCGACCGTGACGGGGTGATCGCGCTGGACGCGCGCGTGGCGATCGCGCCCTCGCGCAAGCTGCACAAGGGGCGTGGTCATCCGCGCTTCGCCGTGTTCCCCTATCCCAAGGAATGGGAGCGCACCATCACCCTGTCCGATGGCGCACCCACGTTCGTGCGCCCGGTGCGCCCGGAAGACGACGCGCTGTTCCGTGCCTTCTTCGCGCAGGTGAGCGACGACGACCTGCGCCTGCGCTTCTTCCAGTCGGTCAAGCACTTCAGCCACGAGTTCATCGCCCGCCTGACCCAGCTCGACTACGCGCGTTCGATCGCACTGGTGGCGATCGATCCGCGCAGCGGCGACATGCTCGGCTCGGTACGCCTGCATGCCGACGCCGATTACGACCGGGGCGAGTACGGCATTCTGGTCCGTTCGGACCTGAAGGGCCACGGCATCGGCTGGCGCCTGATGGCGATCATGATCGAGTATGCCCAGTGGCTGGGCCTGAACATCGTGGAAGGCCAGGTACTGCGCGAAAACAGCACCATGCTGGCGATGTGCCAGGCACTGGGCTTCAAGACGAAGCTCGATCCCGACGACCCCACCGTGATGGTGGTGACGCTGCCGGTGCAGAGCGCGCAGGTGGCCGTACCGCCGGAAGGCATCAACCCCTGACCGTCGGGATCGTCGACAATGTCGGCATGACCGAACGCGTACCCCTGCTGCTGTTGCCGGGCCTGTTGAACGACGCCGAACTGTGGCACGAACAGGTGGCCGCCTTGTCCAACATCGCCCACTGCACGGTCGGCGACCAGACCCGCGGCGAGACCATGCAGGCGGTGGTGGACGACGTGCTCGCCCAGGCCCCGCCGCAGTTCGCGCTGGCCGGGTTCTCGCTGGGCGGGTTCGTCGCCCAGCAGATCCTGCGCGTGGCACCCGAACGCGTACTGCGGCTGGCGCTGATCGACACCTCGCTGCACGCCGACTCGCCCGAGCGCGCTGCCCAGCGCCAGTCGCAGCGTGCCAGCGTGCGACTGCCCGGCACCTTCCACGGCTTCGGCGACACGCTCATGCGCAGCTACATCGATGCCTCGCGGCTGGATGACTACGTACTGGTGCAGCGCGTGCGCGACATGACCGCGCGCCTGGGGGCCGAAGTGTTCCTGCGCCAGAGCGCGCTCGACCGCCGCGACGGCCACGACGTGCTGGCCGGCTACCGCGACCCGCTGCTGATCGTCTGCGGCGCCAACGACCGCATCACCCCGCTGGCGATCAGCGAGGAGATGCACGCGCTGGTTCCCGGTTCCACCCTGGTGGTGATACCCGATTGCGGCCACCTCGCGCCGATGGAAAATCCCGACGAGGTCAGTGCAGCGATGCGCCGGTGGCTGCTTACCTGATCTGACGCGGCAGGCTATCCCGGCACGTTCAATCCCAGGACGGCGCGATGCCTTCCGGGTTCGCCAGCCGCTGCCCGCGATCCAGCGTGGCGATCTGCGCCATGTCGTCTTCGGTCAACGTCAGATCGGCAGCCAGCAGGTTGCTGGCCAGGTTCTCGCGCCGCGTGGACGAGGGAATCACCGAGTAGCCCTGCTGGAGCGCCCAGGCCAGCGCCACCTGTGCCGGGGTCGCATCGTGGCGGTCGGCAATCGCCTGGATCACCGGGTCCTTCAGCACGTCGCCGTAGGCCAGGCTCATGTACGCGGTGACGTGGATGCCCTGTTCGCGCAGGAACGCGATCAACGCGCGGTTCTGCAGGTACGGGTGCACTTCGATCTGGTTGGTGGCGATGGCATCGGCGCCCAGGATGTCGATCGCCTGGCGGGTCAGCGCGATGGTGAAGTTGGAGATGCCGATCCGGCGGGTAAGCCCCTCGGCCCTGGCCTGTGCCAGTGCACCGAGATACTCGGCCATCGGCACGGCATCGTTGGGCGAGGGCCAATGGATCAGGGTCAGGTCGACATGGTCGGTGCGCAACTTGCGCAGGCTTTCGCGCAGGCTCTCCAGCAGGGCATCGTGCTGGAAGCTGGCGATCCACACCTTGGTGGTGATGAACAGGTCATCGCGGGCCACGCCGGATTCGGCGATGGCCTGGCCCACCTCGGCCTCGTTGCCGTAGATCTGCGCGGTGTCGATGGCGCGGTAGCCCACGTCCAGGGCGTTGCGGACCGAATCGATGACGGTCTGGCCCTTCAGGCGGAAGGTGCCGAGGCCGAATGCGGGAATGCTCATGGAAACTCCTTCAAGGGGGGGAGGGCAGTGCAGGCTACGCCGTGCACCGTTAAACAGGATCAAGGGGTCAGTGCGCGGCCACGACCACGCCCTCGGCACGGTGATCGACGCCATCGCGGCGATCCAGGCGGCCGCTCCATGCGGTCAGGCCCAGTGCGGCCAGCACCACCAGCGCGCCCAGCCACGGCGTGTGCATCAGGCCCAGGTGGTCCACCACCAGCCCGCCCAGCGAGGCACCCATCGCGATGCCCACATTGAACGCGGCGATGTTCAGGCCGGAGGCCACGTCTGCCGCCTGCGGTGCGAAGCGCTGCGCCTGCTTCACCACATACACCTGCAGCCCCGGCACGTTGCCAAACGCCACCGCCCCCAGTGCCAGCACGGTCAGCAGGACCAGCACGCCGTTGTGGGCGGTGAAGGTGAGCGCGAACAGCACCAGTGCCAGCAGGCCGAAGATCAGCATCAGCGCCGGGATCGGGCCGCGGCGGTCGGCCAGGCGGCCGCCCCACAGGTTGCCGACCGCCACCGACACCCCATACACCAGCAGCACCAGGCTGACCGCGTTCGGCGAGAACCCGGTCACGTCCTGCAGGATCGAGGCAAGGTAAGTGAAGGACAGGAAGGTGCCGCCGTAGCCCAGCGCGGTGATGGCATACACCAGCAGCAGGCGCGGCTGCGCCAGCACCGCCAGCTGCTGGCCGAAGGTGGCCGGCGCGCTGCGCTGCAGGTTGCGCGGCACGAACAGCAGGCTGCCCAGCAGTGCGATCACGCCCAGGGCCGCCACGGCCAGGAAGGTCGCGCGCCAGCCCAGGTGCTGGCCGATGAAGGTGCCCAGCGGCACGCCGGTGACCAGCGCCACGGTCAGCCCGGTGAACATGATCGCGATCGCGCTGGCCGCCTTCTCCTTCGGCACCACCGACGTGGCGATGATCGAACCGATCGAGAAGAACACGCCGTGCGCCAGGCCAGTGAGCACCCGCGCCACGATCAGCGACGCGTAACCGGGCGCCATCCATGCAATCACGTTGCCCAGCGTGAACAACACCATCAGCGCCACCAGCAGGGTCTTGCGCGGCACCCGCCCGGTCAGCGCGGTCAGCACCGGTGCGCCTACCGCCACGCCCAGCGCGTACAGCGATACCAGCAGCCCAGCCGAGGGCAGGGACACGCCCAGGTCGGCGGCAATGGTCGGGATCAACCCGACGATGACGAATTCAGTGGTGCCGATGGCATACGCACCCAGCGTAAGTGCCAACAGGGCCAAGGGAATACCACGGGACATGACGGTTACCGGTGGGGAAGAGGACGCGCAGTCTGCGCGCCGCACTCTTGCTGAAAAAGCGGTCTTCACGCCAATGACTCTTGCGTCATGGTCAATAATTGCCTTCCTGCCCCTGCTACCGGCGCCAACGCCCCCGCCATGAAGACCACCCTGGATGAAATGCAGGCGTTCATCGCCGTGATCGACAGCGGCTCGATCACCGCCGCCGCCGAGCAGCTCGGCCAGACCACGTCCGGCGTGAGCCGCGCGCTGGCGCGGCTGGAAGAAAAACTCGGGACCACCCTGCTGACGCGGACCACCCGGCGGTTGCAGCTCACCGAAGAAGGCGACGCCTTTCTCGCCCAGGCCCGGGCCATCGTCGCCTCGGTCGAAGCGGCCGAAGAACAGGTGGCTGCGCGCCGGCACCGCCCGGCCGGGCGCCTGCGCGTGGATGCCGCCACCCCGTTCGTGCTGCATGTGATCGCGCCGCTGGTCGCCGGTTTCCGCGCGCGCTTTCCCGACGTGCAGCTGGAACTCAACAGCAGCGAGCGCTACATCGACCTGCTCGAGCGCCGCACCGACGTCGCCATCCGGATCGGCCCGCTGGCCGACTCCACCCTGCATGCGCGCCCGCTCGCGCACAGCCGCCTGCGTGTGCTGGCCAGCCCCGCCTATCTGGCCGCGCACGGCACCCCGGACACCGTGGACGCCCTTTCCGGCCATGCGCTGCTGGGCTTCAACGAGCCCGACTCGCTCAACCACTGGCCGCTGCCCGGGCGTACCGATGCGCTGCTGCACATCCGGCCGGCAGTGGCGGTATCCAGCGGCGAAACCCTGCGCAGGCTGGCCCTGGAGGGTGCCGGCATGGTCTGCCTGTCGGACTTCATGACCCAGCGCGATCGCGACGCCGGCACCCTGGTGCAGGTATTGCCGGCGCTTACGGTGGAGGTGCGCCAGCCAATCCATGCCGTGTACTACCGCAACACCGCAGTGTCCGCGCGGATTACCTCGTTCCTGGATTACCTGGCCGGGCACATGACGGGCAGCCCGTTCATCCGCTGACCGCAGGGCAGCACCGTTGCGCGGCCCTGACTCAATATGTAACTATAGTTGTTACATGAAATCCAGTAACCAGTTCTCCGACGCGCTCCACATCATGGCCCACCTGGTCGGCCAGGCCGGACCGCGCACCTCCGAACAGCTTGCCAGCTGCCTGCCGACCCATCCGGTGGTGATCCGACGCCTGCTTGCCGCCCTGCACAGGGCGGGCCTGGTGCACACGGCGCGTGGGCACGGCGGCGGCAGCCAGCTCGCCCGTGATCCGGCCGGGATCACCCTGCACGACGTCTACACCGCCATCGGTTCTCCCGCCCTGCTGCATACCGGCACGCGCGAAACCGGGCGTGGCTGTCCCGTGCAGCAGGTGGTGAACGCCGCCCTCGACGAAAGCTACCAGCAGGCACAGGCGCTGCTCGAAGCGCGCCTGCGCAGCACCACCCTGGCCACGTTGGGCGAAGCGTTCGCCCAGCACCTGGCCCACCACGCAACAGGAGCAACCCATGAGCGTTGATGCAGTGATTGTCGGGGGCAGCTTCGCCGGCCTCTCCGCCGCGATGATGCTGGCGCGTGCGCGGCGCAGCGTGCTGGTGGTCGACAGCGGACTGCCGCGCAACCGCTTCTCCAGCCACTCGCATGGCGTGCTGGGCCTGGACGGCATCCCCGGCGGCGAGCTGCTGCGCCAGGCCAAGGCCCAGCTGCTGGACTACCCCACGGTACGCTGGGTCAACGACAGCGTGACCGATGCGCAACCCACCGTAGATGGCTTTGCGGTCACCACGGCCGCCGGTGAAACCTGGGCGGCCCGGAAGCTGCTGCTGGCCACCGGCATCCGCGACGTGCTGCCCGACCTGCCGGGGCTGGCCGAGCGCTGGGGCCACAGCGTGCTGCATTGCCCGTACTGCCATGGCTATGAAATCGGCGGCGGCGAGATCGGCCTGCTTGGCGGGCATGCGCTGTCCGGCATGATGGCGAGTGTGCTGGCCGACTGGGGTCGGGTCACCCTGTTCGCGCATGGCATGGCGCTGGACGAGGACACCCTGGCCAACCTGCACCGGCGCGGCGTGCGTATCGAAACCGAACAGGTGGTGGCGCTTGAGGGTGACGCCCCCCAGCTGAGCGCCGCACTGCTCGCCGACGGCCGCCGCATCGACCTGCGCGCGCTGTGCGTCAGTGCCCGCCAGGAAATGGGCTCGGCGCTGGTGGAGCAGCTGGGCTGTGAGCTGGAAGAGAGCCCGGTAGGCGTGCTGGTGCGGGTGGATGCACAGAAGCAGACCACCGTGCCCGGCGTGTATGCCGCGGGCGATGCAACCGCGATGGGCAACATCACCCTGGCCAGCGCAGAGGGTGTGCGTGCCGGAGTGAGCATGCATCACGCGTTGATCGCGGAAGACGGAGCGGCGGCGGGGTGATGTGGAAACGGCCACCCTGGGGGTGGCCGCTTCCGACGCGATCGCGTTGGGCGGAAGGGCGCCAGCCGCGCGTGGCGTGGCGCTACGCCGCGCTTGCGCTCTCCAGCTGTGCGATGTCTTCGGCGGTCAGCCCGATCTGCGCGGCTGCAAGCACGTCGTGCAGCTGTTCGACGCGGGTCGCGCTGACGATCGGCGCGGTGATGCCCGGGCGGGCGATCAACCACGCAATGGCGATCTGCGCGGGCGTGGCGTTGTAGGTACTGGCCACGTCGTCCAGCGCCTGCAGGATGCGCAGGCCGCGCGGATTGACGTACCTGGCCACCACGCTGCTGCCGCGCGCGCTGCTCTTGGCGGCATCGTCGGCACTGCGGTACTTCCCGCTCAGGAAGCCGCTGGCCAGCGAGTAGTAGCTGATCACGCCCAGCCCATGCTCGCGCGCCACCGCTTCCAGCCCGCTCTCGTAACCGGCGCGGTCATACAGGTTGTACTCCGGCTGCAGCGTTTCATAGCGGGGCAGCTTGTAGTCCGCCGAGACCTTCAACGCCGCCTGCAGGCGCTCGGCGCTGTAGTTCGAGGCGCCAATCGCCCGCACCTTGCCCTGCTCGATCAGGCGCCCGAAGGCCGCCAGCGTGGTTTCCAACGGCGTGGACTCGTCATCCTCATGCGCCTGGTACAGGTCGATCACGTCGGTCTGCAGGCGGCGCAGCGAATCGTCCACCGCGGCAGCGATGTTGTCGGCCGACAGGCCGGGATGCTCGGCCCACTTGGCCACCTTGGTTGCCAGCACCACCTTGTCGCGCTTGCCGCTGCGCTGGAACCAGCGCCCCAGGATCGCCTCCGATTCGCCGCCCTTGTTGCCCGGCACCCAGGCTGAGTACGCATCGGCGGTATCCACCAGGTTGTAGCCGGCATCGACAAACGCATCCAGCAGCGCGAACGAGGTCTTCTCGTCCGCACCCCAGCCGAACACATTCCCGCCGAACGCGATGGGTAGCACGTGCAGGCCGGAACGGCCGAGTTCGCGCGGTGCAGTCATGGGCAATCCTCCATCTGGATCCAATGCCACAGCATAAGTGCCTGTCCATGACACCGCTGCGGCGGCGGCCACAAAACAGTGTTCTGCTTCGCTGCACTGCACTAACGTTTTGTGAACACCTTTGACATCGCGGCTGCTAGTCTCGCCGCATCCCGCCACCGTAGGTGATCCGATGAAAGCCCGTTCGCTCAGCTGTGCCTGCCTGTTCACCGTTTCCACGCTGCTGCTTGCCACCCCTGCCATGGCGATCAAGCCGGCCGGTCCCAACGCCCAGGTCGCGATCACCCCTGCGGTACAGGCCGCGGTCGATGGCAAGGGCCGCGACCCGGCCAATGTGAAGCGCGATGGCTACCGCCACCCGGCGCAGACGCTGTCGTTCTTCGGCGTGCAGCCGGGCCAGACGGTGGTGGAAATCACCCCGGGCGGTGGCTGGTACTCGGAGATCCTGGCGCCACTGCTGCGCGACAAGGGCACTTACGTGGCCGCCGTGGTCGACCCCAAGGCCGTGGCCGAAGGCAAGGGCCGCGACTACCAGCAGCGCCAGATCGACGGCCTGCAGAAAAAGTTCGCCGCTACGCCCGGCATGTACGACAAGGCCAAGGTAGCGCCGTACGACCCGAACGCACCGAAGTTCGGCGCGGACAACTCCGCCGACGTGGTGCTGACCTTCCGCAACGTGCACAACTGGCGCAGCGCCAACCAGGCCGAAGGCATGTTCAAGGGCTTCTACAGCGTGCTCAAGCCCGGTGGCGTGCTCGGCGTGGTGGAGCACCGCGCCAAGGCCGAAGTGCCTGCCGACGACAAGAGCGGTTACGTGGGCCAGGCCCAGGTCATCGCCATGGCCGAAGCCGCCGGCTTCAAGCTGGCCGGCAGCAGCGAAATCAACGCCAACCCGCGTGACACCAAGGATTACCCCAACGGCGTGTGGACCCTGCCGCCGGTGAACAACCACGATGCCGCCGATGACGCAAAGTACAAGGCGATCGGCGAAAGCGACCGCATGACCCTGCGCTTCGTGAAGTAACGCCGCGCCCCCGATGGGTGGGACAATGGTGCACCGCGGCCGTTGTCCCACCCATGCTCATCGCCTTCAACAAGCCCTTCAACGTGCTGTGCCAGTTCACCGACAGCAGCCAGCCCCCGCGTGCCACGCTGGCCGGGTTCGGGCTGCCGCCCGACGTATACGCGGCCGGTCGACTGGACTACGACAGCGAAGGCCTGTTGCTGTTGACCGACGACGGCAGGCTGGCGCACACGCTGACCGATCCGCGCCACAAGGAAGAAAAGACGTACTGGGTGCAGGTCGAAGGCACGCCCAGCGACGAACAGCTGCAGGCGCTGCGCAGCGGCGTGCGGCTCAACGACGGCCCGACCCTGCCTGCGCGCGCCGAACGCCTGGAAACACCGCAGCTGTGGGAGCGCAACCCGCCGGTGCGCTTCCGCAAGACCGTTCCGGATGCCTGGCTTGCGATCACCCTGCGCGAAGGGCGTAACCGCCAGGTACGACGGATGACCGCCGCGGTGGGACTGCCGACGCTGCGCCTGGTGCGCGTGGCCATGGGCCCGCATCGGCTGGACGGATTGCAGCCCGGGGAATGGCGGCACGTGAAATGAAAAAAACCGCCGGGCATGCCGGCGGTTTTTCACTTCAGCACACTGCCTGATGGATCAGGCATCGCTGCCGATATCGCTGTGCTCGTCCACCACCGTGGAGTTGCGGCGGTTGCGCGCGCTGATGCGCTCGGCCTGGCCGTTGACCACGCTGCCATTGGCCAGCTTCTTCTTCTGCTGCTTGCGGTACAGGGCGTAGCCCAGCAGGCCCACGCCCACCGCCGCCACCGCGATGGTCGCGGCCGGGTTGCGGCGCACTGCCTTGGCGGCCACCTTGCTGCCGGTTTTCACCGCCCCGAGCGCCGCACCGGTCTTGATCCAGTCGGTCGCCTGCGGGCCAAGGTGGCGCAGGTGGGTGCCGGCATGCTTCAGGCCGTCGCCGGCGTTGCTTGCCAGATCCAGTGCACGCTCCAGGGCGCGGTCGGTAATCACGGTCAGTCTGCTCATG
>Ga0105251_10003729_pt1 | contig 10906 bp, 9 predicted proteins | sample KBSS64metaG_FD_80424 | JGI IMG/M metagenome (GOLD analysis project Ga0105251, IMG submission 80424) | Switchgrass rhizosphere microbial communities from Kellogg Biological Station, Michigan, USA - KBS S6-4 metaG | ecosystem: Host-associated > Plants > Roots > Rhizosphere > Soil | place...
AAGGTCGTTTCCCATCCGCCGCCGAGGGCCTTGCACAGCGAGATGAGATTCGCGGCGGCCGTCGCCTTGCTCTGTTCGAGATTGCTCTGCGCTTCCAGCAACTGCCTTTGGACGTTGAGCACGTCGAGATAATCGAGCGCGCCTGCCGTGTAGCGTTGCCGTGCAATGCCGAGCGCCCGCTGATTGAAGGCGACCACAGCGACGAGACGGTCGCGCCGCCGCTGTTCGGCGTCGTACGCGACGAGTGCGTCGTCGACCTCACGCCATGCATCGAGCACGGTGTGCTTGTAGACGATCGCGGCTTCCTCTTGTTGCGCCTCGCGCAGTTGCAGGGTGCCCTTGAGACGCCCGCCTTCGAAGATGGGCAGCGTAATTGAAGGTCCGACGACGAACTGCCCCGACGCCCAGTCGGCGAGATTGGAAAGCTGAAGGCTCTGAAACCCGGCGCTGCCGTTGAGCGAAATGCGCGGATAGAAATCCGCCTTCGCCATGCCAATCGAAGCGGTAGCCGCATGCAGTTGCGCCTCGGCCTTCTTGATGTCGGGACGCCGCTGCAAGAGTTCCGAAGGAAAGCCGATGGGCACCTGTTGCGGCAACTTCGGAACGTCGGCCGCCTCGGCGAGCATCGACTGCAGCGCGCCGGGCTGTTCGCCGAGCAGTACGCCGATCGCGTTGATCGTCGTGCTGCTGCGCGATTCGAGCGTGGGAATCAGGCTCTCGATCGTCTCCACTTGCGCGGCGGCATTGGCGACATCGAGGTCCGTCGTGACGCCTTCGCGTACGCGAATTTGCGTAAGCCTCAACGCATCGCGGCCGATGTGGAGATTTTGCTTCGCGATGTCGAGCAGCGACTGCGTATCGCGTAACTCGATGTAATCGCGCGCCAGTTCGGCCCGGGCCGAGAGCAGAACCGCGTTGCGGTCTTCGTAGGACGCTTCCGTCAACGCGGTCGCCGCTTCGACGCCGCGTCGTGCGCGGCCCCAGATGTCGAGCTCCCACGACGCATCGAAGCCGAACTGATACAGGTTATAGGCAGGCGATCCCTTCGAGCCGGGGATTGCCGAGACGCCGAGCGGGGCGTTGCCCGCCGCCGATTGCGGCTGACTCTGGGACGGCGTGACGCCGAGCAGCGACAGAATGCCGTTCTCGCTGCCGCGCTCGCGGTTGTACGACGCGGCGGCATCGAGCGTCGGCAGCTCAGCCGCACCGGCGACGCGTTGCGTGGCCCGGCTCTGGCGCAGACGGGCGGAGGCCGCGGCGACATCGAGGTTGGCGCTCGCCAGCCGTTGCTCCAGTGCGTTCAGCACGGGATCGTTGAACAAAGTCCACCACTCGGGGTTGAACTCCGCCTGCACGGCTTTGCTCGCGGCCGCGGCGGTGCGGGTCTGCTCGAAGGCATCGGGCACAGCCGCCTTCGGATGCTCGAAGTCCGGTCCGAGCATGCAGCCCGTCATCGCAAAGCTCGCCAGTATCGCGAGCGCCAAAGCACTCAGGGAAGTATCGCTCGCGTTCATTTTGCATCGGCTCCTTGCGCAAGCTTCTCGCCGTGGCGGCCGACTGCCACTTCCGCTTCGACGGAAAGCCCTACGCTCAGCGCGGATGCGGCCTCCTGACCGGGATCGATCGTGATCTTGACCGGCACGCGCTGCACGACCTTGGTGAAGTTGCCGGTTGCATTGTCGGGCGCAATGGGCGCGAAGCTCACGCCTGTGGCAGGCGCGAGACTGTCGACGCGGCCTTTAATCACGACGCCTGGAAAGCTGTCGACCTTGATGCGCACGCTTTCGCCCGGACGCATGTTGGTGATCTGGTTCTCCTGAAAGTTGGCGACGACATACGCGTTCGACAACGGAACGATAGCGAGCACCGGTGCGCCGGGCGTCACGAATGCGCCGACTCGTGCGGAACGCCGCCCGACCTTCCCGTCGACAGGTGCATGAATCTCCGTGTACGAGAGATTGAGCCTGGCCTGCTCCAGTGCTGCTTCGGCGCGCGCGAGCGCTCCGGCGGAGCGGTCACGCTGGGCACGCAGCACATCGAGGTTCTGCTCGGTGGTCTTCAATGCGGCGCGGTCGTGTGCCTGCTGCGCGAGTTGCTGGGCAAGCGTGCTCGACGCGCGTTGATGCTCCTGCGTGGTGCCCGCACCGGTCTCCGAAAGATTCTGATAGCGCGATGCGTTCGCGCGGGCGAACTCAATGGCGGCATCGTCGGAGCGCAACGTCGCGCGGGCCTGTTCGACCAGCGAGGGCTGCCGTGCGATTTCAGCGTCGAAGTTCGCGACGGACGCGTGCGCGGCGGTCACGTCGGCCTGGGCGCTCTGCAACGCGGCGCGAAAGTCGCGATCGTCGATGCGCACCAGCAACTGTCCCGCCTTGACCGCCTGATTGTCCTCGACCAGCACATCGGAAATCTGACCGGCGATGCGCGGCGCGACCAGCGTGAAATCGGCCTGGACGTAGGCATCGTTGGTGGTTTGCGTCGATGAGTCGGAGAGCAGTCTGATGCAGGCCCACGCGACGATGACGAGCACGAGGACCAGCGCCGCGATGCGAATGAGCTTGAGATTGGAACGGATGAAGGTTGACATGGATATCGTCCCTTAATGGGAAGGGGGCGGCGTAACGGTCCACGGCGGATAAATGCGCACAGGAAGCACCGGAACAAGGAGAAGAAGGGCAATGGCGACGCACGCCATCACGCGATAGAGATCCGCGGACGTCAGCACCAGCGCCTGCTCGTGCACGCGATGCGCGAGTTCGCCGATACCATGCCCCGAGTCGATGCTTTGATTCGTCACGAGCGCACGATTGCCCAACTGATCGACGAGCATGTTCGAGTGGAAGCGTTCGCGCGCGGTGCCGATTCCTTCGATGAGCGCGGTTGCGATGGCGGCGGAGAACGTCTTGATCGAGTTGAACATGGCGGACGCGAACGGGCCCTCGGTGGGAGGCAGACCTGTCGTGACGCCCATCAGGATGCCGAGGATGACCATTGGTTGCGCGGCGATCTGCAGGGACTGAAGCCAGTAGAAATTCTCGCGAACCCAATCGGATGTGATGTAGCTTCCCATCACGCATGTCGCGATCATGAGGCACAGTCCGGTTGCAAGGATCCAGCGGAAATCGACACGCTTGAGGTTCAGCACCGCGGCGGTCAGAGGCAGCGTGAGCAACAGTGGAATTGCAACGAGCAGCGACAACGGCGTGGTCTGCAGCGCGCGATACGTGTGAATCCTCGCGAGATACTGGCCCGGTATCGCGGCGACGCCGACAAGCAGGATCACCGCGCCGACGAGCGTTGTCAGTCCGTGTGCGAAGTTTCTCCGCTCGAGCAACTGGAGCTTGAAGAACGGTAGCGGATGAAACCATTCGTTGACGAGAAACGCCACGAGCAGCACAGTTCCACCGATGAACATCACGCGGATCAGTTCCGAGTTCAGCCAGTCGAGACGATCGCCTTGCAAGAGACCGATCACGAGCATCGCGACCGCGGGACATCCGGTAAGAAAGCCGGTCCAGTTGAAGGAACGAAGGCGTTCGAGCTTGAGCGGATCGGTCGGCAGGCCAACCTGAATTGCGATGCAACTTAGCAGACCGAGCGGCACGATCTGCCAGAACGCCATTTTCCAGCTGACGTACTCGGTCCAGAGCGCCGCGAGCGGCGTGCCGAGCGCCGGCCCGAAGGTGGCCGTCATGGCATAGCCGGCGAGGCCGTACAGCTTGACCTTCGGCGGCAGATATCGCAGTGCGACGATGATCAGCATCGGCGGAAGACAGCCGCCCGCGATGCCTTGCAGAACACGCAATGTGTACAACGTCGGAAGATTCGGCGCGAACGGGCACAGGGTGCCGAAGAGCATCGTCGCGATCACGGCGCCAATCGTGAAGCGCTTGAGCGTGAAGGTGATGCCGAACCACGGCGCGAACACCATGGTCGCCACGTTGGCCGCTTCGAATAATGTCGTGAGCCAAGTGCCGTCGTCATGTCCGATCGACAGCGCGCCCTGAATATCCGCCATCGCCAGTGCGGTGACCTGTTCGTTCAGGATGGCAAGCAACGAGGCGAGCAGCATGCCGATCAGTCCCATCGCGAGCCCGAGCGAAAGCGCGGCTTGCTGCGGGGCGGCGGGCGTCGGCGCCTGTTCTTTCGTCGCGGCTTGCTGATCGGTGGTCGTGGGTTGGGCGGTGGTCATAAGGGTTCGCTAGCTGCTCGTGTTCAATCGGACATCACATGTGGCCTTTGCCGTTCGAGGCCGCGCGCGCTTCAAGGAATCGAGTCCGGCTTTTTATTTGATCTTTGCGTTCGACCGATGGCCGCATCGCAAGCACTTAATGGCTTAGAGAATTCTAGAAGCGAGCGACACGCGATGCAGCCGGAATGAGCGGCTTTTCAGGCCATTTCCTGGGCGAAATTTGCCAGACGACGCTTTAAGGACATGGCATCGCCGTAAAAGATAAGCATGTTTCCGATGGTGAAGGGAGCATCGTTATTCTGGAATGCTTCGGAGTATAGTCGCGGCCCATCCAACTTGCAGTTGGCCCGCTTGCCGCTTTGGATGAGCGGCAAGCGGAGTTCGGTCAAGACGCCGTTACTCCGTTACTCCATTACGCGGTGCGCTGCACCTCTTCGAAGTATTGCGGCGCTTCGCGCCGGTCGAACATGCCGTATTCCCGGATCACGCGAATATGGCGCACGCGCACATCGTCCGGAAGGTTTGCGTTGTGTTCGAACGCATCGGCCGCTGCCTGATCGGGCCAGGTCGCCACGATAATGACGTTTCCCGGCTCCAGTAGCGCATCGAATGCGTCCCATGCGAGGAGGCTGTATGCATCAGTGTCGAGACCGAGCGATTTCGCGACGCCCTGCGCACCGGCTTCCTTCAGCCAGTCTGGCGAGCGTTTCGCTTCGAGCAGGGTGACCGCTTTCCCCACGCCGGTTTCGGTGGCATCCAGACGTTGTTCGGACAGCGCATGTCCTTCGGGCACACGGGTATCGGCGACAATCTGCCCGATGCGCAGCCGGTAGTCGGAGAAGACGCGATCGCGTGCCGCCTGTTGGATCTTGTGATGCTTCGTCGCGGTACGCCAGCGCACCAGTGACTTCTCGTCGCGCCAGCTCGACAGGGAGAGCAGCCATCCCGCGCGGGTCAGGCTTGCATAGCGGGTGTTGTCGATGAATCCGTCGATCTTTTCAAGCTCGGGACGCAGCATCTTTGCCATGCCGAGATAGGCATCGAACTGATCGGGAACGGGATTGACTTCGAGCATTGCAGAGAACATGGGAGACTCTTTGGTTTAGTGCGCTATACGATGTGCTATTGAAAAATCGCGTGTTGTGGTCTAGCGCTTGTTCACCACGATGCGCCACGCGCCGCTTCAATTCATTCTCGGGCACGCGACAGCTTTGTTGAAGCTCGGCCAGCGCGGGAATCGGGCCAATGAGTGCGGCGCTTCGGCCAAGGGCGCCAACGCCCATCGGACGGGGCGATGAAATAAATTGCGGGCGCGTTCGCAATTGGCCAGTGTGTTTTTGTTTTGGGTCATTCGAAGACACGGACGAGCGGCTTCGCAATCGTTACGCCTAAACTCGCGGCTTGCGGCGTTGCACGCGGATCGAATAAGGTTGGGATCGGAATGGACAGATTGCGCGAGATGGAAGTCTATGTGGCCATCGTCGATCGCGGTAGTTTGACCGGCGCATCGGAGAAGCTCGGGTTGTCGACGGCAGCGGTATCGCGTGCGCTCAATTCGCTCGAAGCACGCGTCGGCGCTCAGCTGCTTGCGCGGACCACGCGTTCCGTGCGTCCGACGGATGCCGGCGCCGCGTACCTCGAATCCTGCCGCAAGGTGCTCGATGCCATCACGGATGCAGAGACGAACATCGCGGCCTATCATGTCAATCCGCTTGGAACACTCACTATTTCAGCGCCGGTGCTGTTCGGACAGCGATTCGTCGCGCCACTCGTGAACGCTTTTGCGCTGCGCTATCCGGACGTCAGCATCAACGCCATCTACGCCGACCGGCCCACGCGACTGCTCGAAGAGGGCGTCGATATCGCGATTCGCATCGGTCATCTCGGCGACTCGACGACCTTTGCCGTGCCGCTTGGTATCGTGCAGCGCCGAACCTATGCGTCTCCCGGTTATCTTGAAGCGCGTGGCGAACCCGTTCATCCGCGGGAGCTGACCCGTCACGATTGCGTGTCTTTCACGGGAGCAACGCATCCGCTCGAATGGGTATTCAGGGAGCAGGGTGCGAGGCTGCCAGTGCGGCTTCAGCCGCGCATGATCGTGGATCTGGCGCCCGCAGCCGTCTCGGCCGCCATTGATGGAGTGGGCATCACGCAGTTGCTTTCGTATCAGGCGACGCCCGAAGTGCTGGGCCGCAGACTTCGTCCGATCCTCACGGCGTTCGAGCCTGAGCCCGTGCCGGTAAACGTGCTTCATGTGGAGCGTCGGCGCGAGAGCGGCAAGGTGCGCGCGTTTCTGGAATTTGTCACCCAGACCTTGCGCGAGAACACGCATCTGCAGGGTACGGATAGCGCGCCCGCCCGCCGCAAGAGCAGGGCATCGCGCACGTGAAACGATCAGCGCCCGTCAGGCGAAGCCACCGTGATTCGAAGTTCGCGATAGGCACTCACGAGTGCATCGAGGCTGAATGAACGATTCAGCCCGCTTGGGTTAGGCAACACCCATGCACGTGCGCCGCCAAACGGCTCTGCTTGCGCACCCCATTCGATATTCCGCTTTCCGGTGATGGCGGACAGCGCCATCTTTCCGAGGAAGGCGATGTATTGCGGAGCGTGTTGTCGGATCTTTTGTTCGAACGCCTCCGCCGCCGCCTTGATTTCGAATGATGTCAACTGATCCGCGCGTGCGGTCGGGCGCGGTACTGCCGTCGTGAGTCCGCATCCGTAGCGAAGGAAGCTTCGATCGTCTTCTGGACCAAGCAGCGTTGAAGTGAAACCGGCCAGATGCACGACGCGCCAGAAGCGGTTATTCCGGCCCGCGAAATGGTGGCCTGTCGATGCCGCGAGCATGCCGGGATTGATGCCGCAAAAGATCACCGACAGATGTGGCCAGAGAATATCCGGCAGGGATTGCGGGGCCGGCAGGTCGTTAATCGATTTCAGCAAGCTCTTCCTGCTCGATATGTTCATCGATCTCGATGTCCGTGACGGCCTGCGGGCCAGGGGCCACGCGAAACCGCTGACGATACTGCTTGGGCGTGACGTTCAGGCGCCGCGAAAAAGTCGTACGCATGTGCGTCGCACTGTGAAAGCCGCACTTGAACGCGACGGTCTTGAGCGGCGCGTCGCTATCTTCGAGCAGCTTTCTTGCCGTATCGACGCGAACCTGCTCGACGAACGCCGATGGCGTCACCTTCGCATACTTTGCAAACATGCGAGAGAAGGTCCGTCGGCTCACGGACACGGCGCGTGCTAGTTGTTCGATGGAAAGCGCATCGGCGATATGCTCCGTCACATACTGATGCACCTTGCCGATGATCGGCGCCTCGTCCTTGCCTGCGCCGATGTAAGGGCTGTACTGAGACTGTCCGCCCTCACGCTGAATATAGACGACGAGCCGCTTGGCCACGAGCACGGCCAGCTCGTGTCCCCAGTCTTCGGCCACCAGTGACAGACACAGGTCGATGCCGGCTGTCACGCCTGCGGACGCGAATAGACGTCCGTCGCGCGTGAAGATGCGGTCGGGCTGCACGTCTGCATGAGGGAATGCGCGGGCCAGGCGCGCGGCGTCCGCCCAGTGTGTGGTCGCCTGCTTGCCGTCGAGGAGGCCTGCGTGCCCGAGCACGAACGCGCCATTGCAAACCGAGCCGAAGCGCGCGGCGCCATGGGCCTGATTTTGCAGCCATGCGAGGAATTCGGCGGGCGGCTGCCAATCGGGCAAACGCGGTCCACCAGCGACGAGCAGCAGGTCGAACTGCACATTCGAATCAGCGATGCCGATCGACACATGCAGTTGCATGCCATTCGAGCATGTCACGATGCCGGCCTTGTCGCTGATGAGCGCGACTTCATATCGTTGGTGCAAGGGGAGATGCGCGTTGGCTTCCGCGAATACGTCGAGCGGACCTGCAACATCCAGTGCCTGCACGCCTTCGAACACAACCATGGCGACTTTCATGCCGTGACCTTCATTCAGTACGAGCGTCAACTTCGAGCGATGAACCAGTCTATAGCAACGGTTGGCGGCTAACGACGCCGTGAGCGGTAAATGACTTTTGCGTTCATGTAACAAGCTCGCATTTCGTCGAACCGCAGTTGCGCGAGCTTCTGCCTGCGCACGCGGCGCGATGGCCCATAACCACGCGGTTTTGGCTCGCGATCGAACAGGATGATCGCCCGCGCAGCGCGCATCGTTGGCAGAATGATTCAGCCCCTCACAATTCTTCCGGAAGCGCATCCACAAGATGCTGACTGGACCTGCCCCATTGCGACGAACTCGTCGGGGTGATCGTCTGTCGACTGGTACGGAACATACGCTGTTCGCGAGTTGGAAGGGAAACCGTTTCTTGATCCGGGCGCCGATGCTATCGGCGCCGGTTTCCTTGCGAGTCAGACATGAGCCGAAACCCGAAAGTAATCCCGCGACTTCTCCCCGAACCGAAGCCCGTCGACGAGTCGATGTCCGGCGCCGACATCATTCTGCGCGTGCTGGCCGAGCAGGGCGTCGATACCGTGTTCGGCTACAGCGGCGGCGCGATCCTTCCGACCTACGATGCCGTGTTCCGCTTCAACGAAATGCACGCGGAGCAACCCGAGCGGCAGATCAGGCTCGTGGTGCCAGCCAACGAGCAGTCGGCGGGCTTCATGGCCGCGGGCTATGCGCGGGCGAGCGGCAAGGTCGGTGTCTTCATGGTGACGTCGGGGCCGGGCGCGACGAACGCAGTGACGCCCATCGCCGACTGCAACGGCGACTCGGTGCCTGTCGTGCTCATATGCGGTCAGGTGCCGCGCGCCGCCATCGGCAGCGATGCGTTTCAGGAGGCGCCGGTCTTCAACATCATGTCCGCATGCGCGAAGCAGGTGTTCCTCGTGACCGATCCGGACAAGCTCGAACAGACGCTACGCAGCGCATTCGAGATCGCGCGCACGGGTCGTCCAGGCCCGGTTGTCGTGGACGTGCCCAAGGACATCCAGAACTGGAAGGGCCCGTATCGCGGTCATGGCATGCTGCATTTTCGCGGCTACTCGGATCGTCTTCGTCTCGTTGCGAAGGGTGCTCGTCTGGAGGAAAGCAAGTGCGCCGGGTTCTTCGACCTTCTTGCACACAGCAAGCGGCCGCTGCTGTACGTGGGCGGCGGCGTGATTGCATCGGGAGCGGCGACGGAGTTGCGCAGCTTCAGCGAGCGTTACCGGATTCCGGTCGTGTCGACGCTGATGGGGCTCGGCGCATTGTCTCCGAAGCACGAACTGTCGCTTGGAATGCTCGGCATGCACGGCGCCGCGTGCGCGAATTATGCGGTCGAAGATTGCGACTTCCTGATCGCCGTGGGCGCGCGATTCGACGATCGCGTCGCGGGCGGCCGTCCTGAAGCGTTCGCACCGAACGCGCGATACGTGGCGCATATCGATATCGACGAAGCGGAGATCAACAAGGTCAAACGCGTGCAGTGGAGTCACGTGGGCGATGCGAAGGAAGCCTTGCGTTCGCTGATGGCGCTGGGTCCCGACGCCTCGCCGGCGACGCGCTGGACCGAGCGTGTGGCCGGGCTCAAGCGCGAATACGGCATGAACTACGACCGCGACAATCCGGCCATTCAGCCGCAGTGGGTCATCGAAAAGCTCAGCGAGATTACCGGCGGACAGGCCATCATCAGCACCGGCGTGGGCCAGCATCAGATGTGGGCCGCGCAGTTCTTCGACTTCGTCGAGCAGCGCAGCCTGCTCACGTCGGGCAGCATGGGCACGATGGGTTTCGGTCTGCCCGCGGCCATCGGTGCGCAACTGGCGAGGCCGGATGCGCTCGTGATCGATATCGATGGCGACGGCAGCATCCGCATGAATATCGGCGAACTCGAAACGGCGACGACGTATGACGTGCCGGTCAAGGTCCTGCTGCTCAACAATGGCGGGGACGGCATGATCCGCCAATGGCAGCGTCTGTTTTACGACGGACGCATGGTCGTGAGCGACAAGGCGCTGCATCGAAAAGACTTCGTGCTCGCGGCACAGGCCGATGGCTTCACGTTTGCCTGCCGCGTCGAGACCTCGCGCGAACTCGAAGAGAAGCTCAGGGCATTTCTGGAATTCAAGGGACCCGCGTTTCTCGAAGTGATGATCGACCGCAATGCCGACGTGTTTCCAATGGTTGGTCCCGGCCAAAGCTATTCGAACATGATCACGGGGCCGTTCATACCGTCCCGTTCGGCGCCGCAGGCCGACGGGCTGGACGCAACGACGCGAATCGCCACCGATATGTTCTGACGTTTGCCAGGCGGCATCATGGAAGCGAACCTCATTCACAAGGCGCTTGCCAGCCCCGTGCGGCGCGACATCCTCGCCTGGCTGAAAACGCCCGGCGAAGCCTTCGCGCAAGAGCGAATCGAATTTGACCAGGGCGTTCCGTCGAGTGCGATTCAGGCACGCAGCGGGCTTTCTCAATCGACCGTGTCGGCGCATCTCGCAATGCTGGTCGAAGCCGGACTGCTCGTATCGACACGCGTGGGACCGTTCGTGCTTCTGTCACGTAACGAGCAAGTCATACGGTCGTTCGTCACGCACATGCATGCCAGCCTGTGAAGCATACCTTTAGGTAGATTGAGCAAATCAATCGATATCGCGCGCATACGATGGTACGACTGCGCCCGGCCTTCCAACTTCATAAACTTTCCCGTAGACGCGAGCGGTGACGCACGGAGCGCGAGCCTTCGTGCCACTCAC
>Ga0105251_10003731_pt1 | contig 10904 bp, 10 predicted proteins | sample KBSS64metaG_FD_80424 | JGI IMG/M metagenome (GOLD analysis project Ga0105251, IMG submission 80424) | Switchgrass rhizosphere microbial communities from Kellogg Biological Station, Michigan, USA - KBS S6-4 metaG | ecosystem: Host-associated > Plants > Roots > Rhizosphere > Soil | place...
GCAATTCGAGGATCGTTTTATCGCGGGATTGAACGGGTGTGTCGATGAAATCCATGACGGCTCCATCGGTTGCAAAGCGCAACCATGTCCGTTCAATTTAGTTGCGGCATGCAACTTTCGCAAGAAAAATCGTGCTCCCGAAAATGCTCACCTTTAGCCGCGATCGCGTGCGAATGGATCTCCACAGTTGCCTTGCACAGCGCAGTGATTCGAATGCGTGTCGAGAACCGAAGCCTGCCTTCGCAAACCTTAAGAGATGCTTAGACAAGCGAACGCATGCGCATTGAAATTGCGATGAAAGGCATGTGTATCGTCGCGTGAGGAAACTACCGTGGACGAAAAAAAACCCGGCGGAGAGGCCGGGCGAAGGTGGTCGGGCGAGTTCCGAGTTCACGCCCGACCGCGTGGCACTCTGCAGGACGCCGCGGCGCGCGGACAGGTCTGCGCGCCGCTGAGCCGGGAGCCGGCGGGATGAAGTTCCACATGAAGCTGCACGAGCCAGTCTCCGGGGCAGGCTCCGTCGATCACGAGCTTGTCCGAAGCCCAGGCGATGCGGCGTGCCGAACGGGCGGCATCGAATGCGAGCCTCGCAATGCGCCGCACGACGAGCACGATGCCCGCGGCGCTCGCGAGAGTCGCAAGGCGCACCGCGGTACTTCCGAGCGCATTCACGTGGCCCGCGCAGCCGCAGACCGTGAGCCACGCGGCATCCGACGCGGCGATGCACCAGGCGATCAGCACCGCATTCGCACGCAGGGAAGCAAGAGTGGACGATCGCATCGGCATCTCCGGGCCGCACGGCCGCGAATCGGCGCGCTCGACGGTATAGTGCGGGGACGAAGCTTATGCAATGCTTAAGCAGGACGCGCACGACGCCGATAACGGGGCCACGATGTGCGGCAGCGCGCAAAACTTAAGTGGCGCTTAAGCATGCAGGCCGGACAATCGGTGCGACCTGTTCGAGCCTGGAGAAAGCGCATGCGCCTGTTATTGGTGGAGGACGACGAGATGATCGCGGAAACCGTGCTCGCCGCGTTGCGTCGCGGGGGTTACACCGTCGACTGGGCGCAGGACGGCCGGGCGGCGGAGCTTTCGCTCGGCAACGGCGTCTACGACCTCGTGCTGCTGGACCTGAATCTGCCCAAGCGCGACGGTCTCGACGTGCTCGCCACGTATCGCAAGAACGGCGGCGATGCGCCAGTGATGATCCTGACCGCGCGCGATGCCGTCGACGACCGCATCCGTGGCCTCGATGCCGGCGCGGACGACTACCTGATGAAGCCCTTCGATCTCGACGAACTCGCCGCCCGCGTGCGCGCGCTTCTGAGACGCCGCACGGGCCACAAGCATCCGGTGTATTCGCACGGCGAGCTGACCCTCGATCCCGCCGCGCACGAAGCAGGCAAGGGCGGCGTCGCGCTCAACCTCGTGCCGCGCGAGTTCGCGCTGCTGCAGGCGCTGATCGAGGAGCCGTCGCGCGTGTTTCGCCGCTCGGAGCTCGAAGAAAAGCTGTACGGCTGGGGTGAGGAAGTCGGCAGCAACGCGATCGAAGTCCATGTGCACAGCTTGCGGCGCAAGATCGGCGCGGAGGAAATCGTGACGGTGCGCGGTGTCGGTTATCGCCTGAAGAGGATCGGATGACATCAATTCGCCGATGGCTGCTCGGATGGCTCTTATGCGGCCTCGGCGTCGCCTGTCTGATCGCGGGTATCGGCATTTTCAGCACGGCGCGGCTTGAAGCGGGCGAGCTCTTCGACTACGAGCTGCGCACCGTCGCGCTCTCGCTGCCGCACAACATCAACGCCGACGATGTCGCGCAAGGGCGCGATCACGAACTGCATGGCATTGCGGATGACAGGCTCGTCATCGACATTTGGGACCGGTCCGGCCGGCTCATCTATCACTCGCCTCACGAGCCCGCGCTGCCGCGTTTTGGCGTGGGTTTCGGCTCCGCCGAGCGCGAAGGCTATCGCTGGCGCGCGTTTGGCGTCGCGCAGCAAGACCGTTTCATCCAGGTGGCCCAGCCCTATTTCATTCGCGACGATCTCGCCATCTCGCTCGCGCTGCGCACGATCTGGCCGCTCGCCTTGCTCATTCCGGTGATCGTCGTGATCGTGCTCTTCGTCGTCGCGCGCGGGCTTTCGCCGGTGCGCTGGCTGTCGCACTCGCTCGCCGCGCGCTCGCCGGAATCGCTCAAACCCATTGCATTCGACAAGCCGATGCCCGACGAACTGCATCCCCTCGTCAACGCGTTGAATGATCTGCTCGGGCGCCTCGGTGACGCGTCGCAGGCGCAGCGCACGTTCGTCGCGGATGCGGCTCACGAGTTGCGCACGCCGCTCACGGCGCTCAAGCTGCAAATCCAGGGCGCGATCGGCGACGGTTCGCTTCAGGTCGATGCCGCGACGCTCGCGAAAATCGATGGCCGGCTGAATCGGCTCATCCATCTCGCGCAGCAACTGCTCAGCATGGCGCGCGAAGATGCCGCGCGCGAGGCGGCTATCGCGCCGATGAGCCTGCGCGCGCTGTGCGAACTCCGCGTGAGCGATTTCTCCTTGCTGGCCGAAGCGCGCTCGATCGATCTCGGCCTCGAGCTCGAACAGGCGCGGGACGAACACGACGCGTTCACCGTCATGGGCGACATGCACGCGCTCGCCGTGCTCGTGAACAACCTGCTCGACAACGCGATCCGTCATACGCCGCACGGCGGACGCGTCGACGTGACGTTGCGGCGCGAAGCGGAAGGCATCGCGCTGACCGTGCTCGATTCCGGTCCGGGCATTCCGGAAAGCGAGATCGATCGCGTCTGCGACCGCTTCTATCGCTGCGTGGGCACGTCGGGGCATGGCAGCGGGCTCGGCCTCGCGATCGCGCTGCGCGTCGCACAACGGCATCACGCGACGCTCGAAGTCACGAATCGCGACGATGCGAGCGGACTCATCGTCCGGGTGCGCGGCTTGCGCGCGGTTGCATCGGCGCCGCACGCGAAGGACATCGTCAGCGGAATGCATGTGTGAATGAAAGCGCAAGAAGCGGGGCGTCATCCGTTCCAGGCGCGACGATGCTTGTCGTTTCATCTCTCCATGCCGGGCCTATCATGAAGAAGCTCGTCCTTTGCGCATGTCTCGCATGGACCTGCGCCGTGCTTGCGGCCAATGTCGACGCGCCTGCTACCGCTTCGGCCGCGGCGTCCGAACCGAAGACGCTGAAAGAGCGCCTGGGCGACAAGGCAAGCGACGAGCAACGGGTCGACAATTGCCACGTCCCCGCCGATCAGCGCGGCACGAAGATTCGCCCCGACAGGTGCGCGCCCTGAAGCATGGGCGGATGTGTTACCTTTCGAGAATGAACCATTTGGTACAAACTCAAGGAGCCCGCCTTGTCTTCCACTCAAGCATCATCCGTCCTGCGCCTCGGCATTCTCGGCGGCGCGAACATCGCCAGGCAGTTCGCGCGTGACGTCAGGCCGAGCGAGCGCGTGCGCGTCGTGGCTGTCGCGAGCCGCAGCGACGAAAACGCGAAAGCCTTCGCGCAAGCGAACGGCATCGACACATGGTTCGGCAGCTATGATGCGCTGCTTGCGAGCCCGGATATCGACGCCGTCTATATTCCGCTGCCCAACAGCCTACATGCCGAATGGGCGATCAAGGCCGCGGACCACGGCAAGCACATACTGTGCGAAAAGCCGCTTGCGCTCGACCGCGACGAAGCCGTGCGCATGTTCGAGGCCGCCGATCGCAACGGCGTGATGCTGCTCGAATCGTTCCCGTATTACTTCCAGCCGCAGACCGCCGCGATGATGGCGCTGATCGGCGAAGGCGCGATCGGCGAGGTGCGCGCGATTCAGGCGAGCTTCGGCTTCACGGTGGGCAATCCCGGCGCGAACATCCGCATGAAGCCCGAGCTCGGCGGCGGCGCGCTGCTCGACGCGGGCAGCTATCCGCTGAGCCTCATTCGCCTCGTGATGGGATGCGCCCCGCAACGCGTCGATGCAATCGCGACGTGGGCCGACAGCAAGGTCGACATCAGTCTCATGGCGACGCTCGTCTATGCCGATGGCCGCCGCGCGCAGGTCTCGTGCGCGATGGATGCGGCGAATCATCGTTACGCGACGATCATCGGCTCGCAAGGCACCATCGACACCGAGTATCTCAATCATACGAGCGCAGAAACGGCCGGCGACCAGTACGGCTATCTGCCGAGCCAGATGCGCGTGCGGCGCGGCATTCCGAATTCGGTGCCGTTCGAGCCGGTCGCATCCGATGTGGGCAGCGGCTTCTTCTTCGCGGCGGAAAGCTTCGCGCGCATGGTTGCGACGCGCGACGCCGCCGCGATCGAGTACTACGCGCAGGTGAGCCTCGACAATGCCGCGACGCTCGCGGCGATCATCGAAAGCGCGCGCAGCGAGAAGCCCGTCACGCTTTGAGTGGCCGAAGCGATTCACGCGCCGGCCGGACGCGTGAATCGCGCGTCATGCGCCGCACATCAACGCTTGACGATCACCACTTCCATGTACTCGCTCGGCACCACGAGCGACGACGTTCCCGCCACATTGCAGCGTTCGAGCAGGCCGGTGATATCGTGTTCCAGATCCGCCTGCTTCGCGGAATCGAGCGTGGCGAACGCGCGGTGCACCGGTCCGTAAAAATCGCGGAACACCTGAATCCAGTGCGCGCCCGATTCATAGCGCATGTTGAAGTGCTTGCGCACGCAACGAATGTCCGCCGCCTCCGACCCGAACAGCGCGACGAGATGCGGCTCGGTGCCCCAGAGCGCGGGCGATTGCAGGCCCGCGGGCGGCGGCACATAAGCGCCGATGATCTTGAACAACTGCCCAATGAAACCTTCGGGCGTCCAGTTCGCCATGCCGATGCGCCCGCCGCTCTTTGCCACACGAAGCATCTCGCTCGCGGGACGCTTGTGATCCGGCGTGAACATTGCGCCATAGGTGGACAGGACGACATCGAAGCTGCCGTCGTCAAAGGGCAGGTCTTCCGCATCGGCCACCTTGAAATCGACCGCGAGCCCTTCGGCCTGCGCGCGCGCCCGGCCCTTTTCCAGCAACGCGGGCACGTAGTCGGTCGATGTCACGTGAGCGAAGCGTCGTGCCGCGGCGAGCGTCGCGTTGCCGTTGCCGGCGGCGATATCGAGGACGCGTTCGCCGGCGCGCACGTCGACCGCTTCGGCAAGCATCTCGCCGACGATCTGCAACGTCGTGCCGATGACCGCAAAGTCTCCGCTTGCCCAGGTGGCCTGTTGCCGGGACTTGATCGCGGCGAAGTCGGGCTGCGGATTGATCGGCTCGTTGCGAACCGCGGATGTATTCAACGCATGCATGGTTCCTTCTCCAGATTCCAGATGATGTGTCGAGCAACGCCCTGATGGCGGGCAACGGCAGTATCCCGTTACCATCGCTTCGACGCCTGTCCGCGAGTCGCCGCGAATTGCCCATTCGTCCGCTTCGTCTTCGCGCCGCGTTCCGGCGATGCTTTCGAACGGCGGGAGCCGACATGAGCCACGACATCCTTTCCGATGTGCTGCGCACGGTGCGCCTGCGGGGCGCGCTCTTCTTTCACGTGAGCGGCAATCGAAGCTGGGCGGCGGAGGCGCCGCCCGCGCGCGACATCGCGAGCATCGTCATGCCGGAATGCGAGCACGTGATGGAATATCACGTCGTGACGCACGGCAACTGCTGGGGCGCGATCGTCGGGGAAGCGCCGGTGCGCCTCGCGAGCGGCGATATCATCGTGTTTCCGCATGGCGATGCGCATGTGATCTCCAGCGCGCCCGGCGTTCGCGCCGAAGTCGACGTGGCCGCGCTGTCGGCGAAGATCGATCAGTTGCCGTTCACGCTGACCTACGACGCGGTCGAAGCGCGCAACAATCCCTGTCCCGACGATCCATATGAAACGATGCTCGTATGCGGCTTTCTCGGCTGCGATCTGCGTCCGTTCAATCCGCTCATCGCCACGTTGCCGCGGCTTTTGCACCTGAAGGAGACGGGCACGCAGGGCTGGATCAATCACTTCATGCACCAGGCCGTGCTGGAATCGCGTCACAAGCGGCCAGGCGGCGAGGCGATGCTCGAACGCATGAGCGAAATGATGTTCGTCGATGCCGTGCGCCGCTACGTCGATGGACTGCCCGATGAAAGTCGCGGCTGGCTCGCGGGCTTGCGCGATCGTTTCGTCGGCCGCGCGCTCGCCGTCATGCACGACGCGCCCGCGCACGAGTGGACGGTCGAAGAGCTCGGCGAGCGCGTGGGTCTGTCGCGCTCGGCATTGCATGAGCGTTTCGTCGACATGATCGGGCTGCCGCCGATGCAATACCTCGTCAACTGGCGCATGCAGGTCGCGGCCGGACTGCTGCGCAACACGAACTCGACGATCGCGGCCGTGGCGCAGGAGGTGGGCTACGCATCCGAGGCGGCCTTCATTCGCGCGTTCAAGCGTCTCGTAGGCAAGCCGCCGGCAACATGGCGTCGTGAGAAGAGCCGCGCGGAAGCCGTGACCGAGGCCCCACACGCGAATTCGGATTGACGCGGCTGGAATCTCTGACTAACGTCAGAGATATGAACCCGACCGACATCAGCCAGATTCGCAGCTTCAATCGCACCGTTGCCGAGGGCATCGGCGCGCTCAACGATCATTTTCTCGGGCGCGGCCGTCCAATGGGCGAGTCGCGGCTGCTCTGGGAGATCGGAGCACAGGGCGTCGATCTTCGCGTGCTGCGCGAGCGCCTCGGTCTCGATTCGGGCTATCTGAGCCGCACGCTCACGGCGCTCGAGCGGCAGGGGCTCGTCACGGTCGAGTCTCGTCCCGAAGACCGCAGGGTGCGCCGCGCCAGTCTGACCGAAGCCGGTCGCGCCGAACGCGAGGAACTCGAACGGCTTTCCGATGCCGTCGCGGGCGGCATGCTGGCGCCTTTGAGCGAGGCGCAGCGCCGGCGGCTGATCGCAGCGATGGCCGAAGTCGAGCGCCTGCTGCTGCCTTCGCTGATCCGCTTCGCGATCGAAGATCCTGCGAGCGCCGATGCGCGATGGTGCATCGACCAATATTTCGCCGAGCTGAACGCCCGCTTCGATGCGGGCTTCGATCCGTCGATCAGCCTGTCCGCCGATGCGCGCGAATTGACCGCGCCGCAAGGCGCGCTGATCGTGGCGAGGCTTCGCGGTGCGGCGATAGGCTGTGTCGCCCTCAAGTTTCACGGCACGTCGCCGGCCGAGCTGAAACGGATGTGGGTGAGCGCCGACGCTCGCGGACTGGGCGTCGGACGGCGATTGCTCGAAGAGGCCGAAAGGCACGCGCGGCAAAGCGGCGCGAAGGTCGTGCGGCTCGAGACGAACAAGGCGCTCGCGGAAGCCGTCGGACTCTATCGGCGGTCGGGTTACGTCGAGGTCGCCGCGTTCAGCGACGAGCCTTATGCGGATCACTGGTTCGAGAAAGCATTGCGTTGACGCGTATCGTCAGCGCGTGCCCGTCAACGCGATGACGAGATCCAGGAACGCGCGCGTCTTCGCCGGCGGATGATGCCGCGACGGATAAAACGCATAGAGCGGAAAGCGCTCGTCGGGCCAGTCGGGAAAGAGGTCTACGAGCTTTCCATCGGCAAGCAGGTGCTCGTGGCCGAGCAGGAGTATCTGCGCGATGCCATAGCCCGAAAGAATCGTGCTCAGCATCGTGCCCGGATCGTTGAGTGTGAGGCGGCCGTGCGTCTGCACGCTCAGGCGCTTCTTCTTGCGATGAAACTCCCACGCGAACGGCCGTCCCGTTTCGGGATCGCGAAACTCGATGCACGTGTGCGTGTCGTCGGCGAGTGCCTGTGGCGTCGCGGGCTTGCCGTGCCGCTTGATATACGAAGGCGCGGCGACGGTGCGCACCGGCGTATCGAGCAGCTTGCGCGCGACGAGGCTCGAATCGCGCGGCTCGCCGAAGCGCACGGCGAGGTCGAACCCGTCCGCGATGATGTCGCCGAGACGATCGCTCGTGATGAGCTCCAGTTGCAGATCCGGATGCGCGTTCAGGAACGCATCGAGCTTCGGGCCGAGCAATAGCCGCGAGAAGATCGGATCGACGTTTACGCGCAGGCGGCCGCGCACGGCCGTTGCACCCTCCGATGCGGTGGCCGCGGCTTCCTCCAGTCCCGCGAGATGCGGCATGACGTGTTCGAAGAAACGGCGGCCGTCATCGGTGAGCGAGACGCTGCGCGTGGTGCGATCGAAAAGACGGATCTTCAGGCGCGCTTCGAGGCGCGCGATGGCGCGGCTCACGCCGGGCTGCGACATGCCGAGACGTTCGCCCGCCGCGGCGAAGGTGCCGGCATCGACGATCGCGGCGAACACGCTGATGCCGTTGAGGATGCGTTCGTTGAAGCCGGCCATTCATGCCTCCGCGTCATGGATAAAAGGGCATTCATGTTATCGCGATGCGGGGGAAGGAGCGAATGCCAGCCGGATCAGCAAAAAAAAAACGGGCCCCGAAGGGCCCGGCAAATCACTCCAATACGGTCAGCTTCATGCGTGGTGGGCCTTGGCGACCTTGTCCACGGACATCGAATCGGCGCGCAGACGCTCGTACTCTTGCTCGCTCATCGGCACGGCGTCCTTCTTGCCCAGATCGTTCAGACGGATGCGATACGTCTCACGCGCCGAGTACGCCGCAATCGCCGCGATGACCGTCACGCCGAAGGCAATGGCGCCGACCGTCAGCGGGATGTTGCTCGATCCCGGGGGCGCAACCGCCGCGAACAGGGCGGGCAGCAGCGCGGTGATCGTCGTGCCGATGTTCTGCGCAATCGCCATCGCCGAAACACGCGAGCGGGTCGGGAACAGTTCCGGATAGAAGCTCGGGAAGATCGCGTTGTAGCCCTGGTACACGACACCCCACATGAGCAGCGACATGAGGAATGCGAGCGGGACGCTGTGGATGCTGATCGCATAGAGATACGCGAAGGCCAGCAGACCCGAGATCAGCGAGCCGCCGATCATCATCGGGCGACGGCCGATCTTGTCCGACAGGTTGCCGACGAACGGAATCACCAGCACCGCGACGATGTTGCCGACCACCGGAATCCACAGATACACGCTCTTGTGGAAGCCGATGCCGTACGAAGACTGCACCGCATACGCCGCACCGAAGATCGTCGCGACGACGGGAATCACGTTCATCAGCGCCATGCAGACGACGCGGATCATGTCCGGCGTGCTGTTGGCGAACGCTTCCTTGATCGGCGACTTCGGCAGATCGCCGTGCGATTCTTCGGACGTGAACGCTGGCGTCTCATGCACTTCCTTCCGGATGATGTAGCCCGCAACCAGCACGAAGGCCGACAGCAGGAACGGCACGCGCCAGCCCCAGGAGTTGAACATGTCTTCCGGCATGAACGTGGCGAGCGGGAGGAACACGGCGGCCGCGAGAATCTGGCCGGCCTGCACGCCTTGCAGCGTGAAGCTCGCGTAATAGCCGCGACGTCCGAAGGGTGCATGCTCCAGAATCATCGAGCTGGCGCCGGAGATTTCACCCGCCACCGCGAAGCCCTGAATCAGGCGCAGCACGACGAGCAAGGCCGGTGCGAGCATGCCGACGCTGTGATACGTCGGCAGCAGACCAACGGCCATCGTCGAGAAACCCATCAGGAACATGCAGATGAGCAGCACGTTCTTGCGGCCGTGCGTGTCGCCCAGATGGCCGAGCACGAATGCGCCGATCGGACGGGCGACGTAACCCACGCCGTACGTTGCGAGCGACGCGATGATCGCCACCTTCGGATTGCCCGACGGGAAGAACAACTGCGGGAAAATGAGGGCTGCTGCCTGGGCGTAGATGAAGAAGTCGTAATACTCCAGCGCCGAGCCGATCCAGCCGCTCGCGGTCGCTTTTTTCGCCTGGCGGCCGCCGTGCGCGTCTTCCTTAGGGCTAGCCATAGAGATGTCTCCGAACAATGGGTTTATAGAGTTGAGCTTGATACCTGGTCGAGCGGCGGGGCATTCGGAAACAGCGGAATTGCGCGTCGCTCTGAAAGTGATTGGAGAATAAAAGCACAACCCCTTTGCATCAATGTTTTATGATTATTTTTGCGCGATTATCGCACGCAAGTGTCCGATAATCGGACGCTTTGGGGGTTAGCACTAGCAAATGGCTTTCGTCGAGCGCCGAAACATCACAATATCCATAACTAAACAGACATGTCAGCATGACTAAACCGGAACTCGACAAGCGCGACTGGATCGCCGGTCTCGAGAAGGGTCTCGCGATCCTCGAAGCCTTCGACGATCAGCACGCGCGCATGACGCCCACACAAGCCGCGATGCGCACCGGCCTCACGCGCACCGCGGCGCGCCGCTATCTGCTGACGCTCGCGCATCTGGGCTACGTCCAGACCGACGGCAAGCTCTTCAACCTCACGCCGCGCGTGCTGCGCATGGGCTGGTCGTATTTCGAGTCGGCGCGGCTGCCGCGCATCGTGCAGCCCTACTTGCAGCAATTGAGCGCGTTGATCCACGAATCGGTGTACGTGAGCGTGCTCGACGACTGGGACCTCGTGATCATCGCGCGCAACGGTTCCACGCGCGTGATGACGACGGGCTTCGTGCTCGGCGCGCGCGTGCCGGCCGCGCTGATGTCGGGCGGTATCGCGATGCTCGCTTACATGGACGAGGCATCGGTGCGCGGATGGCTCGACGCGACCGAGTTCAAGCCCTTCACGCCGCTCACGATCACCAACAAGGAAAGGCTCTACGAGAAGATCCGGCAGGCGCGGATCGACGGCTACGTCGAGATCGAGCAGCAATTGCAGATGGGCGTGCGTGGCATCGCAGTGCCGATGAAGAACCGGCACGGCGAAGTGGTGGCGGCATTGTCGGCGAACATGCCGATCGGAAAGGAAACGGGCGAGGCCGCGCTCGC
>Ga0105251_10003733_pt1 | contig 10901 bp, 10 predicted proteins | sample KBSS64metaG_FD_80424 | JGI IMG/M metagenome (GOLD analysis project Ga0105251, IMG submission 80424) | Switchgrass rhizosphere microbial communities from Kellogg Biological Station, Michigan, USA - KBS S6-4 metaG | ecosystem: Host-associated > Plants > Roots > Rhizosphere > Soil | place...
CAACCGACTCGCGCACGGTGTGTTCAAGGTTAAGCTGCGGCTCCTGCGGCAGGTAGCCAATCTTGATGCCTGGCTGCGGACGCGCTTCCCCTTCGATATCTTTATCGATGCCGGCCATGATGCGCAGCAGGGTAGATTTACCCGCGCCATTCAGGCCGAGTACGCCGATTTTTGCGCCGGGGAAGAAGCTGAGCGAGATGTTTTTCAGGATATGTCGCTTCGGCGGAACCACTTTGCCGACGCGATGCATGCTATAGACGAATTGAGCCACGTTGGATTGAGCCTCTGGGTCTGTTGGTCGTTGGAATGATGTCGAAGTTTAGCCTTTTTCACCGTTTAATCCCAGCCGGGGGGCGGCGAATAATGCACTGAGGGCGGTGATGCCGGACAACGTATGAAATAACTGTCTGATTTCCGCGCGTAATCGCTGAAATGACGGCAGAGGCAGGCTCAGGGCAGGCGAAGCGGTATCGCCTGCTGCGCCAGCCAGTTCTGTAACGCCTGATCGGGTGCGCTGTCACTCACCAGCAGGTCAAAACGCTGCAGCCCGGCAATGCGGGCAGGCAGCACCTTGCCATATTTACTGCTGTCAGCCACCAGTACCGACGTTCGGGCACGTAGCATGGCGTGATGTTTCATCATCAGTTCATTGGTGTTGTAGCAGGTCGCCCCCTGATCTTTGTCGATACCCGCCGCAGAGATCAAAGCCAGCGTCGGACAAAGATCGTCCAGGATGGTGTGTACGCCAATCGGTGTAAACAGAGCGTTGTCAGCATGAAATTCACCGCCGCTGAGAATAACGTTACAGCCAGGTTTCTCTTTCAGCGTCAGAAAGGTGTTCATAGCACAGCAGATGGCAGTGAACGACAGCGTGTCGGGAATCGCATCAACGATATAGGGCAGGGTAGTGCCGCAATCGAAAAAGACCGTATCGTTTTCGTTAATCAGGCTGGCCGCCGCCTGCGCCAGTCGCTGCTTTCTGGCCGCATTCTGCCCATGCTGATCGCTGACAAAATAGTGGCCGGTATGACTTTTTGGGTCGCTGACAATGTAGCCGCCCAGTAACACCACGCTGGAGCCCGGTTCGGTTAAATCGCGGCGAACCGTCATCTCTGAGACACCCAGCAGCTGGGCCGCGTCTTTGAGATGCAGTTTATCGGTGCGTTTAAGCGCCTGTGTCAGCTTGTGAATGCGTTCGTCGCGCCGGGTTTCCATGGTCATCTCTGTTTACCTATCCTGCAATGCGGAGGAAAGACGCCGGAACCGACGTCAATACGCGACAAACCTCACAGATTTTAATGAGTTGCGTCTCATCCGCCAGGCTGGCAACCAATCTTACCCGCATTCTGAAAGGCCCGCAAACCTCCGCTGTGCGGTGACTACCGCTCATCGCCGCAGGCGTTCACATTGCTCAGCCAGCAGGCTCAATGATGTTATTTTGTTATAATAGTAACACTTAAAATCCCGCTCCCTGTCGCATATTGTCGATTTTGCGCACTCATGTTGTGGTTTTTGTCACATATTTAACTTTTAAGAAAGGTTATTGTGACTTTAATAACATTTGAAGTTTGCAAAATATCCAGGAGAAATGGTCATGACAATTGCGGTCATCGGCTCAAACATGGTCGATTTGATTACCTATACCAACAGCCTGCCGAAAGCGGGCGAAACCCTTGAAGCGCCTGACTTTGCGATTGGCTGCGGCGGTAAGGGCGCTAACCAGGCGGTTGCGGCGGCGAAAATGGGCGGCAGCGTGATGATGGTCAGCAAAGTTGGCGACGATCTCTTTGCGCCCAACACCGTCGCGAACCTGCAGCAGCAGGGCGTGGACACGCGATTTGTCACCACTGCACCAGGCAACGCCAGCGGTGTGGCACCGATTTTTGTCGATGACCAGTCGCAAAACCGCATTCTGATTATCAAAGGTGCCAACCAGCAGCTGAAACCGGCTGATATCGACGACGCGGCAGAGGCGCTGAAAGCCTGTGAGCTGTTCATCCTGCAGCTGGAGATCCCGCTGGAGACGGTCTATTACGCCATCGATTTTGCCCGCCAGCATCAGATCAACGTGATCCTGAATCCGGCACCGGCCGTCGCTTCGCTGGATATTCACTACGCCTGCAAATGCGACTTCTTTATGCCGAACGAAACCGAACTGGAGATCCTCACCGGCCTGCCCGTCAGCACCGATGACGAGGTGATCCTGGCGGGGCAGTCGCTGCTGAAGCGCGGCCTTAAAAATCTGATCATTACTCTGGGCAGCCGGGGCTCGGTCTGGATGAGCGGCGACAAGGTGCATCGCGTGGCCGCGACGCCGGTTCAGGCGGTCGATACCAGCGGCGCAGGTGATGCCTTTATCGGCTGCTTTGCCTATCTGCTGGTGAAAACCGGCGATGTGGCCGCCGCCATGACACAGGCGTCGGCCTATGCCGCCTGCAGCGTCACCGGGCGCGGCACGCAGCGCGCTTATCCCGACGCAGAGACTTTCCAGCGTTTTCTCAACCGTAACTGAGGTTCTGCTATGCAACAGAAAATTGTTCAGCAATCTGATGGCTATCTGAATAAAACGCCGCTGTTCCAGTTCATTCTGCTGTCGTGCCTCTTCCCGCTCTGGGGCTGTGCAGCGAGTCTCAACGATATCCTGATTACCCAGTTTAAAAGTGTGTTTGCCCTGAGCGACTTCGCCAGTGCGCTGGTGCAGAGCGCCTTTTATGGCGGCTATTTTCTGATTGCGATCCCCGCCTCGCTGGTGATCCGCAAAACCAGTTACAAGATGGCGATTATGATCGGTCTGGCGCTCTACATTGCCGGCTGTATCGCCTTTTATCCTGCTTCGCACATGGCGACCTACACCATGTTCCTCGCGGCGATCTTTGCGATTGCCATTGGCCTGAGTTTCCTGGAAACGGCGGCCAACACCTACAGCTCGATGATTGGTCATCGTGATCATGCGACGCTGCGCCTCAACGTCAGCCAGACCTTCTATCCGATCGGTGCGCTGATGGGGATTGTGCTGGGTAAATATCTGGTGTTCCAGGATGGCGGCAGTCTGGAGAGTCAGATGGCAGCCATGACGGCAGAGCAGGCGCATGCTTTCCGCCTGACAATGCTGGAGCACACGCTGGAGCCTTACAAATATCTGGTGATGGTGCTGGTGGTCGTGATGCTGCTGTTTATGTTCACCCGCTATCCGCGCTGCAAACCAGAGAGTAATGAGAAATCCCGGCCGTCACTGGGCGAGACCTTCCGCTATCTGGCGGCTAACCGTCACTTTAAACGCGGCATTGTGACCCAGTTCCTGTATGTCGGCATGCAGGTGGCGGTCTGGTCATTTACCATTCGTCTGGCGCTGACGCTGGGGGCGGCCAATGAACGTCACGCCTCTAACTTTATGATCTACAGCTTCGTCTGCTTCTTTATCGGCAAGTTCGTGGCGAACTTCCTGATGACCCGCTTCCGTGCCGAGAAAGTGCTGATCGCCTATTCGGTGCTGGGCGTGCTGACGCTGGCTTATGTGATGCTGGTGCCGAACTTTACCGCCGTCTACGCCGCCGTTTTTGTCAGCGTGCTGTTTGGGCCCTGCTGGGCAACGATCTACGCCGGTACGCTGGCGACGGTCGATAATAAATACACTGAAGTGGCGGGCGCGTTTATCGTGATGGCGATTGTCGGCGCGGCCTTTGTCCCGGCGCTACAGGGCCTGGTGTCTGACACGCTGGGATCAATGCAGCTGGCGTTTGGCGTCTCGCTGCTCTGCTTCGCCTGGGTCGGATTCTACTTCTACGGCGAACTGCGCCATAAAAAACAGCCGGTTGCGGCCGGTCGTCTGGTGGAGGAGTTACCATGAGAACCCGTTTACCCTTAGCGCGTGACCAGTTTCACACCACGCCCTCGCTGCTGCTGGAAAGCGATGACTTCCGGGTTGAGGTGTTTCGCTATCCGGCAGGAATCGAGGCAGTGCGCATTCATAACCGGCGCGGCAGCGTGACCGTGCTGCCGTTTCTCGGGCAGATGATCTGGGACGTGCAGTTTGACGATCATAACCTGACCATGGGCCACAGCTTTAAGCAGCCGCTGCCCGCGAATTCGATCATAGATACCTATGGCTGTTTTGCCTTTCATTCGGGGCTGCTGGCTAACGGCTGTCCCGCGCCAGAGGACAATCATCCGCTGCACGGGGAAATGGCCTGCGCCCGCATGGATAGTGCCTGGCTGGTGCTGGACGATCAGACACTGTCGCTGGAAGGGGAGTGTGAATATGTTAAAGGCTTCGGCCATCATTACCTTGCGGCACCCGCCGTTCGCATTCAGGCCGACAGGCCCCGTCTGACGATAGAGATGACGGTGACCAATCTGGCGGGTGCACCGATGCCGTTGCAATACATGTGTCACCTCAACAGCGCGTGGATCGATCAGGGGCGCTTCCGGCAGTCGATCCCCGAAGGGGCATTTCAGCTGCGTCGCTCGATCCCGGCGCACCTGCGACCAACGCCCGCCTGGCGGGATTACACGGATCAACTGGCGCGCGATCCGCAGGCGTTACAGCAGCTCGATCAACCGCAGCTCTGCGATCCCGAGATCGTCTTCTTTGCGGACGATCTGCCGCAGTATGGTGATGAGGTACAGTTTGAGTTACATGCGCCGCAGGGCTACGCGCTGATGACGCGCTTCTCTACCGCGCAGTTCCCGCACGCAACCCGCTGGCTGCTGCACAACCATGACCAGCAGGTGGCGGCCTATATTCTGCCCGCCACCTGTCGGCCAGAGGGTTTTCTTGCCGCGCAGCAGGCCGGCACGCTGATCACCCTGGCGAGCGGCGAGCAGCGTCACTTCTCTGTGGAGACCGGCCTGCTCTGAGTCGGGTTTAAATCGCCACCAGGCCGCGCACACCTTCTGCTTCCATGGTGTCGCCGCGGCCACGCTGCACAATTTCACCGCGCGACATCACCAGATAGCTGTCCGCCAGTTCTGCCGCGAAGTCATAAAACTGCTCAACCAGCAGGATCGCCATATCTCCCCGTTGCGCCAGCTGGCGGATTACCGCGCCGATCTCTTTGATCACCGAGGGCTGGATCCCTTCGGTCGGCTCATCAAGGATCAGCAGCTGTGGCCGACAGGCCAGCGCCCGGCCGATCGCCAGCTGCTGCTGCTGACCACCCGAGAGATCGCCGCCCCGGCGTGACTTCATCGCCAGCAGCACCGGAAAGAGCTGATAGATCTCCTCCGGCACTTCACGCGCCTGCGCCGCCGGAAAGCGCGACAGGCCCATCAGCAGGTTCTCTTCGACCGTCAGACGCGGAAAGATTTCCCGTCCCTGCGGCACATAGGCGATGCCCGCCTGCACCCGCTGGTGCGGCTTGCGGCCATTCATCCGCTGCTGCTGCCACTGAATCTCGCCTGACTTCGCCGGGATCAGCCCCATCAGGCACTTCAGCAGCGTGGTTTTTCCCACGCCATTGCGCCCAAGCAGACAGGTGATTTCGCCAATTTTTACCTCAAACGACAGGCCGCGCAGAATATGACTGCCGCCATAATATTGATTCAGTTCAGTAACCTGTAACATTTTAGCGCCCCAGATAAACGTCGATAACCTGCTCACTGGCCTGAACCTCGCGCAGCGAACCCTCGGCCAGCACCTGCCCCTGATGCAGCACCGTGACATGGTCGGCGATGGTCTCGACAAAGCCCATGTCATGCTCCACTACCATCAGGGAGTGTTTGCCCGCCAGGCTGCGGAACAACTCGGCGGTGTAGGCCGTCTCTGCGTCAGTCATGCCTGCCGCCGGTTCATCCAGCAGCAGCAGATGCGGCTCCTGAACCAGCAGCATGCCAATCTCCAGAAATTGCTTCTGGCCGTGCGATAGCAGGCCCGCACGGCGCTGGCGTTCGCCACCCAGCCGCAGCAGTTTCAGCACCTCATCAATTCTGTCGCGCTGTTCGCTGCTGAGACGAGCGCGCAGGCTGGCCCAGACCGATTTATTGGCTTTAAGCGCGATCTCAAGATTCTCAAATACGGTTAATGCCTCAAACACAGTAGGCTTCTGGAACTTACGGCCAATGCCGGCGCGGGCGATCTCTACCGGCGACAGACGGGTCAGATCGCTGTCCTGGTCGTAGATCACCCGGCCGGCGTCGGGGCGGGTTTTGCCGGTGATCACATCCATCAGCGTAGTTTTGCCTGCGCCGTTGGGGCCGATCACGCAGCGCAGTTCCCCGATGCCGATCTGCAGCGAAAGATCGGTCAGCGCCCGGAAGCCGTCAAACGAGACGCTGATCTTCTCCAGTTGCAGGACGGGATCGCGCTGCGCCCGATGGCGATCCGCGAGCTGAGGCTGGGTAAACAGGGCATCACTCATTTTTTCCTCCGGCGCAGCAGGCCAATCACGCCGTGCGGCAGAAACAGTGTCACCAGGATGAACATCAGTCCCAGGAAAAACAGCCAGTATTCAGGGAAGGCGACGGTGAAGAAGCTGCGTGCGCCGTTAACAATTGCTGCGCCCAGCAGCGGGCCAATCAGCGTACCGCGTCCACCCAGCGCCACCCAGATCGCGGCTTCTATTGAGTTGGCTGGTGACATCTCTCCCGGATTGATAATGCCGACCTGCGGCACATAGAGCGCCCCGGCAGGACCGCACAGCACGGCGGAGAGCGTCCAGACTAATAGCTTGAAGCCGCGCGGATCGTAACCACAAAACATCAGACGGTTTTCGGCATCCCGCACTGCGGTCAGCACCCGGCCAAACTTGCTGCGCGCCAGGGCGAAGCCAATCACCAGGCTCAGCAACAGCAGCAGCACCGTGGCGATAAACAGCCCGATGCGGGTTCCGGTCGCCGTCACCGAAAAGCCGAGCAGGGTAGTAAAGCCGGTGAAGCCGTTGTTGCCGCCAAATCCGGTTTCATTACGGAAGAACAGCAGCATACCGGCGTAGGTCAGCGCCTGGGTCATGATGGAGAAGTAGACGCCTTTGATCTTTGAGCGAAAGGCGAAGAAGCCAAACAGCAGCGCCAGCAGGCCCGGCACCAGCATGCTCAGGCAGAGCGCCCAGGCGAAGTATTCGGTGCCGGTCCAGAACCAGGGCAGCTCTCGCCAGGAGAGAAAGGACATAAAGGCGGGCAAGCCTTCGCCTGCGGCCTGGCGCATCAGGTACATGCCCATGGCATAACCGCCGAGGGCAAAGAACAGCCCGTGGCCCAGCGACAGCAGTCCGGCGTAACCCCACACCAGATCCAGCGCCACGGCGACCACCGCATAGCAGAGGATTTTGCCGACCAGCGTCAGGGTATACGTGGAGATCGCCAGCGGATGGGCGGCGGGCAGCAGCACCAGAAACGGCATCACCAGTAACGCCAGAGTGATCGCCACGCCGATGCTGATCGTCAGGCGCGGCGCGGTGCGCGCCACGCGAAGTGTGATGGGTTGCGTCATCAGTCAGTCACCCTTCCTTTAACCGCAAACAGTCCCTGCGGACGTTTCTGAATAAACAGCACGATAATTAACAGAATCAGGATCTTACCCAGCACCGCGCCAATCTGCGGCTCCAGCACTTTGTTCAGAATGCCCAGGCTGAACGCGGCAACCACGGTGCCTGCCAGCTGGCCGACACCACCCAGCACCACCACCAGGAATGAGTCAATGATATAGCCCTGACCCAGCTCCGGTCCGACGTTACCAAGCTGCGACAGCGCCACGCCTCCCAACCCGGCAATGCCCGAACCGAGGCCAAACGCCAGCATATCGACGCGACCCGTTGGCACGCCGCAGCACTCCGCCATGGCGCGGTTCTGGGTCACGGCGCGCACGTTCATGCCAAGGCGGGTCCGGTTCAGCAGCAGCCAGGTGAGCGCCAGCACAAACACCACAAACAGGATCACTGCGATGCGGTTCCACGGCAGCACCAGGTTGGGCAGCAGCTGCAGGCCACCTGAGAGCCACGACGGATTCGCCACTTCCAGGTTTTGCGCCCCGAACAGCACGCGTACCAGCTGGATCAGCATCAGGCTGATTCCCCAGGTGGCGAGCAGCGTCTCCAGCGGACGGCCATAGAGATGGCGGATGATGGTGCGTTCCAGCGCCATGCCGATGGCGGCGGTGACCATAAAGGCGACCGGCAACGCCAGCAGTGGATACCAGGCTAAATAGTCCGGTGCAAACTGCTGAAACAGGCTCTGCACCGACCAGGTGGCGTACGCGCCGAGCATCAGCATTTCACCGTGCGCCATGTTGATCACTCCCAGCAATCCATAAGTGATCGCCAGGCCGAGCGCGGCCAGCAGCAGGATAGAGCCCAGCGACAGGCCGCTAAAGGCCTGCCCCAGCAGATCGCCCCACATCAGCCGTTTCTGAATCTGTTGCAGGCTTTCGGCCGCTGCCGCCCGTACCGTGACATCGGGCTCATTCGCGGGCTGGGTCAGGCGTTGCAGGTGGCCTGCGTATTAGGATCGCTGGACTCACCCAGCAGTTTCACCGCCCGCAGGCGCACCATCGGTTCGCCATCCGCCAGTTGCAGATTCGCCAGTGCCAGCGCTAATGCAGCATGTACCCGGCTGTCCTGTTCAGCGGCCAGCCGCTGTTCCAGCAGCGGCAACTGGTCTGCGTCACCCTCATTTTGCAGCTGCTGCGCTGCGCGCAAACGCAGGGCCGCATCACTGCTCACCAGCTGGTGCGCAGCCAGCGCGTTGTTTACCAGCACGCGCAGGCGATTGTTCATAAATAGCTTTTTCAGGTTACCCGTGGGCTGTGCCACCGCATCCAGCGGCTGCAGCGTCGATCCCTGCTGGCTGAATGGCTGTTTGTTCTGGTCGATGACCACGGTTTCTGCTTTTAACGCTTCCAGCAGCGGCAGACGCTGACTGTCCGGCGCGGCAGCCCATTGTTGCAGCAGCGTGGCCTGCTGGCTGCGGCTGGCGGCGGCAAAGTCAGCCGCCGGTCCGGCGCTGGCAAACAGCGGCAGCAACAGAAGCAGGCTGAAAAAACAGCAACATAGATTCATAAAAGGAGCCTCGTTTGGGGAGGTCAGCACGGCAGTCGAATGACCACTGCCGTGCTGCCGCTTTACAGCGGGTGACGCTTTCTTATCAGCAACGAAAATTACTGCGCAGTCTTCACCGGTTAATCGGGCTTCTTGTCGTTACCGGCAATGTACGGGCTCCAGGGCTGGGCACGCACGGGTTTATCGGTCTGCCACACCACGCTGAACTGGCCGTTCTCTTCCACTTCACCAATCATGACGGGCTTATGCAGATGGTGGTTGGTCTGGTCCATGGTCAGGGTAAAGCCATCCGGCGCTTTAAAGGTCTGACCGGCCATTGCCGCCCGCACTTTGTCCGGGTCCGTCGTGCCCGCTTTTTCCACCGCCTGCGCCCACATATGGATGCCGACATAAGTCGCTTCCATCGGGTCGTTGGTCACCACGGTGGCGGCGTTCGGCAGGTTATGTGCTTTGGCGTAAGCGCGGTAATCGGCAACAAATTTCGCGTTGGTCGGATTATCGATCGACTCGAAATAGTTCCAGGCCGCTAACTGACCCACCAGCGGTTTGGTGTCGATGCCGCGGAGCTCTTCCTCTCCCACTGAGAAGGCGACCACCGGAATGTCAGTGGCTTTGATGCCCTGGTTAGCCAGCTCTTTGTAGAACGGCACATTGGAGTCGCCGTTGATGGTGGAGACCACCGCCGTTTTACCGCCTGCCGCGAATTTTTTAATGTTGGAGACAATGGTCTGATAGTCGCTGTAACCAAACGGCGTGTAGACCTCTTCGATATCTTTATCTGCCACGCCTTTGCTGTGCAGGAAGGCACGCAGGATCTTGTTGGTGGTGCGCGGATAGACGTAGTCGGTGCCCAGCAGGAAGAAGCGTTTTGCACTGCCGCCATCTTCGCTCATCAGGTATTCCACTGCCGGAATCGCCTGCTGGTTAGGCGCCGCGCCGGTGTAGAAGACGTTAGGTGACATCTCTTCCCCTTCATACTGCACCGGATAGAAGAGCAGGCCGTTCAGCTCTTCAAACACCGGCAGCACCGATTTGCGTGATACCGAGGTCCAGCAGCCAAACACCACCGCCGCTTTATCCTGAGTCAGCAACTGCCGCGCTTTCTCGGCTAACAGCGGCCAGTTAGAGGCGGGATCGACCACCACCGGCTCCAGCTTTTTCCCCAGCACGCCCCCTTTGGCGTTGATCTCATCAATGGTCATCAGCGCCACATCTTTCAGCGGCGTTTCAGAGATCGCCATGGTGCCGGAGAGCGAATGCATGATCCCCACTTTGATGGTGTCAGCCGCCTGCGCACTCCAGGCGAAACCCATACTGACAACGGTAGCGGAGAGGGCGAAAGCCTTGATCAACGAACGTCTTTTCATCATTTAAACCCCTGAGTGGTTGTTATGTTATTCGGTGAGCTGGAGCCGGGCCTGCTGGAGGCGGTGCAGTGTGATCTTCCTGACCTCCGCCTTACTGACAGCGATGTGATCGGTCAGGATGCGTTGCGCCTCGCCTGTCTGCTGCGCAAAAATCGCCTGTAAAATCTGAGCATGTTCCTGATAAGTCGCACAGATGCGATCATCGCGGGTGAAGTCGAGCCGACGGATGATGCGGATCTTCTCGGTGGGTTCGGCGTGTATGCGCGCCATCTCCGGGTTACCCGCGGCCGCGACCAGCGCCATGTGAAACGCTTCGTCATGCTGCGACACCACCAGACCTTCGGTGAGCGCCTCCGCTTCACACCAGAACTGGTTGAGTTCGTGTAACAGCGCGGCACACTGAGGCGCGGGCAGGGCGCAGAGGCGTTTTACCGCCTCGCACTCCAGCACGGTGCGCAGGTCATACAGCGATTCGAACCAGGCAAAATCGAAGTTTTTGATCTGCCAGCCGCTGCGGAACCAGACTTCGACAAAGCCTTCGCGC
>Ga0105251_10003734_pt1 | contig 10899 bp, 8 predicted proteins | sample KBSS64metaG_FD_80424 | JGI IMG/M metagenome (GOLD analysis project Ga0105251, IMG submission 80424) | Switchgrass rhizosphere microbial communities from Kellogg Biological Station, Michigan, USA - KBS S6-4 metaG | ecosystem: Host-associated > Plants > Roots > Rhizosphere > Soil | place...
CCGTGATTGCGCAGCATCAGCACCGGCTTGTCGCCCATGTCCGCCACCAGCCGCCGCTGCTCGCTCAGGTCCAGCGCCACGCCTTCGTAGTCGTGGTAGGCCACACGGTTGTAGAACTCCATGGAAATCTGGTTCACCGGCAACAGCCCGCACTTCAACGCCGCCACCGCACAACCGGATTTAGTGTGGGTGTGCAACACGCATTGCGCGTCTTCACGGGCACCGTGAATGGCGCTGTGGATCACGAAACCGGCCGGGTTCACCGGGTACCGCGACGGTTCCACCGCGTTGCCATCGAGGTCGATTTTCACCAGGTTGGACGCGGTGATCTCATCGAACATCAGCCCGTAGGGGTTGATCAGGAAGTGATGCTCCGGCCCCGGAATGCGCACCGAGATGTGGGTAAAGATCAAATCGGTCATGCGAAAATGCGCCACCAGGCGATAACAGGCGGCGAGTTCTTCGCGCAAACGTTGTTCGGTCGGGCTCATGCGTTCACCTTCACGGTAGAGGCCTCAAGTCCCTGACCCAAGGCCTCCCAACCGTCGAAGCCACGACGGGCGATGAACACCAGCCGGGTAGTATCGACGCCGGCTTCGTCGGTTGCCGGCAAAAACTGACTGCGGGTACCGACGTGTTGCAGCCAGTGCGCCTTGTTGCCCTGCGCCAGCTTCACCAGCCCCTTGACCCGGAACACATCGCTGGGCAGCGCCTGCAACCAGCCGCGTAATCCGTCGGCATCCAGGGCCGCATTGCTCTGCCACAACCAACTGCTGAACATCTCGCCGTGATCGCCATCGGACACCCGTGTCAGCGGTTTGACTTTGCGAGGTTCAAGCTCCAGTTCGGTATCCAGCCACAGCGCATCCGGCAACTGCGCCTGCACGCTTTCATGCACGCGGGTCCTGAGCCCCAACGCCTCGCGCAATGCCTGCAACTGCGTCTCGTCGACCAGATCGGTCTTGTTCAACAGCAGCAAATCGGCAGCGGCCACTTGCGCCCGCGCCAGTCGCGCGTACTCGCCGTCGAGTTGCAGATGGCGAGTGGCATCGACCACCGTGATCACCATGTCCAGTTGCATCTGGCTACGCAGCTGTGGATAAGCCAGGGTCTGCACGATGCGCTGCGGATCGGACACGCCGCTGCACTCAATGACGATGCGCTCCAGCCGCGGCTGCAATTGCGCCAGGCTGCCGAGTTGGGCCAGCAGGTCTTCTTGCACGGTGCAGCAGATGCAGCCGTTTTGCAGGCTGTACACCGCGTCGGTCACCTCCGAAACGATCGCAGCATCAATGTTCAGCTCGCCGAAATCGTTGACGATCACCGCCAGGCGGCTGCCTTCGGCACGGCGCACCATGCGGTTGAGCAAGGTGGTTTTACCAGCCCCGAGAAAACCCGAGACGACGGTCACGGCAATACGTGGCGTGGTCATTGCGCCTTGCCCTCCAGCACCGGTGGTTCGCCCTGCCAGACCGCCTTGAGGCCAACGGCTTCCAGCGTCGAATGGCGGTCGTAGACCAGTTGCCCTTCGACGAAGGTCAGCAGCACCTGGGTCTTGTGGATGTAGTTGCGTGCCGGTGCAGCAAACAGGTCACGGTCGATCACGATCAGGTCCGCCGACTTGCCCACTTGCAGGCTGCCGGTGCTGTGCTCCAGGCCCATGGCCACGGCGCCGTTGCTGGTAATCACGGTCAGCGCCTGTTCGAGGCTGATCGGGTCGCCGAAGCAGGCCGGGTCGTCGTTCCACGGGTTCTGCCGGGTGATCATGGTTTCCAGCGCCAGCCACGGGTCGATAGACGCCACCGGCCAGTCGGTGCCCATCACGGCGGTGCCACCCGCGGCGAGCACGCCCTTGAAGTCGTAGATGCGCTTGAGCCGTTCCTGGCCGTAACCGGACCGCGCACCGCTGGCGAACGGTGTCGGGTACCAGGCCGCCGGGGAAAATTCGGCGATGACATTCAGTTCCTTGAAACGCGGCAGGTTGCCCGGGTGCAGCAAGGTGCTGTGGGCGCACTGGTGACGCACACCGCTGAAGCCGTTGCGCCGACGCGCCTCGGCCACGGCATCGAGGAACACGTCGGAGGCGCCGTCGCCGGTGCAATGGGCAATGACGCGGATGCCCTTGCGGTCCATGTCCACCACCATGTCGGTGATGTGCTCCGGTGTCAGGTTGAGCTTGCCGCGCCAGCTCTTTTCCTCTGGCCATGGGGTCAGCAGGTACGAAGACTTTGGCTCCACGGTACCGTCGAAGTGAAACTTCACCGCGTTGGCGCTCAGGCGTGCGCTGCGATAGTAGTGACGCTCGCCCGCCAGCAATTCCCAGCGACGACGCACCGGGAAGATGTCGTCCTGCCAACTGATCGCCGCTTCGATGCGCACCGTCAGTTCACCGGTGTCATCGAGCGCCTTCAGGGCTTGCAAGCGCTGTTCGCAGACGTGCACATACTTGCTCGCCGTGACCCCGCGCGAGCTCTGGAAGTGCACGCCATCGCGATAGGCGCGGCGCAGCACGCTGACCGGTGTCGGCGGCATGGCGGCGTGGATCATCGCGTAGGCGCCATCGATCATCAGGCCGGTGGGTTCGCCGGTCAGTTCGTCACGCTCGAAATAGCCGTTGCGCGGGTCTGAGGTGTTGCCATCGATCCCAGCCAGTTCCAGGGCCTTGGAGTTGACCATCATGGTGCCCCACATGCGGTCGAGCAGCGCCACGGGACGGTCAGGCATGACGCTGTCGAGCCAGGCACGCCCCGGGGTCAGGCCCGCTTCGCGGAAGGTGTAGCGCACCCAGTATTGGCCGTAGATCCAGCCATCGCCGGGATGGCTGTCGGCGTAGGCGAGAATGCTTTCGCGCAGCTGTTCCGGGGTCGGGTCTTCGATGCCGACGTCGAGGTCATCGGCGTAGCGCGGCGCCAGTGCGAGATCGGGGTGGGTGTGCATGTCGTGTAGGCCCGGCATGCAGAACGCACCTTGCAGGTCATGCACGCGGGTGTTCGGGCCCTTGAACATCTCGATCTGACCAAGGCTGGCAACACCGATCAACTTGCCGTCGCGAATGGCCACGGCCTCGGCCCACGGGTTGGCAAGGTCCTGGGTGTAGATACGACCGTTGGCCAGGATCAGGTCGGCGTAGGTCCCCTGCACGGAATGGGTAGAGGAAAAGTTATCGGACTCAGCCATGTAAGCCACCTTTGAGTTCAGGAGATTGAAAGGTCCACCGGGCGTCGGGCGCATCGGGGGCCTGAAAAAATTGTTGTTGTTTTAATCAGCCAGAAACGTTGCCGCATCGACCTCGATCATCACCGGTTCATGGCAATTGCCGAGTTGCCCCAGCAGCTCGCGCAGCGCTTGCAGAGTGCTCGCCCGGTGGTGGGAGACGTGGCAGCTTTGCGCGAGAGCGGCGAAGTCCGGCGTGAGGATGTCCACCCCGAGCAAGGGCACCGCCCTGGCGTTCATGTAGTCGCGGATTTCGGCGTAGCTGCTGTTGTTCCACAGCAGCAGGATCACGCCAACGCCGGCTTCCCTGGCGGCGATCAGTTCGGCGCTGGAAAACTGCAAGCCACCGTCGCCCACCAACGCCACCACCGGACGCAAGGGTTGCGCGAGCTTGGCGCCGATGGCGGCGGGCAAGCCGTAGCCGAGGGTGCCGTAGCCACTGCCGGCGTTGAACCAGCTGTTGGGTGTTGGCGCCCGGTAGCCCAGGGCGCCCTGGTACACCGGCTGGGTCGAATCACCGACGATCAGCGGTTGGGGCAGGCAATCGCGCAGCGTATCGAGCAGCGCTTGCATGCGATTTTGTTTCGCCGTCCAGCCGGCCTGTTCAAGGGCGTTGACCCGACTCACCCGCGCAGCGGCCCAGGCGCCATCGGCCTCGCGTTGCGGCAGTTGCGCCAGTAACGCGAGCAAGCCTTGTTCGGCGTCACCCAACAAGCCGACCGTAGCCGCCTGCACCCCGAGTATCTGTAGCGGGTCGATGTCCAGGCGAATCAGCGGCGCCTTGAACTGCAAGGGGCCAAGGCCGAAAAAGTCGTAGTCGGTTTCCCCCAGCTCAGTGCCGACCGCCAGCACCACGTCGGCCTCGGCGAACAGCTCGCGGCCGTGGGCCGAAGACTGCACACCGTCGAGCAATAACGGATGCTCGGGAGCCAGCAAACCACGGGCGTTGGTGGTCAATGCCACGGGGGCCTGCAAGCGTTCGGCGAGTGCAGTCAGGGCCTCGCTGGCGCGGCGCGCGCCGCCACCGGCAAGGATCAACGGACGCTTCGCCGCCTGGATCAATTCGACTGCGCCGGCGATGGCCGTGGCTGCCGGGGCCGGTGCTGCCGGCAATGCCCGCGGGCGCAAGTCCAGGCCATCGGCAGGCATTTCCAGCACGTCCAGCGGAATCTCGATGTGCACCGGCCGTGGCCGCGTGCAGCCGAACAGGGCAAAGGCCCGCGCCAGCACTTCCGGCAACTGCGACGGGTGCTGCAGCGTATGGCTGAAGGCGCAGACACCGGCGACCAGCGCACGCTGGTCCGGCAGTTCATGCAGGTGACCGTGCCCAAGGCGCAAGTGCTCGCGACGGTTGCAGGTGGAGATCACCAGCATCGGTACCGAGTCCGCATACGCCTGGCCCATGGCGGTGATGATGTTGGTCATGCCGGGACCGGTGATGATGAAACACACCCCCGGCTTGCCGCTGGCGCGGGCATAACCGTCGGCCATGAACCCGGCGCCCTGCTCGTGGCGTGGGCTGACGTGTTGCAGGCGGCTGCCGTGCAAGCCGCGATACAGCTCGACGGTGTGCACGCCGGGAATGCCGAAGACGGTTTCAACGCCATAACCTTCCAGCAACTGAACGAGCGCCTGGGCACAACGGGTCATGCAGCACCTCTTTGATGATGGGCCATACCGGCCCAAGGACAATTGGCGCTAGTATTGTTGAATCAACCGATACAACAATCGATTTTTTTTGGCCTGACTGTTCGATTTACGTCACCATACGAGCTCACAACAAGACCGGGATGATTTATGCGTTTTCCTTCGATGACCGCCCTTCGCGCGCTGGACGCAGTCGCCCGCACCGGCAGCGTGTCGGTTGCGGCCCGTGAGCTGAACCTGACCCGTAGCGCCATCAGCCACCAGATCAGCAAGCTGGAGGAATGTGTCGGCTTCCCCCTCACCGAGCGCATTGGCCGCGGCATTGGCCTGACTTACCAGGGCGAACGTTACGCCAGGGAGGTGCACGGGATCTTGTTGAACCTGCTCGATGCCGGGCAGTTGGTCGACGACCAGGAAATCTCCGGCCGGCTGTGCGTCAGTTGCGCACCGGGGTTTGCCACCTATTGGCTGTGCCACCACATCGGCGCGTTCCTGCGCCAGTATCCGCAGGTGCAATTGCAGCTGATTTCCCCACGCACACCGGACGATATCAACAACCCCGGCGCCGACCTGTTCATCGCCTACGGGATTGGCGACTGGCCGGAGATGGTGGTCGAAGAAATCGTTGCGCTGCGCTTCTTCCCGGTGTGCAGCCCGCGCCTGATCAACGCCCTGAGCGGCCTGAAAAACCCGCAGGAACTGAGCAACTACCCGCTGTTGCACATGACCGATTATTCGGACTGGCGCGTCTGGCTGACCGCCGCGGGGGCTTCGGGGGTCAACGCGACGAGCGGCATCCTGTTCTCCGATGCGCACTGCGCGCAGTCGGCGTGCATTGCCGGCCAGGGTATCGCGATCGGCGACAACCTGATTAGCGGCGATGCCTTGTCCAAGGGCCTGCTGGTACGCCCCTTCGACATCACCATTGACCTGCACCGTGGCTACTACCTCGCCGCCGATCCGCAAAAGGCCGAGCGCGCAGTGGTCCAGGCCTTCAGCAACTGGGTCAAGACGCAGCTGCAGTCCTCCCACCAGACCTGGCAGGACACCCTCTGAGGCCAGAGCGGGATGCCTGACCACCGCAGATCTGTAGGAGCCGGCTTGCTGGCGATGGCGGCCTGAAGAACGCTATCGCCAGCAAGCCGGCTCCTACAGAAAAGCCGTCTGGGCGACACCGGCAAATGAGTAAAAAAACTAACCAATACGGGCAAAATAATTCCATTGATGTAGCGATATTTTTAACAATAATACGCCCAAAGCCCATTTCGGATTCGCATCCGTCCTCGTACGTCTTATGGGCAATAAAAAGAGGAACCTCATTGTGTCCAGCCGTTCAGCGATTCAGCTCAGCGCTCAAGGTATCAGCCAGTATTACGGCCGTTTCGCGGCGCTGGATAACGTCGACCTGGATGTTCGCCAAGGCGAATTCCTGACCCTGCTGGGCCCCTCCGGCTCGGGCAAGACCACCTTGCTGATGATCCTGGCCGGTTTCCTCAGCCCGACCTCAGGCAGGCTAATGGAGCAAGGCGTCGACATCATCCGGCGCTCCGCCGAGAAGCGGAACTACGGCATGGTGTTCCAGGGTTATGCACTGTTCCCGCACATGAGCGTGGCCGACAACGTCGCCTACCCGCTGCGTATCCGCAAAGTCGCGGCCGAAGAACGCAATCGCCGGGTCAAGCACATCCTTGAAGTGGTCGGCCTCGGAGCGCACATGCACAAGAAGCCCGCCGAGCTGTCCGGTGGCCAACAGCAGCGCGTAGCGATTGCCCGGTCGCTGGTGTTCGAACCGGAACTGTTGCTGCTCGACGAACCGCTGTCAGCCCTGGACAAGAACCTGCGCGAACAGCTGCAAACCGAATTGCAACGCATCCACCGTCAGGTCGGCACCAGTTTCGTCTTCGTCACCCACGACCAGAACGAAGCCCTGGCGCTGTCCTCGCGCATCGCGATTTTCAACCACGGCAAGCTGACCCAGGTCGACACGCCGGAAAACATCTATAACCGCCCCGAGAGCCGTTTCGTCGCCGAGTTCCTGGGCAAGATGAACCTGTTCCCGCTGGACAACCTGACCCGCAACGGCCAGACCGCCAGCGGCCGCTGTGGCACCAGCGTGTTACACGCCGTTGCACCGAACGCATTGAGCAATGCGCCGATCGTATTGGCCGTACGCCCAGAGCACATGGAACTGCACAGCGATTGCCCGACCACGGAGGGCTACAACGTGATGCCCGCGCAGCTCACAGACAAGGTCTATCAAGGCTCCAGCACCCACCTGGCGCTAAAAGTCGGCGGCGATACATTGCCGATCAACCTGTCCGTACCGGGCAATCACCCGGGCGCGCTGATGCCCAGCGGTGCGCCGGTTTGGCTGAGCTGGCCGGTGCAGCAAAGCTTCCTGCTCCAGGCCTGATTCCCCCCCAACACATTGCGTCACAAAGCTCTCTTCCAATGACAACAAAAAGGCCGGTGCCCACGCAGGCATCCGCCGACTGAGGACTTGCCCAATGCGCCAGGATCACCAACAAGACTGCATCGAAGTGCTAATCGAAAAAGCCCGTGGCGGTCAGATCAATCGTCGCACCTTCATCCAGGCCATGGGCCTGTTGGCGGCAGTACCGCTGGCGATGCGCAGTGGCATCAGCTGGTCGGCGGACAAGCCGCTGGTGGTGGTCAACTGGGGCGGTGATGCCTTGAACGCGTTCCGTTCGGCATGGACAGACACCTTTACCAAAAACACCGGCATCCAGGTGCGCATCGACGGCGCCGGCCCGACCGAGGGCGCGATCCGCTCGCAGTTGGCCAGCGGACAACCGAGCTGGGACGTGGTCGACGTCGAGAGCTACAGCGCCATTGTGCTGGGTCGCGAGAAGATCCTGCAACCGCTGGACTACACCACCATCAAGCGCGATCAGGCAGCCCCGGCGCTCAGCTCTGACTTCGGCATCGCCAGCTACCAGTTCAGCTACGTGATGGCCTGGGACAGCGCAAAATTCGGCGACAACGGGCCAAAGACCTGGGCGGATTTCTGGGACGTAAAGAAATTCCCGGGCAAGCGCACGCTGTACAAATGGATGAACGGGATGCTCGAAGCGGCCCTGCTCGCCGACGGCGTTCCCGCTGATCAGCTCTACCCGCTGGACGTGCCGCGGGCTTTGAAGAAGATCGACGAGATCAAGCCTCACGTGCTGTCGTTCTGGAGCTCGGGCGCCGAGAGCCAGCAATTGATGGTCGACGGCGAAGTGTCGGTGGGGGCGATCTGGCACACCCGCGCCAAACTGCTCAGCGAAGACACCGACAACCGCGTGCGCTGGAGCTTCGACAACGGTTTCATCAACTCCAGCAGCTGGGCCGTGCTGAACGGCAACCCGGCGGGCACCCAGCCGGCCATGCAGTTCATTCAGCAAGCCATGCAGCCTGAAGGCCAGCTCAAGTTGTTCGAAGCACTGGGCAATGGTCCGTCGAACAGCGCGACCGAAAAACTGATGTCGGCCGAGCAGCTGGAAGCCAACTGCGGCTCCGAAGCGAACCTGAAAAAACAGATCGCCCTCAATGCCCAGTGGTACGCCGATAACTACTCCAAAGCCCTGGAAGAGTACCTGACGCGGTTGTCCAAGTGAGCCATCGACCATGACTACGACCCTGACTTCAACCCTGGCCGCCCCCAAGCCGCGCGTCAGCTCGCCGGGCCTGGAGCGTGGCTTGCTGCTGTTTCCGCTGCCGGTGCTGCTGCTGGTCTTCTACGTGTTGCCGTTTCTCGGCGTGGTCGGCTGGAGCTTCTCGCTGCCCACTCCAGGCATCGAGCAGTACCAGCGCATCGCCACCGACCCGGCAATCCACGAGATGCTCTGGCGCACCTTGCGCCTGTGCCTGACTGTCAGTGGCCTGGCCTTGATGATCGGTTACCTGCTGGCGTACTGCTGGGTGTTCAGCCCGCCGTTCTGGCAGCGGGTGGTGGAGATCTGCATCTTCATCCCGTTCTGGATTTCCGTGCTGGTACGCGCCTTCGGCTGGCTGATCGCCCTGCGCAGCAATGGTGTGCTCAACGAAAGCCTGTTGGGCATGGGCCTGATCGATCAACCCCTGCAACTGAGCCGCAATGAAATCGGCGTGGTCATCGGCATGCTCCACGTGATGATCCCGTATGCGGTGTTCCCGCTGTTATCGACCATGCGTCAACTCGATCAACGCGTGCTCATGGCCTCGCGCGGGCTGGGTGCAGGTGCCTTGCGCACCTTCTGGCAAGTGCTGCTGCCACAGACCCTGCCGGGCATCCTGGGCGCGTTCATCATGGTCTTCGTGTTCTGCCTGGGCTTCTTCATCACACCGGTGCTGTTGGGTGGCGGGCAAACGGTGATGATCGCCGAATACGTGTTCCTGCAGATGTTCCAGACCAGCAACTGGGGTCTGGGGGCGGCACTGAGCGTGGTGCTGCTGGCCCTGGTCAGCGCATTGATCTGGGTGCTGTTGAAAATGACCCGCGTGAACCGACTGGTAGGCTGAGATCACTATGAACACCCATCGTACAAGCCTGAGTACCCGCCTGCTGGCCGTGGTCGCCATGGCCTTCATGCTGTTCCCGTTGCTGACGGTCATCCCGGTGTCGTTCACCAGCAAGCGTTTCCTGTCGATGCCCCAAGGCAATTGGTCGCTGCGGCATTACGAAGCGCTGGTGAGCAACCCTGACTGGTTCCATGCCATCAGCCAAAGCCTGACCATCGCCTTCGCCACGAGCATCATCGCAACCCTGCTGGCCGCCAGCTTCAGCCTCGGCATCTGGTACATGCGCTCCAAATGGGCCACGGCGTTGATCGGCCTGGTGCTGCTGCCGATGGCGATTCCGCCGGTGATTTCCGCGCTGGTGCTGTACTTCATGGAAACCAAGCTCGGCCGCTTCGCACCCGGCATGGGCTACGACACCCTGACCGGCGTGGTGATCGCCCACGTGATCATGGTGGTGCCATACGGCGTGGTGACCATGCTGGTTGCCCTCAGCCAGATCGACCGACGCATTGAACTGGCCTCACGCAACCTCGGCGCCAGCCTGATGCAGACCACCTTCATGGTGATCCTGCCGAACCTCAAGCTGGGGCTGGCGTCCACCGCCCTGTTGGGTTTCGCGCTGTCGTGGGAAGAAGTGGCGGTGACGTTGTTCATCACCAGCGTCAACGTCGACACCCTGCCCAAGCGGATCTGGAGCGGCTTGCGCGATAACGTTGATCCGAGCGTGGCGGCGATTTCGGTGCTGCTGATCTCGCTGACCTTGCTGGTGCTGATCGGGCGGTTGGTGGCTCAACACTTGGCGGATAAACGCGCGCAGAAACTGTTGCATCCATAAACACACTACCGGACGGAAAGCCCCGCGTTTGTCATGACCGTGGGGCTTTTTTGCATCTTCTGTAGGAGCGAGCCTGCTCGCGATGGACGTCAACGATAACGCTGGCAGCCTGACACCCCGCGGTGTTGTGTCGTCCATCGCGAGCAGGCTCGCTCCCACAGAAAGGCAAAAAAATGACCAGCTGCCTGTTGCTCCGTGACATCCGCGCCCCGGTCCAATAGATTAGTCGGCCTGAAAAAGCCCCCGGGCTTTCTCGCCCCTATTCAAGTTCAAAGAAGTAGTGAAATTTCAATGTCCGATTCCAACACCGCTGAATCCGTAGTCACCTTGTCGTCCAAAGCGGAATACGAAAACTCCATCAATCTTTCACAGCATGTGCCCCAGGCCAAGACCATCAGCGAGATGGTCCTGGACGCTTTCCAGTCCACCCGCGAAAGCGAGCAGATCCGCGAGCTACGCGCCGCGATCCGCCAGGCCCATGACAGCTTCGACGACGATAAAGCCTACGAACTGATGGGTGAACTCAAGCAACTCAAGGACGCCGAGGCCGCCGACATCGCCGCCCTCGAAGACTTGAGCAGCAAATTCCCGATCAGCCGCATCCTGTCCAGTTTCAAGGACGACCCGGCTTTCCAGGAAATCGTCTACGGCCTGGCCCTCAAGGTGCTGAACCAGACGCACCAGGCCATCAGCAACCCGAG
>Ga0105251_10003735_pt1 | contig 10894 bp, 10 predicted proteins | sample KBSS64metaG_FD_80424 | JGI IMG/M metagenome (GOLD analysis project Ga0105251, IMG submission 80424) | Switchgrass rhizosphere microbial communities from Kellogg Biological Station, Michigan, USA - KBS S6-4 metaG | ecosystem: Host-associated > Plants > Roots > Rhizosphere > Soil | place...
ACCACCGCCACCGGGATCTCGAAGGCGACACCGAAGGCGAAGAACAGGGTCATGACGAAGTCGAGGTAGTTGGCGATGTCGGTCATCATCGAAACGCCTTCCGGCGTGGCGCTGGCGAAGAAACTGAACATCAGCGGGAATACCAGGAAATAGGCGAAAGCCATGCCGGCGTAGAACAGCAGGATGCTCGACACCAGCAACGGGACGGCGATGCGCTTTTCCTGGCGGAACAGCCCTGGCGCGATGAAGCCCCAGATCTGCTGGAGGATGAACGGGATGGCCAGGAACAGCGAGACGATCATGGTCAGCTTGAACGGCGTCAGGAATGGTGAGGCCACGTCGGTGGCGATCATCGTCGCGTTGGCCGGCATATGGTCGCGCAACGGGGCCGAGACCAGGGTGTAGATCTGCTGGGCGAAGGAGAACAGCCCGGCAAAGATCAGGAAGATGACCGCCACGCAGCGCAGCAGGCGGGTACGCAGTTCGGTCAGGTGCGAGACCAGCGGCATCGGCTGGTCGTGTTCCGGATTTTCGCTCATGGGGCTCGCGGCGGTTGAGGCTGTTCGGGCGGTTCAGGCGTGGTCGTCGGCGCTACCGGCGCTGGCGTTGGCGCGGCGGCAGGCTGGGTGGCGACTGGCGGCTGTGCCGGCGGCAGCTGCGGGTTGAGGATGCGCTTGGCTTCCTCTTCCATCTGCAGGATGTGCTCGTTATGCAGTTGGCGACGGATGTCGTCGGCGCCGATTTCGCGCTCGACTTCCATCTTGATCGCATTGAAGCTGCGTTTCAGCCGCCCGATCCACAGCCCCGCGGTACGCGCGGCGCCAGGCAGGCGCTCGGGGCCGAGCACCAACAGGGCGACCAGGCCGACGAGCAGCAGCTCGCTGAAGCTGATGCCGAACATGGGTCAGTCTTTCCGCTGTGGCTCTTGGACCGGCTGGGCCTGGCCCTCGATGGTGTGGCCCTGTGCTTGCTGGGCAGTGTTCTGCACGGGTGGAACGGGCTGGACTGGCGGCGGGGTCTGCTCGGCCGGCTTGTTTTCTTCGTCGTTCATGGCCTTGCGGAAGCCCTTGATCGATTCGCCCAGGTCGCTGCCGAAGTTCTTCAGCTTCTTGGTGCCGAACACCAGGACCACGACGACCAGCAGGACGATCCAGTGTTTCCAGTCAAAAATACCCATATCCGTACTCCTGAAAATTGTCAGTGAACCTTCTGGGGCTGCTTTGCAGCCCTTTCGCGACACAAGGCCGCTCCCACAAGGTCCGCGTTACGCCGGTCCCTTGTGGGAGCGGCCTTGTGTCGCGAAAGGGGCGCACAGCGCCCCCAGAAATACATCAGGCCGAGGGCTGACGCGCGGCCTTCTCATCGTGCCCGGAAAGCCCGAAACGGCGCTCCAGTTCATCAAGCACGGCTTGTGGATGCTGGCCCAGCGCGCTGAGCATGACCAGGCTATGGAACCACAAGTCTGCGGTTTCATAGATGACATCACTGTAATCCTTGCTCACGGCGGCGTCTTTGGCCGCGATGATGGTCTCGACGGACTCTTCGCCGAGCTTTTCGAGGATCTTGTTCAGGCCCTTGTGGTACAGGCTGGCCACGTAGGAGCTGTCGGGCGCTGCTTGCTTGCGCTCTTCGAGCACTTCGGCCAGGCGGTTGAGGGTGTCGCTCATGTCAGTGTCCTGCGCTGTAGATGGCATCCGGGTCTTTGAGAACCGGGTCGACGGTTTTCCACTGGCCGGCCTCAAAGACGCGGTAGAAGCAGCTTTCGCGGCCGGTATGGCAGGCGATATGGCCCAGTTGCTCGACCATCAGGATGATCACGTCGGCATCGCAGTCCAGGCGCATTTCATGCAGCTTCTGCACATGGCCGGACTCTTCGCCCTTGCGCCACAGCTTGCCACGGGAACGCGACCAGTAGATGGCGCGTTGTTCGGTGGCAGTCAGCGCCAGCGATTCGCGGTTCATCCAGGCCATCATCAGCACGCGTCCGGTCTTGTGGTCCTGGGCGATCGCCGGTACCAGGCCGTCGCTGTTCCACTTGATCTCGTCCAGCCAGTCTTTCATCGTCGACTCCAAAGCGGGCCCGTCCTGTGCCGGGCCCTTTGCGCTAGTGTGCCAGCCAGCAGCGCGGCTGGCTATTGGCGCACGATCAGGTAAAGGCCTGCGGCCAGCATCAGCCAGGCTGGCCAGGCGGCCGGGGCGGCCAGGCTGGCGGCCTCGGCGGCGCCTGCGGCCAGTACCGCACCGCCACCGAGCAGGCCAGCGCCCAGCAGGCGCAATGCCCAGCGGTCACCTTGGCGACGGCGTTCCGGCAGCTGCGGATCGTTCAGATGCGGTTGCGATAGCCGTTCGAGCAGATCGCGGGCCATGTTGGCCAGGTGCGGCAACTGCTCGACCTGGCCATGAATGTTGCCGAATACGGCCTTGGGGCTGTAGCGATCGCGCATCCAGCGTTCCAGGAATGGCTTGGCGGTGCTCCACAGGTCCAGGTCCGGGTACAGCTGGCGGCCGAGGCCTTCGATGTTGAGCAGGGTCTTCTGCAGCAGCACCAGCTGCGGCTGGACTTCCATGTTGAAGCGCCGTGCAGTCTGGAACAGGCGCATCAGCACCTGGCCGAAGGAAATATCCTTTAACGGTTTTTCGAAGATCGGCTCGCACACGGTGCGGATTGCCGCTTCGAACTCATTGACCTTGGTGTGCGCCGGTACCCAGCCCGAGTCGATGTGCAACTGGGCAACACGGCGGTAGTCGCGCTTGAAGAAAGCGATCAGGTTGCGCGCCAGGTAATCCTGGTCCTCGGCGGTGAGGCTGCCGACGATGCCGCAGTCGATGGCAATGTACTGCGGGCTCCACGGCTTGACCGTGCTGACGAAGATGTTGCCCGGGTGCATGTCGGCGTGGAAGAAGCTGTCGCGGAACACCTGGGTGAAGAACACCTCGACACCACGCTCGGCCAGCATCTTCATGTCGGTGCGCTGGTCGGCCAGGGTCGCCATGTCGGTCACCGGCACACCATAGATGCGCTCCATCACCAGTACTTTCGGCCGGCACAGGTCCCAGTACACCTGGGGCACGTACATCAGCTCGGAACCTTCGAAATTGCGCCGCAGCTGGCTGGCGTTGGCCGCCTCGCGCAGCAGGTCGAGCTCGTCGTAGATGGTCTTTTCGTAGTCGCCGACAATTTCTACCGGGTGCAGGCGGCGGGCATCGGCCGAAGCGCGCTCGGCGGCCTTGGCGATGAGGAACAGCCACGCCAGGTCCTGGGCGATCACCGGCTTCAGGCCCGGGCGAACCACCTTGACCACCACCTCTTCGCCACTCTTGAGGCGGGCGGCATGCACCTGGGCCACCGAGGCCGAGGCCAGCGGCTCGACGTCGAAGCGGCTGAACACTTCACCGACCTTGGCGCCGAGCTGATCTTCGATCATTGCCACAGCTTGTTTCGGGTCGAACGGCGGTACGCGGTCCTGCAGCAGCATCAGCTCGTCGGCGATGTCGGTGGGCAGCAGGTCGCGGCGCGTGGACAGCAACTGGCCGAACTTGATGAAGATCGGCCCCAGGTCCTGCAGCGCCAGGCGCAGGCGTGCACCACGGCTGAGCTCGGAGGGTTTGCGCGGCAGCCAGCGCCATGGCATCAGCAGGCGCAGGCTGGCCAGCCACCAGGGCAGCAGGGGTTGATCGAACAACAGGTCATCGAGACGGTAGCGGATCACCACACGCTGGATGCGAAAAAGACGGCGGACGGCGAGCAGCTTCATGCGTTTTCGCTGGTATCAAGGGATCGGGAGAGGCGCTGCAGGCGCGCCTCGAGGCGTTCGGTATCGAGCTTCAGGGTGTCTAGCTCGCTGAAAGCGGCTTCGGCTTCGCGCTGGCCCACCAGGGTGCGCGATTCCTCGGCCAGGTATTGCGAGAGGTTCTGGCTGAAACGCGCCAGGCCTTGGCGGGTCCAGCGTGCGCGCAGGCGGATGTGGCCGGCGAGCATTGCCGTGGCAACCGGGCCGAGCCAGCGCTGCAGTTCGTGTTCCCAGTCCAGCTCCAGGTCCTGTAGCACGCCGAACAGGTCGAGCAGCACGGCGCTGTCGCCATGCAGTTCGACCTGCGGGCTGTGCAACACGGCAGTCTTGTCCCTGGCCACGGCCAGTTGCACCAGGCTACCAGCCGGGGCGCGCAGGCTGCAGTCGACCTCGCCCTCCCAGTGGGCGGCGAGCATCAGGCCTTCTTCATCGGGCAGGATGAACACCTGCAGGGCCGGTTGGCGGCAGTCGATCTCGATGACCTTGCCTTCCAGCGCGGCCAGCCGCGGCAAAGCCGTGCTGTCCATGCGCAGGACGCGGTTCAGGCCATGTTCGACACTGGCGAGCAGCCCGGCCAACAGCATCAGGGCTTGATTCCCCGGTGCACGGCAACGATACCGCTGGTCATGTTGTGGTAGGTGACGCGGTCGAAACCGGCCTCGACCATCATGCTCTTGAGGGTTTCCTGGTCGGGGTGCATGCGGATCGACTCGGCGAGGTAACGGTAGCTCTCGGCGTCATTGGTGATCAGCTTGCCGGCCAGCGGCATGAAGGCGAACGAGTAGGCATCGTAGGCCTTGGACATCAGCTTGTTGGTCGGCTTGGAGAACTCCAGGATCAACAGGCGCCCACCTGGCTTGAGCACGCGCAGCATCGAGCGGATGGCTTCGTCCTTGTGGGTGACGTTGCGCAGGCCGAAGGCGATGGTCACGCAGTCGAAGTGGTTGTCGGGGAACGGCAGCTTTTCGGCGTCGGCCTGGACGAACTCGATGTTGCCGGCCACGCCACGGTCGAGCAGGCGGTCACGGCCGACCTTGAGCATCGAGTCGTTGATGTCGGCGAGCACCACCTGGCCTGTCGGGCCGACCAGGCGCGAGAACTTGGCGGCCAGGTCGCCGGTACCGCCAGCGATATCCAGCACGCGGTTGCCGGCGCGCACGCCCGACAGCTCGATGGTGAAACGCTTCCACAGGCGGTGCATGCCGCCGGAGAGCACGTCGTTCATCAGGTCGTACTTGGCGGCCACCGAGTGGAACACTTCGGCGACTTTCTTCGCCTTCTGGCTTTCAGGGACGTCCTGATAGCCGAAATGGGTGGTGGGTTCGGCGTGGTCGCCTTTGCGCTGGTCGTTCATATCGCTTCACCGGAAAAAATTACCGCCATTCTAGGGCGAACGGGCGGATTTGTCTTGGCGGGGTGTGCCTTGGGGCAGGGGCGGGCATAATGCAGATTATGTCTACATACCCAGGAACACCCGCATGACCCAGATCAGCGTCGAACGCAAACACTCCCTCGGCCGCGAGGCTGCCCGCGCCAAGGCCGAAGCGCTGGTCGACAAGCTCAGCCGCGAATACGACCTCAAGGCCACCTGGAACGGTGACCGGGTCGATGTGGCGCGCAGCGGCGCCAACGGCAGCGTGCACATTGGCGAGGACAGCATCCGCGTCGAACTGAAGCTCGGCATGATGCTGTCCATGATGGGCGGCACCATCAAGAGCGAGATCGAGCGGGCGCTGGAGAAGGCCCTGGCTTGAGGACTGCCGCCATTTCACGACTACCGTGATTCGGGCGGGAACGGAATGATGTCCGCCACCTGGGCCAGGCGCAGGTCGCCCCGGTAGATGGCGATGCGCTCCTTGGCGTCGGGTGCCAGCGCCAGGGCAGCGCCTCGGCCTTTTTCACGAGGCTCGCGGAATTTGAGGTGCCCTTTGACGAAGTCGTGGGCTTTGGCATCCGGGCTACGGTAGTGGAAGTGTGCTTCCCACAGCACTGTGCGCGGCGCTTGTATGTCCCTGATCTCATAGACATCGAGGTAGTCGTTGGCGTGGCGAAGCGGCCTGCGCAGCACGCTCGGTGCGATCGAGACTCGCCGCTGCTCCAGCAGATAGCGCAAGGCGGTGCTGTCCGGATGCCGGGTGTTCAGGTAGGCGTTGGTGAGCAGTTGCTGTTTCCGCTCGCCGACCCGCGCAACCGCCTGGCGCAGCTGACTGACCAGGTCAGTGTCGATGTCGGCCAGTTGCCGTGACATTTCTTCCATGTCGTTGATCGGCCAGTCCAGGAAGTCATTCAGACTATTGGGCTGGTCTGCGTAGCGTGCCGCAAAGGCGATTTTCTCATCGACCTGCGCCAACAGGTGCCTGGCATCCTGGCGAAGTTGCGCCAGGTCGGGCTCGGCGGTACGCGGCCGGGCGGTCTGTTCATGCCATTCGTTACCGCTGCGTTCGTAGTTTCCCGCTGGTTGCTGGTTGATCGGGTTGCGTTGGACCGCGTGGTCGCCTTGTGCCTCTACCAGCGCCGGGCGGCGCCCCACGCGGATCACCGTACGCCTGGCCGGCGTGGCACGGTGCAGTGCCCGTGGCGGCGGTGGCACGATGCCTTTTTCGCGGTCGGCCAGCGCATTGCTCAGCTGAGCCTCGGTCGTGTTGGCCAATGTGGTCAGCTCGCTGGTGTATTCATCCAGGATCGTCCGGTCCAGCGCCGGGTCGCTGAAGGACTGCATGTAGTGGGCCTTGTCGAGGATCGCGCGATACCTGCGCAAGACGTCGTCCAGTACCTCGGTCTTGTCCTCGGGGGACCCGTCGGCCATGGCGAGTCCATCATGGCTCCAGATCGTGCGGCTCAACTCGTTGTTGCTGAGTACCTCTCGCAGTGGCAGCAGGTTGTCGGCCGCTTCGGGCGTCAGCGCTGTCTTGTCCACGGTCAGGTAGGCCAGGTCACTGAGTAGCTGCGCGCGTATCACCAGCGTCGAGTAGGTGCGCCGTTTGATCACCCGGTCGAGCTTGGTGGCTTTGTCCGCATAGTCGACCTTGGGGTTTTCCAGTGCTTCAGGTATTGACCGGTCCAGCCGCTGGCTGACCGCGAGCAGTCGGCGCGTAGCCTGGAGTGAGTCGCGTACCTGGGTTCGATAGTCGACATAGCGTTGGACCTGCTCGGCACCCTGCGGCCGTCGTTGCAGCCCCCTGGCCTGCACGACCAACTGTTCATGGTCGACCTGTTCCAGCAAGCGGCGCCACAACAACATGTCGTTGTCGATGGCGGCTTCGAGCCACATGCTGTACCGGCTGGCGTTGATGCCGGTGACGTCGAGCCTGAGGAAGCGTGGTTCGCTCAGTTCCATGAAAGTGCGCACGTTCGCTTCCAGCAGCGCGCCCTGCTTCTCCAGGAACAGCGAGGAAGCCCTGAGCGTGGAGAAGAGTTGCCTGCGCTGGGCCTGCAGTTCCTGTTTCTTCAGCACCAGTGCCGCTGGCGGGTTCACACGTTCTTGCGCAGGCAGGGCCTGGAACGCCAGGCTGTAGTCTGCGGCCAGATCATCGTAATCGGCGAGCTGCTGGCGGTTACGCTCCAGCAGGAGATCCAGCTTCTTCAGCTCCTGGCCATTGCGCGAAGCGGTTTCGCGAAGTTGGGTATATCGCTGTTGGTTGTCAGCATTGATGGACTTGCTGGTTCTGGGCATGCCTCCCGCGAGGTTCAGGTTGATTGCCCATTCGCCATTCCAGCGGGCCAGCCAAGGGCCTCGGCTGCGTTCACGGCCCACGATGTGGTAGTCGTCGGGCGCGCCCTGCCATTGTGAAACCCATTCGCTATTGCTTTGCTCGGGGCCGACGATCTGGATACCGCCCCAGCTCTCCTGCACCTCGTAGACCGCCCCGTGCAGTTCCACGAAGTGGCGGTCGGCGATTGCATACAGCCCACGCAGGCGCCCTTCGGTCAGGGGCGCAAGCCCTTCCAGCGAGCGGCTGGCCTGAAGCTTGGCCAGCGCCTGGCGACCTGCCGGTGACAGGTTGCCCACGCGTTGGTTGTCGTGCCAGCTGTAAAGCCGCACGGGCGGGGGGCTTTGCTCGGGCACCGGTGTTTCTCCAGTGGCCATTTCCGGCTCGGTTGGCTCAGCGAAACGAGGCTTTGGTGCCGACGGATGATCGGCGACAGGGGGCGCATTGCGGTGAGCCAGGAGCATGGCCAGGTTGGTCAGCAGATCGGTCGCTGCCATGATCCGTGCCTCGTCGCTACCATTTGCCAGCGCCGACAGGTCGTCCTTGGCGGCCGAGAGCGCCAGCATCAGCCATGTCAGGCTGGCCAGAGGGCCGCGCCAGAACAGGCTGACGGTGTTGAAGAGCGACCATGCAACCTGGCTGGCCAATGCCGACTGCTCCTGCGCGTTGGACAAGCTGTTTCGCGACGCGGCCAATCGCATGGCTTCGATCCTGGCCTCGAACAGCTGGGCGTCCAGATCGATCGCCCACGGAGTGAATACGGCTTCGACCGGTTGCCTGAGCTGCTCGATGAGCTCATCCACCACCAGGCTTTCACCACTCAGCAGGTGTGCCAGCCTCTCCAGCCTTGGGTGAAGGTGAGGGCGGGTGAAACCATTGTTCCCATAAACCTCGCGTACGTCGTCATTCAGCCAGTCCAGGATGCTTTGCTGCAACTCCCCCTCGCGGCGGATGGCCGCCATCATCTGATCCAGGCCGGTGAACTGCAGCAGGCTCCGGTCGGCGTAGAACGGTCGGTACAGCACCCAGCCATGGGTAGCGGGCAACTTGATCAGGAACATGCCATGGGCTCTGTCACTGGCTGAGGTGCCGGGGGCGCACACAAAGGCCAGCGGGGCGACCTGTAGTGCCTGGGCATCACCGCTGCCTTGGCAGAAGGCCACGAGCGCATCGTTCGCGGGTACGCTCAGTTGCTGATCGATGCTGGCCTTGAGGGTACTGAACAGCAGGTTGCCACGCCATTCCCTGGCGTATTGCCGGATCCGCTCTTGCCTGCGTGGCTCAGCAGCGACGATAGCCTCCAGGTAATGGGGGTACTGGCCGCCAATGTCGACTTCGTGGATCAAGGCCCTGATCTGCTCAAGGTTCAGCCAATCGTCGGCGTTTGCGCCGCCGGGAATCGTGACGCCGGTCATCACCTCGCCAGCGCCCAGGTGCAATCGGGAGATGGCCAGCTGGGTCAGGCTCTCGCTTCGCAAGCGCAGCGATTGCGAGCCTTGGACACTGTTGCCGATGATGGCCTGTGAAACGGTGACGAATACCTGGTCAGGGTCGTGCTGCGCGATGGTCGGGTAACGGCTTTGCAGTTGTTCCCGCAGGCGGCGGCTGGCGTAGCGCTGGAGATCGTCGATATCGCCGAGCGATGTTGCACCGTTGGACTGCCCCTGGCGTGCCGCAAGGTCCAGCAACGCCACATGGTAGGCGTAGCGGCTGCCTGCATCGGCAGCGGATAACCAAGCCGGCAGGCTGACGCTGGGCTGGCTTTGTAGCGGGTGTATCTGGTTGGGGAAGAATACGCAGGGGTCGGTCAGCTGGTACAGCTGGTTCTGCAGGTCACTGATCGACGTCAGGTGGCCAAGTCGCAGACGCCTGATGTCGTCGAGCAGGGTGTTGAGCAGTTGCCTGGCCTGGAAAGCGAAGGGGTCTCCCACCACGGCGCTCTGATCCCAGGACATCCCATCGAAATGATAACGCTGAGCCAGTTCTTCCTTGAGTGCGCTGGCAAAGGCCGGCAGACCGCTGAAACCGCGAACCCTGCCGCCCGGGTTGCACCACAGGACCCGCCCTTGCAGGCCTTCGGTCGTGGTCAGCAGCAGGTCCGGCAGTGTCACAGTCCGGTTGTTGCCTGCCGTCGTCAGATTCACGGTCACCGCGCAGATGGACAGGCCTTCGGGAATGTTGGCGAGCAGGGCGTACAGGGTGGCTTGTTCCTGCGCGTCCAGCCCTTGGTTCTGCAGGTTGCAGAGCAGTGCGGCTTTTGTCGTGTGCTCAAGCCAGCGCATGCGGCAGATCTGGCTGGCTTCGTCGAGGCCATTCCAGAAGCTGATCTGGGCTTGTTGGAACAGTTCCAGCCATGCACCCAGCAGGTCTTCCAGGCCGTCGTTGAGCTTGGCCAGGTCCACGGTGATTTCGGGATATCTGGCGCTGTCCGCACCTTGCTCCTGTGCGTGGAACACCCGAGGAGGGGCGATGCTTGGCAGGTCCGCAGCAGTCAACTGAAGCCGGCTACCTGCGAGAAGATGTTCCAGCAGTACATCCAGCAGCGCGCGCTGTGGGGTGGCACCGTCCGGGGAGGGGAGGATGACGAAGTCATCGAGCGATGCCAGCTGTGGATGGTTGCTGCGTATCCATGGGTAATGGTCGAGGAGAATTTCGAACCCTTCGTGGGACAGAACCTCGCGCAGCTTCGGGCGTCTCGCGAAACAGTCTGCGACCCTTTGCCTGAAGGTTTCTTCGCGGGCGGTAGGGGTGTCGGTCATGGCATCAGCTCCGATCAGATGGAGGGAGCGACGCTAGCGTGCCGGTGCGTGCGGCCTGCGGTAGATGAATAGGGCAGGCAGGAGCTTAGGGTGAGGTTTCTAATTTTCTTCCTTACCTTGTGCACAAGCCCAACCTCCATGGGCGGTTCCTCCCTCCACTCATGAGCATGAGGTACAGAACATGGCCAAAGTGAATGTGAAGAAAAAGGATGACGCTGCAGGCACCCTGAGCGAAGTGCGCGGCTATGCGCGCAAGATCTGGCTGGCAGGCATCGGCGCCTACGCCCGTGTCGGCCAGGAAGGCTCCGACTACTTCAAGGAGCTGGTAAAGGCCGGTGAAGGTGTCGAGAAACGCGGCAAGAAAACCATCGAAAAAGAACTCGATGCTGCCAACCACCAGCTCGATGAAGCCGGTGAAGAAGTCAGCCGCGTACGCGGCAAGGTCGAAGTTCAACTCGACAAGATCGAAAAAGCTTTCGACGCACGGGTAGGTCGCGCCTTGAATCGCCTTGGCATTCCGTCTAAACATGACGTTGAGGCGTTGTCCATCAAGCTTGAACAGCTGCATGAGCTGCTCGAGCGCGTCGCGCACAAACCATAAGGAGAGCAGGATGGCTGGCAAGAAGAATTCCGA
>Ga0105251_10003741_pt1 | contig 10889 bp, 9 predicted proteins | sample KBSS64metaG_FD_80424 | JGI IMG/M metagenome (GOLD analysis project Ga0105251, IMG submission 80424) | Switchgrass rhizosphere microbial communities from Kellogg Biological Station, Michigan, USA - KBS S6-4 metaG | ecosystem: Host-associated > Plants > Roots > Rhizosphere > Soil | place...
TCCATCCTGCTGGGCGCCCGCCGCCGGGGTGAGCGGTTGCGCCTGGAGGTATGGGACACCGGGCGCGGAATTGCGGCGGACCGTCTGGACGCCATCTTTCTGGAGTTCAATCAACTGGATGTGGGCCGCGCTGCCGACCGCAAGGGCGTGGGACTGGGGTTGGCGATTGTCGAGCGTATCGCCGAGGTCCTCGGTTATCCGGTGGCGGTGCGTTCGTGGCCGGGGCGCGGTTCGATGTTCAGCATCGAAGTCCCCATCAGCGAGGACATGCCGCTGCCCATCAGTGTGGTGGCCGCGCAACCGAGCACCGGCAACCCGCTGCCGGGGAGGCGGCTGCTGGTGCTGGATAACGAAGTCAGCATCCTCGACAGCATGAGCGCGCTGCTTGGGCAGTGGGGCTGCGAGGTGGTCACTGCGACCGACCAGGCCGGCGCACTGGTTGCGTTGCAGGGCAGGGCACCGGAGCTGATTCTCGCGGACTATCACCTGGACCATGGCGTGGTGGGCTGTGAGGTAGTGGGCCAGTTGCGCGAGCATTTTGGCTGCAGGATTCCGGCAGTGATTATCACCGCCGACCGCACCGACCAATGCCGCCGTGCATTGCAGCGCCTGGACGTGCCATTGCTCAACAAGCCGGTCAAGCCCGGCAAGTTGCGGGCGGTGTTGACCCAGTTATTGGCCTAGCCACTTGATACCCGTCAACACCGGGCGTGACGCTTTGCCTCATGCTGTGGGCCTGATTTAAAGGCCGACGGAGAACCCCATGAGCGCCCCCGCAACAACTGCTGCTTCATTCAAGTTGCCCCTGGGCCTGGTGGTCGGCGTGCTGGTGATGGTCGGCGTGCTGCTGTTGCCGCTGCCGGCCGATTTGCCGGTGGCCGGGCACCGGATGCTGGCGATCCTCGCGTTTGCGGTGGTGGTGTGGATCACCGAAGCGGTCTCCTATGAGGCCAGCGCGATCATGATTACCTCATTGATGGCGTTTTTGCTCGGCACTGCGCCGTCGCTGCAAGACCCCACGCACCTGATCGGTTCCAGCCCGGCCATCAGCATGGCGTTGACGGGGTTTTCCAACCCGGCATTGGCACTGGTGGCGGGTGCGTTGTTTATCGCGGCAGCCATGACCCATACCGGCCTGGACCGGCGCATCGCGTTGGTCACCCTGACCCGCGTGGGTACCAGCACGCGGGGAATTCTCGTCGGGGCAATTGCCGTGACCATCCTCCTCAGCCTGGTGGTACCCAGCGCGACGGCGCGCAGTGCGTGTGTGGTGCCGATCATGATGGGGGTGATTGCGGCGTTCGGCGTGGACAAGCGCTCCAATATCGCGGCCGGGATCATGATCGTCGTGGCTCAGGGCACGAGCATCTGGAACGTCGGGATTCAGACGGCGGCGGCGCAGAACCTGCTGACGGTTGGTTTCATGGACAAGATACTGGGGCAGCGGGTGTCGTGGATCGACTGGCTGATTGCCGGGGCGCCGTGGGCAGTGATCATGTCGGCGGTGTTGTTGTTTTTGGTGTTGAAGCTGCTGCCGCCGGAGAGTGACAGCATTCCCGGGGGCAAGGAGGCGGTGGCGCAATCGCTGGTGGATATCGGGCCGATGACGGGGCCGCAGAAGCGGTTGCTGACGGTGTCGGTATTGCTCTTGCTGGCGTGGGCCACCGAGGGACGACTGCACAGCTTTGATACGACTTCGACGACGTACGCCGGGTTGGTGTTTTTGCTGATGCCGGGGATTGGGGTGATGACCTGGAAGGATGTGCAGTCGCGGATTCCGTGGGGCACGGTGATTGTGTTCGGGGTGGGTATCAGCTTGGGTACGGCGTTGCTGACGACCCAGGCGGGGCAGTGGCTGGGGTCGCAGGTGGTGGCGCATACCGGTTTGGACCAGGTGGGGCCGCTGGGGGTGTTTGCGATTCTGGGGGCGTTTTTGATCGTGATTCATTTGGGGTTTGCCAGTGCCACGGCGTTGACCTCGGCGTTGTTGCCGATTTTGATTGCGGTGTTGCAGACGTTGCCCGGGGAGTTCAGTCGGCTGGGGATGACGATGTTGCTGGGGTTTGTGATGAGCTACGGGTTTATCCTGCCCATCAATGCGCCGCAGAATATGGTGTGTTTGGGGACCGGCACGTTTACCGCGCGGCAGTTTGCCAAGGTTGGGATTTTGGTGACGTTGATTGGGTATGGGTTGATGTTGGTGTTTGCGGCTACGTATTGGAGTTGGTTGGGGTGGATTTGAAGTGATTGCTGTAGGTGCTGATTAACTCGCTTGTAGCCCTTTTCTGAAAATCCATTTTTACCGTCTGATTTTCTGCAAGTTAAGCCACTCCCGATTTTATATTTCGAGCTCTTCTTTTGGAGCAGGAATCAGGGAATGGCGACGGCTTACATCAACCAACGGCTGATTGACTACGACAGCTTTAAACGAAGGGTTCTAAACGGCGCTTCGCCGATTGCGCAGAGCAAATTCGATGCCCTCAATGTCCATCTACCCGGTCCGTTTGTGAGGCCGGGGTATATGATTATTGTGCCCGGTAACACCCTCAATGAAAGCACCGCCGACGAGGCCTGGCTAATGAGCCAGGCCGAAGCCATCAGTCGGGTGCTGGACCGCGACCCCGAGGCGGGAGAGGCGGTGGTCAATAACTATGATTTGTTACAGAGCGTGCTGGGCTACAGCTCCTTGGGAATTGGCAGCGCAACCTCTACCTGGAGCACGCACTTGAATGAGGTCACGCGCACCCTGGATGAAATCGAGCAGGCGTATGGCCGTTTGAAGCAGGGCACCGTGGATAGAGAGGAGTTTTTCAAACAGCGTGAAGTACTGCTGAAAAAACTTAACGTTCAACTTCACGGGGCGGCAAGGTTTGGCACGGGATTGCGCAGTCACGGTTCGTTGAGACGGATTCTAGGCATATCCACCAAGAGCTTTTTGCACAAGAGGGAAATCAAGGGGTACGCGCAGCGCATCGAACGGATTACCGCTATTTCCCGGCATTTGCGCAAGGGAACGTATATCGGATTGATGTTGGATGTGAGTGCCGCGGGTTTGCAGGTGAAAGAGGCGTGCACATCGGGAAGGGCGGATGAGTGTCGCAAGGCGCAGTTTGTGGAGGGTGGGAAGTTGGTTCTCGGCACCTCGGGAGCCGCTCTTTTGGGAGCTGCGGGCGCAAAGGTCGCAGGGGCGGCCTGCAAAGTCGTTTTGGGTGTTGCTATGAAGCGCACCGGTGCACTGACCTGCGCAGTGCTCGGCGGTGCTGCTGGCGGCTATACGGGCGGAACTGTCGCTGGCGGGTATGGCGCTGAGTTGGGTGAATTGCTGTATGTGGGTGAAGAACCGTGGACATAAGTATGGACACGTTAATTACGGTCATGCTGTGTATAGAAGTCATGGTTCTTGGCGGCATTGTGACTTATGTTAATTACAGAAAACTGGACGAGTTGGAGAGTTACTTCAGTGAAAATGAGGTGGTTCAGCGGAACAAGCGCTTTTGGTCCGGAAAAATGCCCTACGACAAAATGATGCGCATGGCTCTACTCGGGTCCCTTTTTATGATCCCTGGAGCTTATATAAGAGATGGTGAGATGACCGAAGAGGAGTTCAATTCCGTTCCGTCACACCTCAAACGCTGGGTTCTGTGGCCTGACTATCTGGGGATCCAGTGGTTGGTGTGCGCAGGCCTGTGGTACTGCCTGAAACCTTAGGCCTATTGTTCCAACGGCGGACCATCCCGCGCCGTTTTGACATCCCGACATGGCAAGATGAACGCTGCTCAGGTTTACTAGTCCCTGAGTAAGCGTTTTGCCGACTTTGCACGTCGGTTCATCAAGGCCACCGAATGGACAAATACACCCCTCACACCTGGCAGCCCCACGAGCGCCCGAGCCTGCCGGGCTCGCCGTCGACGCCGCTGCATTCCACCCGTAAACGCTGGGCCTACGCCCTCGTCGGCGTACTCGTGGCAATCACCGGTGGCCTCGGCAACTCGCTGGTGATCGCCAACCTTGTGTACCTCCAGGGCGCCCTGGGGGCCACGACGGCCGAGATGGCCTGGCTCCCCGCCGCCTACGTCATGACCAACGTCTCCATGAACCTGCTGCTGGTAAAATTCCGTCAGCAATTCGGCCTGCGTGCGTTCACCGAAGTGTTCCTGGTGCTCTACGCCCTGGTCACCTTCGGCCACCTGTTCGTCAACGACCTCAGCTCGGCCATCGCCGTACGCGCGGCCCACGGCATGGTCGGCGCCGCCCTCAGTTCCCTGGGCCTGTACTACATGATCCAGGCCTTTCCCGCAAAGTGGCGGATGAAAGCCCTGGTGCTCGGCCTCGGCACTGCGCAACTGGCATTACCCCTGGCCCGATTATTTTCCGAAGACCTGCTGCAAATCGCCGAATGGCGCGGCCTCTACCTGTTCGAACTGGGCATGGCCCTGACCTGCCTGGGCTGCGTATTCCTGCTCAAGTTGCCCCCGGGCGACCGCTTCAAGACTTTCGAAAAACTCGACTTCCTGACCTTCGCCATCCTCGCCACCGGCGTCGCCTTGCTCTGCGCGGTGCTGTCCCTGGGCCGTATCGACTGGTGGCTGGAAGCGCCGTGGATCGGTATCGCCTCGGCCTGCTCGCTGGTGCTGATCATGGCCGGCCTGGCCATCGAGCATAACCGCTCCAACCCGTTGCTGATGACCCGCTGGCTGGGCAGCGGGGCGATGATTCGCCTGGCACTGGCGGTGGTGCTGATTCGCATGGTGCTTTCGGAGCAGTCCACCGGCGCCGTCGGCTTCATGCAGATGCTGAACATGAGCAACGAGCAGATGCGCACGCTGTATTGGGTGATGCTCGCGGGGGCGATCGCCGGCCTGGCCGTCAGCGCGTTGACCATCAACCCGGCGCACCTGTTGATGCCATTGGTCATCTCCCTGGCTTTCATGGCCACAGGCTCGGTGATGGACAGTTTCTCCAGCAACCTCACGCGCCCGCAAAACATGTACATCAGCCAGTTCCTGCTAGGCTTTGGCGGCACGTTCTTTCTTGGGCCGACCATGGTTTTAGGCACGAAAAACGTGCTGACCAACCCCAGGAACCTGGTGAGTTTCTCGGTGCTGTTCGGGATCTGCCAGAACCTCGGCGGCCTGATCGGCGCGGCATTGCTGGGCACGTTCCAGATCGTGCGGGAAAAATTCCATTCCAGCATGATCGTCGAACACCTGACCTTGCTCGACCCGCGTGTGGCAGCGCGTGTAGCCAGTGGCGGCTCGGCCTATGGCGGGGTGATCGCCGACCCCGAGTTGCGTAACCTGATGGGCATTCGCAGCCTGGCCACCGCGGCCACTCGCGAGGCGAATGTGATGGCCTATAACGATGTATTCATGCTGATCGCGATCATCGCCATACTCACCATGATCTGGATTTTTATCCGCAGCCTCTGGCTGATGAGTACCACTAAAGCTGCCGCCAGTGCAGCGCCTCCCGTTCAACCCAGCGGCGCACTTTCTTCATGACCGAACCGACGACGACCACCACCAACGCCATCGCTTCCACGCCGGAAGGCACCGCGCCGCCGAGCATGCCGGCCACCGAACCGCGCTCCTTGCGGGTGCGCATCATCTCTTCCATGGGCTTTGCCGCGATTGCGATTATCGGCGTGCTGATCGTGCTCTACGCCTGGCAGTTGCCGCCTTTCAGCAGCGCCGTGGAAACCACCGAGAACGCCCTGGTGCGTGGCCAGGTGACGATCATCGGGCCACAGCTCAGCGGCTACGTGTATGAAGTGCCGGTGACGGACTTCCAGTACGTCAAGGCCGGGGATTTGCTGGTGCGCCTTGATGACCGCATCTACAAGCAGCGGTTGGACCAAGCCCTGGCGCAGTTGGCGGTGCAACAGGCGTCCCTGGCCAATGTGGTGCAGCAACGCAACAGTGCCGAGGCGACCATCAAACTGCGTCAGGCCGCCTTGGCCGACAGTCAGGCCCAGGCGCGCAAGAGCACCGCTGACCTGCGCCGCAACGAAGAATTGATCAGCGATGGCTCGGTGTCCAAGCGCGAGCTGGACGTGACCCGCGCCGCCAATGCGCAAACCATCGCAGCCGTGGCCCAGGCCCAGGCCAGCCTGGAAATCGCCCGGCAGGATTTGCAGACAGTGATCGTCAATCGCGGTTCGTTGGAAGCGGCGGTGGCCAATGCGGATGCAGCGGTGGAGCTGGCGCGTATCGACCTGTCGAACACCCGCATCATCGCCCCGCGTGACGGGCAACTGGGGCAGATTGGCGTGCGCCTCGGGGCCTACGTCAACAGCGGCGCACAGTTGATGGCGCTGGTGCCGAACCAGCTGTGGGTGATTGCCAACATGAAGGAAACTCAGATGGACAACGTGCAGGTCGGCCAGCCGGTGACCTTCACAGTGGATGCTTTGGACCATCGTAAGTTTCACGGCACGGTGCAGCGTATTTCCCCGGCCACCGGGTCGGAGTTCAGCCTGTTGCAGGCGGATAATGCCACCGGCAACTTCGTGAAGATCGCCCAGCGGGTGCCGGTGCGGATCACGGTCGATCCGGGGCAGGAGCAGAGTGAGCGGCTGCGGCCGGGGTTGTCGGTGGTGGTGAGTATCGACACGGCGGGGCGCCTGAAAAACACCCCTCCCTAAGACACAATCGAGATCAAAAATGTGGGAGCGGGCTTGCTCGCGAATGCGGAGTGTCAGTCGCAGATGTGTTGACTGATCCACCGCATTCGCGAGCAAGCCCGCTCCCACATGGGTTTTGTGTTGTTAGAGGGATTTGTATTGCAGGCTGAAACTCAGTTCTGCCGACTGGCCTTGTTCCAACAGCTTCAACCCCGGCCTGCCCGGCAGGTGATGGGCATTCACCGGATGACTCACCGGCTCGAAGCAGAAAAAATCCAGCCCCGGCGGGCAGTACAGCAGGTAATAGTCGCTGCCGGTGGCCTGGCATTCCAGGGTGTAACCCAAGTCTGGCTGCTGGATGACGCAGCGCCCGTCCCACTGGCAAAAACCGTTATCCACCAGCGCCTCGGGCAACGACTTGAGTTGTTGGAAATCCCACTCGGCGGGCACGGCAGCCAGGCCTGTCGGCAATTTCGATGCATCACTCATCCATACTTGCCCAGCCTTGGCCTGCAATTGCGTGCCGGGCCTGCGGGGCAGATACGGATGCAATCCCAGCCCATGCCACGCCGCTTTTTCCGCCAGATGGGTGACGCGCAAGGTGATGCTCAACCTGCCGTCCTTCAACTGAACCCGCTGCTCGGCGCGATACGCAAAGGGTGTTCTGCTGTCCAGTTGCAGCACCACCTCATCCACCGACTGGCTGACCACGTGCCACGCCTGCTGCCAGGCGCTGCCATGAATCGGCAGCGGGTCCAGCGGGCTGTTGGGTTCGAGTGCCAACCACCCAGACGGGTTATCAAAGCCACCCTCGGTCACCCGGTTCGACCAGGGCATCAGTGGGAAACACCCCAGCTTGCCCGGCAAACCGGTGGCCAGTGCTTGTTGATCAGCAGGGCGCAGCAAGGGGTGGCCATTGCTGCGCACGGTCCAGTTGACGAGGCTGCCACCCAACGCTGGGGCCAGCGTCAGGTGGGTGAGGTTGTCTTCGAGTTCAAGCATCAGCGCACCCTTGATCGTTCCCACGCTCTGCGTGGGAATTCATCCTGTGACGCTCTGCGTCACGGTTTTAAGAGCGGACGCAGAGCGTCCATGGCGGCGTTCCCACGCAGAGCGTGGGAACGATCAGTGTGGGGCTTATAACACCAGCCCAGGCAACCACAACGACAACGCCGGAATGTAGGTCACGGCCATCAGCACCAAGAACAACACGCCATAAAACGGCAGCAGTGCCTTCACGGTCTTCTCGATACTGACCTTGCCCACCGCCGCCCCCACAAACAGCACCGCGCCCACCGGCGGGGTGATCAGGCCGATCCCGAGGTTCACTAGCATGATCATGCCGAAGTGCACCGGGTCGACGCCGATGCCCAGCACGACCGGCAGCAGGATCGGCGTGAGGATCAAAATCAGCGGCGCCATGTCCATCACCGTGCCCAGCAACAGCAGCATGGCGTTGATGCACATCAGGATCACGTAGCGGTTGTCCGACAGGGTCAGGAACATCGTGGTGATCTTCGCCGGGATCTGCATCAGGGTCATGATGTAGCCGAAGCTGGCGGCGAACGCGATCAGGATCATCACGATGGAAATGGTGCGCACCGTGCGGTGCATCAGCTTGGGCAGCTCGCTCCATTTGTAGTCGCGGTAGATGAACATGGTCACGAAGAACGCCCACAACACGGCAATGGCCGCCGACTCGGTGGCGGTGAAGATACCCGACAGAATCCCGCCAAGAATGATCACCATGGCCATCAGGCCCCACAGTGCATCGGCGCAGATTTTCAGTGCCTGTTTCAGGGGAATCACTTCGCCCTTGGGGTAGTTGCGTTTTTTCGCGAAGATCAGGCACAGCACCATCAGACACGCGCTCATCAGCAGGCCCGGGACCACGCCGGCCATGAACAGCGAGGCGATGGACACGGTGCCGCCGGCCGCCAGGGAGTAGAGCACCGAGTTGTGGCTGGGGGGCGTCAGCAACGCCTGCACCGAGCCGCTCACGGTGACGGCGGTGGCGAATTCACGGGGATAGCCCTGGCGTTCCATTTCCGGAATCAGCACCGAACCGACAGACGCCGTATCAGCCACCGACGAGCCGGAGATCGCGCCAAAAAACGTCGAGGCCATGATGTTCACCAGGGACAGGCCGCCGCGTACAAAGCCCACCAGCACCCCGGCAAACGCCACCAGCCGTCGGGACATGCCGCCCTCGGCCATGATCGCCCCTGCCAGCACGAAGAACGGAATCGCCATCAGCGAAAACTTGTTCACTCCGCCGGCCACCTGAATCATCAGGGCCTGGAACGGAATGTCGATCCACCACGCGCCGATCAGCGCAGAAAGCCCCAGGGCGTAAGCCACCGGCATGCCAATCAGGATCAAGGCGATAAAGCTGCCCAACAGAATCAATGCGTCCATTCAGGCAGCCCTTTCACTTTCTTCAACCAGGTCGAAGCGCACGACCCGACGGTTACTCTGGTCACCCAGCAGGAGTTTTTCCAGCACAAAAATCAGCGTCAGCAAGCCGCCAATCGGGATCGGCATATAGGTGATGCCCACCCGCAAGGTCGGCATGGCGCTCATGAACTGGTTCCAGGTGGACAGGCACAATTTGCTGCCCCAGATCGTCATGAACAGGCAGATGGTCGCCATCAGCAATTGCGAGAGGATGCCGACGATTTGGCGCTGGCCCGGCGGCAGGCGGTCGGTGACCATGGCCACCGACATATGTGCCCCGGCGCGGTAACTGGCGGCGGCGCCGACAAAGGTGAACACCAGCATCAGCAGGATGGCGGTGGGCTCCGGCCAGCTGGAGCCGGTGCCGAGGACGTAGCGGGCGAAGATGCCCCAGGGGATGATCAGCGCGACGCCGAGAACGGCGAGGCCGGCGACCCAGATGCAGCTCATGTAAATGCGGTCGTTGATGCGCAGCAGTAAATTCTTCATGGCGTTCACCGTGACCGGGCGCGTCGATATCGACCGCGCCGGGCCTGTTCTATGAGAGGCGGGTGGGTTACTCGACGGCTTCGATGCGCTTGATCAGGTCGGCATAGGGGGCGCCGTACTTGTCGCGGATCGAAGCGGTGGCCTCATAGAACGGTTTCTTGTCGATGTCGATGAACTCCACACCGGCGGCCTTGAGCTTGGCTTCACTGCTGGCGGACTTGGCGTCCCACAGTTCGCGCTCCTGGATCTGCGCGGCCTTGGCGGTGTTTTTTACCAGCACCTGTTGCTCGGGGGTGAGCTTGTTCCAGGTGATTTTCGACATCACGATGGGCTCGGGCAGGATCAGGTGGCCGGTGAGGCTGTAGAACTTGGCGTTCTGGTAGTGGTTGTGTTCCAGCAGGGTGGGCGGGTTGTTTTCCGCGCCGTCGATCACCCCGGTCTGCAGGGCGCTGAAGATCTCGCCGGTGTCCATGGCAATGCCGTTGCCGCCCATGGCGTTGATGGTTTCGATGAAGATCGGGTTGCCCTGCACGCGGATCTTCATGCCCTTGAGGTCTTCGATCTTGCGCACCGGTTTCTTGGTGTAGATGTTGCGCGTGCCGCCGTCCATCCAGGCCAGGGCCACCAAGTTGAATTCGGAGTCGGTGATTTTGGCGAGGATTTCATCGCCGATTTCGCCGTCGATGACCTTGCGCATATGCACCTGGTCGCGGAACACGAACGGCATGTTGAACACGTTCACGTCCGGCACCACCGGGCCGACGATGCCGAGGCTGACTCGGGCCATCTGGATCGCGCCGACCTGGGCTTGTTCGACCACTTCCTTTTCCGAGCCCAGCACGCCGCCGGGGAACATCTTGAAGGTCAGGCCGCCGTTGCTTTCGGCGACCAGGGTTTTACCCAATTGTTCTTCGGCGACGACGGTTGGGTAGCCGGCGGGGTGGATGTCGGCGAATTTGATTTCCAGCGCGTGGGCGGCGCTGCCGAGGGTAAACACGAACGGGAGTGCAGCGGCGAGCAAGGTGCGTTTGAAGTCCATGGGGTGTCTCTCCAGTCTTGTTATTGTTTTGTTCAAGGCACAGCGATGCAGCTAGAGGATGAACTGCGGTTCGGGCATTCCCTGTACGCCAGGGTTCAGGGCAAAGACGCCGCCGGCGAGGGAGTGCGGGCTGTGGTCGTCGCGGATCGAGGTGACGAACAAGGTGTCCAGGCGGCTGCCGCCGAAGGCGCACATGGTGGGTTTTTTCACCGGTACAGTCAGTGAACGGTCGAGGCGACCGTCGGGGGTAAAACGGTGGACCAGCCCGGCATCGTTGGCGCA
>Ga0105251_10003743_pt1 | contig 10888 bp, 14 predicted proteins | sample KBSS64metaG_FD_80424 | JGI IMG/M metagenome (GOLD analysis project Ga0105251, IMG submission 80424) | Switchgrass rhizosphere microbial communities from Kellogg Biological Station, Michigan, USA - KBS S6-4 metaG | ecosystem: Host-associated > Plants > Roots > Rhizosphere > Soil | place...
CAAAGAGGCGACTTTATCATTCACTGTCTATTCTGGCCGTCATAAACGTTGGCTTAAACAATGCGAATCATGTATCGCAGACCTGTATGATGGCGGCATGGGAATTAATGCCGCCTCTATGCGTCCTAAAAGAGGCAGCCACAGGGAAGCGCTTCGCAGTAAGCTACACACATCCGACATCTGCCCTGTCTGAAACATGTGTCCTTCAAAGCAATCAAGGAGAAGTCCATGCTGATACTCACCCGCAAAGTCGGTGAAAGCATAAACATCGGTGATGACATTACTATCACCATCCTGGGCGTTAGCGGCCAGCAAGTAAGAATCGGCATCAATGCGCCAAAGGACGTTGCCGTGCATCGCGAGGAGATCTACCAACGTATCCAGGCGGGCCTGACGGCTCCGGATAAAAACCAGACACCTTGAAGCGCCTCCAGTAGCCAGCCCTTTCGTTCACTGTAACGGCTGGCGAAAACCTCCTTTAGCCTGCTCGCGGCTTCCCGTGGCCAGCGCGCCCTATTCCCTTATTCCAGCGCCAGCCCACTGTTACCCCAGGCCTACGCCACGTGCCATTCCCGTCGCTGCAATCATCATCAGCACCACCAGCAACGCCTGCAGGTGGCTGATGCGCGCAAAAAGACCTGCCTGGTGCAAATCGAGATGCGCGCCGCGCGCCAAAGCGATGCGCCACTTGATAAAGCGGATCATCGGCGCGAGCTCCAGTAACAAAATTAATACCAGCAGCGTCATCTTCACGTGAAACAACGGCTGGTGCAGGTAATAATCACCGCCTTTTTCATAGCCGCCAAAGGCCCGCATGCCACCGGTCACCAACAATATCAGGGCACTGACTCCCCAGATATTGTCCGTGATCAATACACGGCGCACGGTGGATGGTTCACTCTCTACCAGGTTGCGCAAAGCCTTGCCTCGACCTAGCACGGCCGATAGCGCCATAGCGAATGCCAGTAAATGGACGGCTGCAAGAAACCACTGAACGAACATAAGGCGTACTCCCTTTGCATGACGGAAGGCAGGAACCCTTCACAGTAATAGCCGCTGGGTGCCCTTTACGCATGAAACAGCTTGCATACAAATGGAACTTGTTGAGTTTTCCACAGCCGAATCTCGTGACAAATCTTTTACAGTCTGCAGCGCGCCAAGGAGCACGTTGATGAGGCGTCCTGATAAACAGCCTTCTTTATCCAAGTCCTGGACGATCGCCGGGTTGATCGCCGTGGTCTTTTTCGGGCTGGAGTATGCCGTTCGGTACGAAATGGAGGGCATCTCCGATAATGCCTACTCCTGGCTGGACCTGGCGCTGTTCCTGGGGGCGTACTTGTTTGTCTTCTGTCTCCAGCCTCTCCAGGCCGCCATTCATCGAAAATTGTGTCGACGAGCCCCTCGCAGTGATCGCCGGAAAGCCTCGTCCTGAGCGTCTGTAAAACCGTCCGTTTACAAAGAAGGCCGATCCGGTTAACAGGATCTGCCTTTTTTATGTCAAGCGCTGCAGGTGCAACAGCCCGGCATCGTCCCGCAAAACCTGTAGATGCTCGTACCCGGCAATCGAGGGGTGTTCCGTGACCATAGGTGTGTGGTGCGTTGCCGTCACCACCATCACATCGGCCCCCGCCGCCTCGCCGGCACGAATCCCGACGCTGGCATCTTCAAACACCAGGCAGTCCTGCACCGGCACTCCCAGCCGTTGCGCACCGAGCACATAACAGGCCGGATCCGGCTTGCCACTGGCGACATCCTCCGCGGTGACCAACACCGCCGGTGGATTGATCCCGGCCGCCCGCATACGGCGCAGAGCCAATGCCTTGGGTGCGGACGTGACCAGCGCCCATTGATCGCCGGGCAGCGTGTTGAGAAATTCCACCGCGCCGGCAATCGCCACCACCCCTTCTACATCCTCCAGTTCAGCCTCGGTGATCCATTGCGCCTCCGCCTGCGCGTCAACCCCGGGCAATGCCTGACGGGTGATGGTATCGATGGCCCGGGCGCCATGAATGGTCTTCAGAAAGGCCGCAACATCCAACCCATGGCGCTCAGCCCAGGTCGCCCATACACGCTCGGCGGCGGCAATGGAGTTCAGGAGTGTGCCATCCATATCGAACAGAAAGGCGCGGTAACGGTTGGCGAATACAGCTGAATCGCGGGTGGACACTGCTCGGCTTCCTCATGTTTTCGTCACCCGGTCTTGGGTGCTGACGAACCACTTGCCTGGTGCAATCTACGGATCGCCCCAAACGCTGTAAACCTTCCCGTGGTTTGTATCGGACTGTATGGAAACCCTGCCTGGATACGCGAACCTGCATTTCGCCACGCCCGGGCACACATGGCGGATACACCCCGGGGATTAACTACGACCACCAGCCAATCCGGCTGACTCACGCGTAGGAGCCTCATCATGTTCAATCTCTCGAAAGCTTCGTCCCTGGTATTCGGCCTGGCTGTCGTCGCAGGCCTCGGGCTGTCATCCATGGCGTCGGCCAGCACCCACGCCGCCGCAGCCAAAGCCCAGCCATCCCATCTGCTCGCCGAGGGCGGCGCCGATCGCCTGCACGAACGCGGCCTGGCGGAAGGTGGCGCTGAACGCCTGCAGGCAGCCCGTACTGTCTGATGAATCTGCGCCCAACAAGGGCAGCTCCAGGCTGCCCATTGCATTACAAACTTGTCATCAAGCTGTCAGTGTTGCCAGCACCCTCACTTCATACAGTGAAGTCGTCAGTCACCCACAGCCGGTGACCCCACTTCCCACTGATAAAGAAGCGAGCCCGCCCGATGAAACCTGCAAGCAAACTCTGCCTGATCGCCGCCAGCCTGTTGATGCTGGGCACCGGTACCGCCATGGCCGGCCCGATTGCACCGGTGAAAGCCAACAACGTGGTACTGGTACACGGCTCATGGGCTGACGGTTCCAGTTGGTCCGAAGTGATCACCCGCCTGCAGGCCGCCGGCTTGCATGTGACCGCCGTGCAAAACCCGCTGACCTCGGTGGCGGATGACGTTGCCGCCACCAATCGCGTACTCGATCAGCAGGACGGTCCTACCGTGCTGGTCGGCCATTCCTACGCCGGTACCGTGGTCAGCGACGACGGGGTCAACCCCAAGGTCAGCTCCCTGGTATACGTCGCCGCTCGCGCCCCGGACGCCAACGAAGACTTCGTCGCCCTGTCCGCCAAGTACCCGAGCACACCCGTACGGGCCGGCGTGGTGGAGCATGACGGCTACCTGACCCTGAACCAGGACGCCTTCCTCAAGTACTTCGCCGCCGACGTGCCCCACGCCAAGGCCATGGAGCTGTACGCCGTACAACAACCGATCGCCAAGACCCTGTTCAGCGGCCGCACCGTCAACGCCGCCTGGCACACCAAACCGTCCTGGTATGCGGTGTCCAGCAACGACCAGACCATCAACCCGGACCTGGAACGCTTCCTCGCCAAGCGCATGAACGCCACCACCATCGAGGTGCCGTCGAGCCACTTGTCGCTGGTTTCCCACGCCAAGGAAATCACCGACCTGATCCTCGAAGCCTCCGGCCGCCAGCCTTAAGCCCTTCATTACGATCTTGTCATCATCCTGTTGGTTGGCTGTTTGTGTCGCCTGGTTACTGTGAACTCACTGCCGGATACCGGCAGCCAACCCTTAAAGAGAGATACCGCCATGAAACTGTTTATCCTCGGCTTTGCTGCCCTCCTCGCCACCGGTTCGGCGCTTGCCGATACCACCTCGGTCATCCATGACACGCCCGGCTTCTTCATGCACATGGACGTGGCCAAAGTGCTGTCGAGCACCGACACCTACGGCCAGTGCGGCATTGTCCCCGCCCGCCTCGACTACCTCGACAGCCAGGGCCGCGAACACGTGCTGGACTATCAGGTACAGGGCATCGGCTGCCCCAATGACAATTGATCGGGCTACACTTGCGCCACGAAACACCGGCACATCACCAGGGCAACTCCCATGAATATCCTCGTAGTCGAAGACGAGCCCAAGGCGGGCAACTACCTGCTTAACGGCCTGCAGGAACTGGGTTACTCCGTGAGCCTCGCCCGCGACGGTGTGGACGGTTTGCACCAGGCCCTGGAAACCCCGTTCGACGTGATCGTGCTGGACGTGATGATGCCGAAGATGGACGGTTGGGAAGTGCTGCGCCGCCTGCGCAAGGAAGCCGACACCCCGGTGCTGTTCCTCACCGCCCGGGACGACATTGCCGACCGCATCAAGGGCCTGGAACTGGGCGCCGACGATTACCTGATCAAGCCGTTTTCCTTCGCCGAACTGGTGGCGCGCCTGCGCACCCTGACCCGGCGCGGGCCAAGCCGTGAAGAAGAACAACTGCAGATCGCCGACCTGCAGATCGACGTGCTCAAGCGCCGCGTTACCCGCGGCGGTGTGCGCATCACCCTGACCAACAAGGAGTTCGCCTTGTTGCACTTGTTCGCCACCCACCAGGACCAGGTGCTGTCGCGCTCGCTGATCGCCTCGCGGGTGTGGGACATGAATTTCGACAGCGACACCAATGTGGTCGACGTGGCCGTGCGCCGCTTGCGTCTGAAAATCGACGACCCGTTCCAGCTCAAACTGATCCACAGCGTGCGCGGCATCGGCTACCGCTTCGATACGCAGCCATGAGCAAGCCTCGGCATTACTCCCTGACACTGCGCCTGGCACTGATCTTTGCCTTGCTGGCGTTCGCCCTGCTGGCGACCCTCGGCGTGGCGCTGTACCGCGACCTTGAGCGCGAGTTGATCCACCGGGACGATGCCGCTCTGATTTACCGCGTCGACCAACTGCGCAACCTGCTGAACGACAGCAACACCCTGGACCTGATCAAGACCAAGCCGGAGCTGTTCCAAAACATGCTGGGCAACCGCGAATCGGTGCTGAGCATCACCGCACCGGGGCAGAAGCCGTTGCTGGAGGTGAACCCCGGCAACATCGATATGCCCGCCGTGACACCGGTGCCCAGAAACCATGCCCTGGACTTCGCCGATGTGCAGCATTTGCCGGGCGTCAACGGAGTGCCCTTCTCCATGCTGGCCGCCACCATCGATTCCGGCGACCAGGGCAGCCTGCAAGTCACCACCGGGCGCCTGATGACCGAGCGCACCGCCGTGCTCGCCAGCTACCGGCTGAGTGTCTATATCCTCGCCAGCATCGCCGCGTTGGTACTGGCGGTGGTCGGTTACCTGATGGTGCATCGTGGCTTGCTGCCGTTGCGGCGTCTGGCGGTGCATGCCCAGGGCATCGGCGTCGGCAACCTTGCCGCGCGCCTCGACAGCCAGGGCGCCCCCAAAGAATTGCTGCCGATGATTGATTCGTTCAACACCATGCTCGAACGCCTGGCCAAGGGCTTCGTACAGTTAGGGCAGGTCTCCACCGACATGGCCCACGAACTGCGCACGCCCATCAACAACTTGCTGGGGGAAACCCAAGTGGCGTTGCAACAACACCGCAGCGTCGAGGCCTACCAACAACTGCTGGCCTCCAACGTCGAAGAGCTTGAACGCCTGGCGCGCATGCTCGACAACATGCTGTTCCTGGCCCGCACCGACCCCGCCAGCGCCTTGCGCCAACGCCAGGAACTGGATGCGGCCGATGAAGTGGAACGCATGGCCGACTATTTCGAAGGGCCGGCGGGCGATGTCGACATCAGCATCCTCGCCCGAGGCTCCGGTGTGATCTGGGCCGAACCGATGCTGTTGCGCCGAGCCCTGGCCAACCTGTGCGCCAACGCCATCAAATATGGTGCGCCAGGTTCTGAACTGCTGATCCAGGCCACACCCGGCGCCGAAGGCATCAGCCTGACGGTGACTAACCACGGGGCAACCATCCCGGCGGAGCACTTGCCGAGGTTGTTCGAGCGGTTTTATCGGGTGGATGAATCCCGGGAACGCTCGGCGCATTCCAATGGGCTGGGGTTGTCCATCGTCGCGACCATCATGCAGTTGCACAACGGGCGCTACAGCGTCAGCAGCGAGGACGGCGTGACGTGCTTCGCGTTGTTTTTCCCGGGACGCGAAGCCGAAAACCTCAGCTGACTTGCCCACCCGCTTCAGTGATATCCACCTGGGTATTCCAGGCCGTCAGCAGTGCAATCCGCAACCCTTCAACCTGCATCGGCAACGCCATCGAGGGCGGCTCGGGTACGCGGCCCGCCACCTGTTCGGGCAGCCACGGCACATGGATGAAACCGCTGCGTACCCCTGACCCGGCGAGCGCGTGCTGCAAGAGGTAGAACACTTGATTGCACACGAAAGTGCCGGCGGTTTGCGACACGCTGGCCCCAATGCCGGCCTCGCGCACGGCCCTCACCATGGCTTTGCTCGGCAAGGTACCGAAGTAGGCCGCAGGGCCGTCGGGCACCACTTCCGTGTCGATAGGCTGCTCACCCAGGTTGTCCGGGATCCGCGCGTCGTTGAGGTTGATCGCGACCCGCTCGATGGAAATATCACTGCGCCCGGGCCCCAGCCCGACCGCAATGACCATCTGCGGGCGATGTTCGGCCAACAGCTGAGCCAGGCGCTCGCCCGCCGTGGCAAAGGCGCAGGGTAACTGCCGCGCGACAATCCGCACATCAGCGCCCAACGGCACACCCTCCAACAGGCGCACCGCCTCCCAGGACGGGTTGATAAGGTCTTGGTCAAACGGTTCGAAACCCGTCAGCAATACAGTGCGCATTACAGCCTCACATCAGCAGGTAGAGCAGGACAATATTGACCACCAGCATCATCAACGCCGTCGGCATCTGCGCCTTGATCACCGCGTTTTTATCCGGCAGCTCCAGCAACGCCGCCGGGACAATATTGAAGTTGGCCGCCATGGGTGTCATCAACGTACCGCAGTAACCGGAGAACATGCCAATGGCGGCCATCACCGCCGGGTTACCGCCGTAGATACCCACCAGCACCGGCACACCCACGCCGCCGGTCATCACCGGGAAGGCGGCAAAGCCATTGCCCATGATCACGGTAAACAGCGCCATGCCCAACACATACACCATCACCGCTACCAGCTTGTAATCCAGGTTGATGTAGGTGGTGGTGATGTGCGCAACCGCCGTGCCCACGCCCGCTTCGTTGAACAACAGCCCGAGCATCGCCAGCATCTGCGGCAGCACCATCGCCCAGCCCAGCGCTTCGGTGAGGCGCCGGGATTCGCGAAGGGCTTGCACCGGGGTGTCCCGCGTCAGCCAGCAGGCCAGCGCCAGTGCAATCAGACAGCCGATGCCCAGGGAAACAAAGGTGGTGTTCTTCGGGTCCAGCAGCGGCACGCCGCCGATCTCGGTGTGCTTGAGCAGCACCGAGCCGATCACCGTGGTCAACGGAATGGCCAATGCCGGGATAAACAATTTATGCCCCAGGCGACCAGCGCTGGCCCGTGCGGCCTTGTCATGCAACTGAGCGTGCGCGCCGCGGCCTACGCCGCCCAGGCCCGCAATGAGCGCCATCACCACCACGCCCACACCGACCACTACCGAGGGCAGACGCTCCCCCACCAGGAACGGAATGGCAAACAGCAGCCAGAACAACGAACTCGACCAGCGCTTGGGGTGGGTGCGATCCATCAGGATCATCCCGGAGGTGATCACCAGCAGAATGCCGGCCAGCCAGTACAGGTATTCAATGGAAATGATCATTGCGCCGCCTCCGCTTTGTTGGCCGGTAACAGCTCTCGGGTCAGCATTCGGTCAAAGCGGTGCAAGCGGATGGCGTGAATAATGAAGGCGCAGATCGCCGTCGGGATGCCCCAGACCGCAATGTGCAGAGGCTCGACATCAATCCCCGAACCCAGCAGGAAGGTGTGCATCAACGCAATCGCACCAAAGGCGACGAAGATATCCTCGCCAAAAAACAGCCCGACGTTGTCGGTCGCGGCACACATGGCCAGGACCTTGTGGCGAAGCTTGTCGGGAAGTTTGCCATAGCGTTTTTCCGCCGCGCCTTCCGCCATCGGCGCCAGCAACGGGCGCACCATCTGCGGGTGCCCGCCCAGGCTGGTCAGGCCCATGGCCGCTGTGGATTCACGCACAAACAGGTAGATGATCAGCAAGCGCCCGACCGTGGCCCGCTCAAAGCGCGCGATCCAGTTTTGCGCATGCAGGCGCAAGCCATGGCGCTCCAGCAAACCGATGACGGCCAGGGGCAACAACAGGATCAATTGCAAGGCGCGGGTCTGGAGGAAGCCGTCGCCCATGGTGGCGAGGATCTTTTCCAGCGGGAAGTGGGCGGCAAAGCCGGTGGCAATCGCTGCCGCCGTGACGACCAGCAGAGGATTGAAGCGCAACACAAAGCCGACCACGATGACGAGTACGCCAATCAGCGGCCATAGGTTCACAACAGTTTGCATGGTGGTGAGGTCCTTAAGTGCGCGCTGCGGCGCCAGTAAAGCAGGTAGTGAACAAAGGGGTTCACTGCAAGAAAACGGCGTGCAGCCCGGCTCGATTTTTTATTGTTGACCTGGAAGGTCGAGCGTCAGTGGCGGCATCTTTGCTGCTTGGGGAGGGAGGTGTCCAACAAGAAAAATTGTTGCTGCAATCCAATAAAGTTTGTGGGTGTTTGAAGCGTCAGAGGGCATTTGTATCGCAGCGGCTGGGTGGTGCGCCTTACCGCCGATACCGACATAGCGTTTGGCGAACGGGTTGCGCAACTGCGTGCGCTCGATGTGCCCACCGTGCTCGATGAGCCGCCTCACGCCTTTGTCGGCCCGTTTGAAGAGAAGGCCCAGGCGCAGAACGTGCTCAGGTACTTGAAGTCCGATCATGGCCTGGACGGCTTGGTGACCTGGCGGTCGGTGGCCCGCTGGCCCTCAGCCCAGATGCTTCTGGAAAAAGTGCCGCGTGTGTCCTGGCGGGTAGTCGGCAATCTGCCCGAACTCGCTGAAACCCAGCTTCCGATAGAATCCGGGCGCCTGGAAGCTGAAGGTGTCCAGCCAGATCCCCGCACACCCTCTCTCCCGTGCCAGCTCCTCAGCCGCGTGCATCAGCCGCGAGCCCATGCCTTGAGTGCGCATTGACTCAGGCACGCTCAACAGCTCAACGAACATCCAGCCATAGGAGATTTTCCCGTAGAGGCCGCCTACCACTTCCTGGCTGGCGGGATCGCGCAACAACAACCCGAAGGTTTCGAACGGGTTCTCGCCGCATTGGCTGATGTTGTATTCCCGCAGCGGCTGGAGAATGGCCTGGCGCTCTTGCTCGGTAACCTCGAAAGATAACTCTATCCTCGATTCCATCTCGTTGAACTCCTGACAGTTTGAAGACGGCTATGGTTGAAGACGGGCACGGACTGGATGACTTGATAAGTCACACCAACGGCAGGGATAAAACTGACCAGGTTTGCGCAACTGCGAAGAGCGTTGGCGCCCTCCTTGTTGGCACCACCGCTGCTTATGACATTCACGTAGATCCAATTAGACATCACCGCACACTGGTCGCCTGACGATACTGGCGCGGCGTAAACCCGGTCAACGCCTTGAACTGCCGGGTAAACGCACTGTGGTCGGTATACCCACACTGCAACGCGACCTCAGTGATCGGCAGCTCGGTATGCAGCAGTCGGTGCGCATGTTCAAGGCGCACCTTCTGGATCATCTGACGCGGCGTGAGGTGGAACACGCGCTTGCAGTAGCGCTCCAGTTGCGCTACTGAAATCCCGGCAATCCGCGTCAACTCACCCAACGTGACACGCCGATTGAAATGCGCCCGGATGTGCTCGTCCACCGCCGCCAGCCGTTGATAGGCGGGGTGGGTTTCACTGGCGGTTTGCAGGTCGACCGAGATGCCCGCCAGGCCGATGATCGCACCGTCGCGGCTGTACAGCGGCCATTTGTGGGTCAGGCACCAACCCGGCTCGCGGGTGCCGTAGAGGTGCAGTTCCAACTGGTCTTCCAGGACAAATCCCTGCTCCAGCACCCGTCGATCCTGTTCGGTATAGCCGGGCCCCAACTGCGCGGGAAAGACCTCGGCGCTGGTTTTCCCCAGCAGCGGTTGCAAGTGCTTCAAACCGCACCGTTGCACCAGGGTGCGGTTGGCCAATACGTAGCGCGCCTGCACGTCCTTGATAAAGATCGCAGCATTCGGAATCACGTCCAGCATCGGCAACAACAGCCCCACGCCGGCCAGTAATTCTTCGATGGTGTGCGGGCGGTTGGTCTCGCTCCCTTGGCAAAGGGTCGCGAACGCGCTCTGCATCATGACGCTTTCTCCTGCATTCAGCGGACAGGCCAGGCGCCCGGCGGGCGGTGCCTGGCGAGCAGATTGCCCCATGGGCGCCGGCATGTCGAGCGCGCGAAACTGTGCTGATTTCGTCATATCAGCCGGCGCAAAACATCAATCGCGGCGCCGGTGATGGGTTCACTGTATGGCCACTGCATGCCTATCCAATAACCCACAAGAAGGCGCCGCCATGTCAGCCCAAGGCAAGTTCAAGAAACAGCTTTCATTGATCGACCTCACCTTTATCGGACTGGGAGCGATCTTCGGTTCGGGCTGGCTGTTCGCGGCCAGTCACGTCTCTGCCATCGCCGGGCCGGCGGGGATCTTTTCCTGGTTGCTGGGCGGGTTCGCCGTGTTGCTGCTGGGCATTGTGTACTGCGAACTGGGGGCGGCATTGCCCCGCGCCGGTGGCGTGGTGCGCTACCCGGTCTACTCCCACGGCCCGCTGCTGGGCTACCTGATGGGCTTTATCACGCTGATCGCGTTTTCGAGCCTGGTGGCGATCGAAGTGGTCGCCTCGCGCCAATACGCCGCGGCCTGGTTTCCCGAGTTGACGCAGGCGGGTTCCAGCAACCCCACCGTCCTCGGCTGGTTCGTGCAGTTTGCGCTGCTCTCGCTGTTTTTCGCCCTCAACTACCGCAGCGTGAAGACCTTCGCCATGGCCAA
>Ga0105251_10003747_pt1 | contig 10880 bp, 20 predicted proteins | sample KBSS64metaG_FD_80424 | JGI IMG/M metagenome (GOLD analysis project Ga0105251, IMG submission 80424) | Switchgrass rhizosphere microbial communities from Kellogg Biological Station, Michigan, USA - KBS S6-4 metaG | ecosystem: Host-associated > Plants > Roots > Rhizosphere > Soil | place...
ACCTGGGCAGCGAACGGGGTGGACTTGCGCGAACCGCGGAAGCCAGCGCCACCGGAGGTCGCCCAGGACAGTGCATTGCCCTGGCGGTCGGTGATGGTGACGATCGTGTTGTTGAAAGAAGCGTGGACGTGGGCGACGCCGTCAGTGACGACGCGCTTGATCTTCTTCTTGGTCTTAGCGACGGGCTTAGCCATTTCTTAGGTCCCTTACTTCCTGATCGCCTTGCGCGGGCCCTTGCGGGTGCGGGCGTTGGTACGGGTGCGCTGGCCACGCAGCGGCAGACCGCGACGGTGACGCAGACCGCGGTAGCAGCCCAGGTCCATCAGGCGCTTGATCGCGATGCCGATTTCACGGCGCAGATCGCCTTCCACGATGTACTTGGCCACTTCCGAGCGCAGACGCTCGATTTCCGGCTCCGACAGATCGCGGATCTTGGTGGTCGAGGTCACGCCTGCGGCGTCGCAGACCTTCTTCGAACGGGTACGGCCGATGCCGTAAATGCTTTGCAACCCGACCCAGACGTGCTTCTGGGCTGGCAGGTTGACGCCTGCAATACGCGCCATGACGCGGTTCTCCAGCTGAGTGATGGCCGACAGCGCACCCAAGGCGCGCCGATCCGGCAGGATGGATCAAAAAGTGAACTAGCGATACTAACAAGGTTCCGGTTTACATGGAAGCCCGTGAAACCTGAAAGGTTTCATGGACCCGGCCCAGGGAGTGTGCCCAGGCTCCGGCGCCGGACCAGGTTGACCCCGCGGAACAGCCCTTGCGGACCCTTCCCCGGTGCCGCCCGCGCTACTCCCGCGCGGGACGACCCGATCTCACCCCCACCCGGAACCGCTGCGGGGGCCGCCCTTCGTTTGTGTGGCCAGGTCCGCGAAGCGGAGGACCATCACGTCAGGAAGACGATAGTGTAACAGGCCAATCAGCCGCGGGCAAAACCGCCGCGGTTGCCGCCCTTCAGGTTGGCCTTCTTCAACAGGCTCTCGTACTGGTGCGACATCAGGTGCGCCTGGATCTGCGCAATGAAGTCCATCACCACCACCACCACGATCAGCAGCGAGGTGCCGCCGAAGTAGAACGAGGCGTTCAGCTGCGTGCGCATGATTTCCGGCAGCAGGCAGACGATCACCAGGTAGGCCGAGCCGGCCGCGGTCAGGCGGGTCAGCACGCCGTCGATGTAGTCGGCGGTGGCCTTGCCCGGACGGATGCCCGGAATCAGCGCGCCCGACTTCTTCAGGTTGTCGGCGGTTTCCTGCGAGTTGAACACCAGCGCGGTATAGAAGAACGCGAAACCGGTGATCAGCGCCGCGAACACGATCATGTGCAGCGGCTCGCCCGGGCCCAGCGCGTTGGCGACCTTCTGCAGCCAGGTGGCCGAGCTGGCCTGGCCGGACCACATGGCCAGGGTGGTCGGGAATGCCAGGATGCTGGAGGCGAAGATGGCCGGGATCACGCCCGCCATGTTCAGCTTCAGCGGCAGGAACGAGGTCTGGTTCATGTACGCGTTGCGGCCGCCCTGGCGACGTGCGTAGTTCACCGTGATGCGGCGCTGGCCGCGTTCGACGAACACCACGAAGAAGGTGAAGGCCAGCACCACCAGCGCGATCAGCAGCAGCTGGATGAACTGCAGGTTGCCCTCGCGGAACGCGTCGAAGGTGTGGATGACCGCGCCCGGCAGGCCGGCCACGATGCCCGCGAAGATGATCAGCGAGACGCCGTTGCCGATGCCGCGCTCGGTCACCTGCTCGCCGACCCACATCAGGAAGATGGTGCCTGCGGTCAGTGCGACCACAGCGGTCAGCACGAAGCCCATGCCCGGGGCATAGACGACCGGTGCGCCGCTCGGGGACAGCTGGTTCTGCAGCGCCAGCGCAATGCTGCCGCCCTGCACCACCGCCAGCAACACGGCGCCGATGCGGGAATATTGGGTGATCTTGCGACGACCGGATTCACCTTCCTTCTGCATGGCCTTCAGGGCCGGGAAGATGTGGACCGCCAGCTGCATCACGATGGATGCCGAGATGTACGGCATCACGTTCAGCGCGAAAATGCTGAAACGGTGCAGGGCGCCGCCCGAGAACATGTTGAACATGTCCACGATACCGCCGCCCTGCGCCTCCATGAGCGCAAGCATGGCATCGGGATTGACGCCCGGCACCGGCACATAACAGCCGATGCGGTAGACGATCAAAGCCCCGACGACGAACAGCAGACGCTGGCGAAGTTCCGTGAACTTGCCGAGCCCGCCGCCCAGGTTACCAATGCCAGCTTGCGCCATGTCTTACTCCTGTACGCTGCCGCCGGCAGCTTCGATCGCGGCCTTGGCACCGGCCGTTGCTGCGACGCCCTTCAGGGTGAAGGCCTTGGTCAGGCCGCCCTTCATGACGATCTTGGCCTTCTTGGCCGTGCTCGGGACCAGCTTCGCAGCGCGCAGCGCGGCGAAATCGATCTCACCGGCTTCCAGGCGATCCAGCTGGTAGGACAGCACTTCAGCGGTGTCCTTGGCCATCTTGGAACGGAAGCCGATCTTCGGCAGACGGCGCTGCATCGGGGTCTGGCCGCCTTCGAAGCCAGCCTTGATCTTGCCGCCACCCTTGCGGGCGAACGAACCCTTGTGACCGCGACCGGCAGTCTTGCCGAGGCCGGAGCCGATACCGCGGCCGACGCGGGTGCGCTCGGTGCGGGCGCCCGGTGCCGGGCTCAGTTCATTGAGACGCATGGTCATTGGATTATTCCTCAACCTTGACGAGGTAGTGGACCTTGTTGATCAGGCCGCGAACCTGCGGGCTGTCCTTCAGTTCACGCACATCGTTGAGCTTGTTCAGGCCCAGGGCACGCACCGACAGGCGGTGACGCGACTGGGAGCCACGCAGGCCACGCACCAGGCGGACCTTGACAGTCTTGTCATTAGCCATGGTTGAGATCCTCCACCTTCTTGCCGCGCTTGGCCGCGATGCGGGCCGGCGACTGCATTTCGGTCAGGCCCTTCAGGGTGGCACGGACCAGGTTGATCGGGTTGCGCGAACCGACGGCCTTGGCCAGCACGTTCTTCACGCCAACGGCTTCCAGCACGGCGCGCATGGCACCACCGGCGATCACACCGGTACCTTCCGAGGCCGGCATCATGAACACGCGGGCTGCGCCGTGGCCGGACTTCACCGGGTGCCACAGGGTGCCGTTGTTCAGATCGACGTCGGCCAGGTTCTTGCGGGCCTGCTCCATCGACTTCTGGATCGCGACCGGCACTTCGCGTGCCTTGCCGTAGCCGAAACCGACCTTGCCTGCGCCGTCACCGACCACGGTCAGTGCGGTGAAGGTGAACTGACGGCCGCCCTTGACGGTCTTGCTGACGCGGTTGACCGCGACCAGCTTTTCGATCATGCCGTCGTCGACTTTCTCTTCGCGGTTACGGTCGCGATCGCGACCCCGCTGCTGACGTTCTTCTGCCATGTTGATTCCTTGATTGATTGGGTATGTACGGCTCGGGGCCGCTTATAGCTGTGAAGTGAAGCGGTGGATCGAGCGCCCCTGCAGAAGAAGGACGTCGCCCGGCACACCCTGTGCCGGCAGGCAGGCGGAAGCGGGGACCAGCCCCGCTTCCTTATCCCTTAGAACTGCAGGCCGCCTTCGCGGGCTGCATCGGCCAGTGCCTTGATGCGGCCGTGGTAGCGGTAGCCCGAGCGGTCGAATGCGACCTTCTCGATGCCCGCAGCCTTGGCGCGCTCGGCAACCAGCTTGCCGACCTTGGCGGCGGCGTCGCTGTTCTTGCCGTTCTTCAGGCCTTCCTTGACGTCGGCCTGGGTGGTGTTGGCAGCAGCCAGCACCTTGGAGCCGTCGGCGGTGAAGACCTGGGCGTACAGGTGCTGACCGGTGCGCAGCACCGACAGACGCGGCACGCCGAGGACACGGATGTGTGCGCGGGTGGACTTGGCGCGACGCAGGCGAGCAATGTTCTTGTTCATGATCTTTTTCCTTGAAAGCTGAAGACGGGACGTTCCCCGGGTAGGGGGATTCGCCCTTACGCCTTCTTGGCTTCCTTACGAATGATGACTTCGCCGGCGTACTTCACACCCTTGCCCTTGTAGGGCTCCGGCGGACGGTAACCACGGATCTTGGCGGCAACTTCGCCGACCATCTGCTTGTCGGTGCCCTGGACCACGATTTCGGTCTGGGTCGGGGTGCTGATGGTGATGCCTTCCGGCGCGGCGAACAGGATTGGATGCGAGAACCCGAGCGACAGGTTCAGGTCCTTGCCCTGCATGGCGGCACGGTAGCCGACGCCGACCAGCTCGAGCTTGCGCTCGAAGCCTTCGGTGACGCCCTTGACCATGTTGGCCAGGATCGCGCGGACGGTGCCGGTGAGGGCAACCAGGCTCTCGTCGTTGGCGGCCAGGGTGGCAACGCCGTCGGCGACGGTGATTTCAATGCCGGCGACCTTCGGCAGCGACAGGGTGCCCTTCGGGCCCTTCACGCTGACGGATTCCGGCTGGATGTTCAGTTCAACGCCCTTGGGCAGGTTGACCGGCTTCTTGGCTACGCGGGACATAGGTTTCTCCTTCTCGCCTTAGGCCACGAAGCACAGGACTTCGCCGCCGACGCCCAGCTGGCGCGCCTGCGCATCAGTCATGATGCCCTTGGAGGTGGAAATGATGGCAATGCCCAGGCCGTTGAGGACCTTCGGCAGCTCGGACTTGCCACGGTACTGGCGCAGACCCGAACGCGAGAAGCGCTTCAGGGTCTCGATGACCGGCTTGCCCTCGAAGTACTTCAGGACGATTTCAAGCTCGGCCTTGTTGTTCTCGGTCTTGGTCACGCGCAGGTCGGTGATGTAGCCCTCGGCCTTCAACACTTCTGCGATTGCAACCTTGATCTTGGAGGACGGTGCCTTCACCGTCTGCTTGCCAACCGCGGCCGCATTCTTGATGCGTACCAGCAGGTCGGCGATGGGATCAGTCATGCTCATAGTCGATACCTTTGAGTGCACCGATATCCGCTTTCGCGAAAATCTTGCTGTGTTTTGAAAATCTGGGATGGGCCAGGACCCTTGGAACCTGAATCAGCGGACCAGAAGCCCGCTCTACCGCCTGCCCCTGACGAGGCAAGACCGGGAGTATACGACAAAAAGAGCCCGACTTGCGTCGGACTCTCTTTTTCCGGATGAACCTGAACAACCGGCGCATCCCCTGCCCCGCGCCCGGAGGCGCGGTTCAGGTGGAAGGGATCGCTCCCTTACCAGCTTGCCTTGCGCAGGCCCGGCACGTCGCCGCGCATGGTGGCTTCGCGCAGCTTGTTGCGGCCCAGGCCGAACTTGCTGTACACGCCACGCGGACGGCCCGACAGTTCGCAACGGTTGCGGTGGCGGCTCGGCGACGAATCGCGCGGCAGCTTCTGCAACTTGATCACGGCCTGTTCCTTCTCTTCGTACGAAGCGGTCGTGCTGGAGATGATCTTCTTCAGCTCTTCACGCTTGCCGGCATACTTCTGGGCCAGCTTCGCACGCTTCAGGTCGCGGTTGACCATGGAGGTCTTTGCCATTTCGGTATCCTCGACGTATCAGTTACGGAACGGGAACTTGAACGCTGCGAGCAGCGCCTTCGCTTCCGCGTCGGTCTTGGCGGTGGTGGTGATGGCGATATCCATGCCGCGGATCGCGTCGACGGCGTCGAAGTCGATTTCCGGGAAGATGATCTGTTCCTTCACACCCATGTTGAAGTTGCCACGACCGTCGAAGGAACGACCGGAGACACCACGGAAGTCGCGCACGCGCGGCAGGGTGATGTTGATCAGGCGATCCAGGAACTCATACATCTTGGCGCGACGCAGCGTGGTCTTGCAGCCGATCGGCCAGCCATCACGGATCTTGAACGAAGCCACCGACACGCGGGACTTGGTCACGATCGGCTTCTGGCCGGAGATCTTGGACATGTCGGCAACGGCATTTTCCAGGATCTTCTTGTTGGTGGCCGCTTCGCCCACACCCATGTTCAGGGTGATCTTGACCAGCTTCGGCACCTGCATCGGATTGGTATAGCCGAACTGCTTCATCAGCGCCGGCACCACTTCTTCCTGGTAGATCTTTTCGAGACGGGAACTCATCTTCTCATTCCTCAGGCGTCGAGCGCCTCACCGCTGGAGCGGAACACACGCAGTTTGCGTCCATCCTCCAGCACCTTGAAGCCAACGCGTTCGCCCTTGCCCGAAGCCGGGTTGAGCACGTTCACGTTGGAGATATGGATCGACGCTTCACGCTCGACCACGCCGCCGGCAACGCCTGCCTGCGGGTTCGGCTTGGTGTGGCGCTTGACGATGTTCACGTTGGCGACGATCACACGATCGCCGTCGACGCGGACGACTTCGCCCTGCTTGCCCTTGTCCTTGCCGGTGTTGACGACGACCTGGTCGCCCTTCTTGATACGGTTAGCCATGATTATCTCCTGTCGCTCACAGCACTTCGGGAGCGAGCGAGACGATCTTCATGAACTTCTCCGAACGAAGTTCACGGGTCACCGGCCCGAAGATGCGGGTGCCGATCGGCTCTTGCTTGTTGTTGAGCAGGACCGCGGCGTTGCCGTCGAAACGGATCAGCGAGCCGTCGGCACGACGCACACCCTTGCGGGTACGCACCACGGCGGCGTCATACACTTCACCCTTCTTGACCTTGCCGCGCGGAATCGCGTCCTTGACGGTGACCTTGATGATGTCGCCGATGCCGGCGTAACGGCGCTTGGAACCACCCAGCACCTTGAAGCACATCACCTGCTTGGCACCGGAGTTGTCCGCGACATCAAGGTAGCTCTGCATCTGGATCATGATTCAGATCTCCTTATTGAGCCGCACGGGTGACGATTTCCACCACGCGCCAGTTCTTGGTCTTCGACATCGGAGCAATCTCGGTCACGCGGACCACATCGCCTTCATTGCAGGCGTTGTCGGCGTCGTGAGCGTGCAGCTTGGTCGAACGGGTCAGGTACTTGCCATACAGCGCATGCTTGACCCGACGTTCCACCAGCACGGTGACCGTCTTGTCCATCTTGTTGCTGACGACACGGCCTTCGACCGTGCGCAGCGTCTTGTTTTCAGTATTGTCGCTCATCGCGGCCATCCTTACTTTTTGCTGCCGAGCAGGGTCTTCACGCGAGCGATCTCGCGGCGGACCTTGCGGGTTTCGTGAGTCTTCGGCAGCTGCCCGGTGACCTGCTGCATACGGAGCGAGAACTGCTCCTTACGCAGGTCGGTCAGGTGGGACTTCAGATCGTCAGCCGACTTTTCGCGAAGTTGTTTGATATCCATCACATCACCGTCCGGGTCACGAAAGTGGTGGTCACGGAGAGCTTGGCAGCTGCCAGGCGGAACGCCTCGCGTGCCACGTCTTCTGCCACACCCTCAATTTCATAGATCATGCGGCCCGGCTGGATCTGGGCGACCCAGTACTCCACGTTACCCTTACCAGAACCCATTCGGACTTCGATGGGCTTCTTGGTGATCGGCTTGTCGGGGAACACTCGGATCCACATCTTGCCACCGCGCTTGACGTAGCGGCTGATCGAGCGGCGGGCCGCTTCGATCTGGCGCGCGGTCAGCTGACCGTGGGCGGTTGCCTTCAGGCCGTATTCGCCGAAGCTGACAGCGTTGGCGCTCCAGCTCAGGCCATCGTTACGGCCCTTGTGTACCTTGCGGTACTTGGTTCGCTTGGGTTGCAACATTGTCGTTACCTCGCTTCACGGGCCGGGCGCTGACGGTCACCGCGGTCGCCGCGATCGTTACGATCGTTGCGCGACGGGGTGTCGTCCTGCTTTTCCTGGCCAACCTGGGAGAAATCGAAAACCTCGCCCTTGTAGATCCAGACCTTGATTCCGATGATGCCGTAGGTCGTCTTGGCTTCAGCGAAGCCATAGTCGATGTCGGCACGCAGCGTGTGCAGCGGCACGCGGCCTTCGCGGTACCACTCCGAACGGGCGATTTCAGCACCGTTCAAGCGGCCACCGACGTTGACCTTGATGCCCAGGGCACCCAGGCGCATCGCGTTGCCGACCGAGCGCTTCATGGCGCGGCGGAACATGATGCGGCGCTCCAGCTGCTGCGCGATCGACTCGGCAACCAGCTGTGCGTCCAGCTCGGGCTTGCGCACTTCGGTGACGTTGATGTGCGCCGGAACGCCCATCATTTCGCTCACTTCCTTACGCAGCTTTTCGATGTCCTCGCCACGCTTGCCGATCACCACGCCCGGACGGGCGGTGTGGATCGTCACGCGGGCGGTCTTGGCCGGACGCTCGATGAGGATCTTGCTGATGCCGGCCTGCGCGAGCTTCTTGCGCAGCATGTCCCGCACCTTCAGGTCGGCCGCCAGGTAACCAGCGAACTCGGCCTTGTTGGCGTACCACTTGGAGTTCCAGTCCTTGGAAATGCCGAGGCGGATACCAATCGGATGAACTTTATGACCCATGGTGTTTTCCTTTCCGCTTACTTGCCGGCGCCCACAACCACAGTGATGTGGCTGGTGCGCTTGAGGATGCGGGTGCCGCGGCCTTTCGCCCGCGCCATGAAACGCTTCAGGGTCGGACCTTCATCAACCATGATGGTCTGAACCTTCAGCTCGTCGACGTCGGCGCCCTGGTTGTTCTCGGCATTGGCAATAGCCGACTCCACCACCTTCTTGATCAGGTGGGCAGCCTTCTTGTCCGAGAACTTCAGCAGGTTGACCGCACGCTCGGCCGGCAGGCCGCGCACCTGGTCAGCGACCAGGCGGGCTTTCTGCGCAGAGATGCGCGCGGAGCGCAGGATTGCTTTCGCTTCCATTGTCATCTCTCCTTACTTGCCCGACTTCTTGTCACCACCGTGACCCTTGAAGGTCCGGGTGATGGCAAATTCGCCGAGCTTGTGGCCGACCATGTTCTCGTTGACGAGCACCGGAACGTGGTTCTTACCGTTATGAACGGCGATGGTGATGCCTACCATTTCCGGCAGGATCATCGAACGGCGCGACCAGGTCTTGATCGGCTTCTTGCTACCCGCAGCGGCCTCCACCTTCTTGACGAGGTGGTGATCGACGAACGGGCCCTTCTTGAGTGAACGTGCCATGGTCGATTAGCCCCTACGATCGCGGACGATGAATTGCTGGGTGCGCTTGTTCTTGCGCGTCTTGTAGCCCTTGGTCGGGACACCCCACGGGGTGACCGGATGCGGGTTACCCTGGCCGGCCTTCGCCTCACCACCACCGTGCGGGTGGTCAACCGGGTTCATGGCAGCACCACGAACGGTCGGGCGGACACCGCGCCAGCGCTTGGCGCCAGCCTTGCCCAGCTTTTCCAGGTTGTGCTCGTCGTTACCGACTTCACCGATGGTGGCGCGGCACTCGACCGGAACCTTGCGCATCTCACCCGAGCGCAGGCGCAGGGTGGCGAACAGGCCTTCACGAGCGACGAGCTGCACGCCGGCGCCGGCGGCGCGAGCGATCTGGGCACCCTTGCCCGGCTTCAGTTCGATGCCGTGGACAGTGGTACCGACCGGGATGTTGCGCAGCGGCAGGGTGTTACCGGCCTTGATCGGCGCATCCGAACCCGCGATCACCTGGTCACCGGCCTTCAGGCCCTTCGGTGCGATGATGTAGCGGCGTTCGCCGTCGACGTAGCACAGCAGGGCGATATGGGCGGTGCGGTTCGGATCGTATTCGATGCGTTCCACGCGCGCCGGAATGCCTTCCTTGTTGCGCTTGAAGTCGATCAGACGGTAGTGCTGCTTGTGACCACCGCCCACGTGACGGGTGGTGATGCGACCGTGGTGGTTACGACCACCGGTATTGCTCTTCGGCTCCAGCAACGCTGCGTGCGGTGCGCCCTTGTGCAGATCGGGCGTAACCACGCGCACGGCCGAACGGCGGCCGGGGGAAGTGGGCTTGAATTTCATCAATGGCATGGGATGTACCTCAGGCCTTGGCCGTTACATCGATGGACTGGCCATCGGCGAGACGCACGTATGCCTTGCGCCAATTGCCGCGACGGCCGTTGCGGTTACGGAAGGACTTGTTCTTGCCCTTCACGTTCAGCACGTTGACCGCTTCGACCTTGACGTCGAACAGCTGCTCGACCGCGGCCTTTACATCGGCCTTGGTGGCTTCGTTCGAGATCTCGAAGACATACTGGTTGGAATGTTCCTGCAGGCGCGCGGTCTTTTCGGAGACACGCGGGGCACGCAGCACGCTGAAGATTTTTTCGTTGCTGTTCATGCCAGCCACTCCTCGACCTTCTTGACCGCATCAGCGGTGATGACGACCGTGTCGGCACCGACCAGCGACACCGGGTCCAGGCCCTGCACGTCACGCACTTCCACGTAGGGAACGTTGCGGGCCGACAGGTACAGGTGCTCGGAGGCTTCTTCGGTCACGATCAGCGGGCGCTTGCCCACTTCCAGGCCGGCCAGCTTGGCGATCAGACCCTTCGTGCTGGTCGCTTCGACGTCGAAGGACTCCACGATGGTCAGGCGGCCCTGGCGGTTCAGCTCGGACAGGATCGCGCACATGGCGGCACGGTACTGCTTGCGGTTGACCTTCTGCTCGAAGCTGCGCGGCTTGGCCGCGAAGGTGACACCACCGCCGACGAAGATCGGAGCCGTCAGCGCGCCATGACGCGCACCGCCGCCCTTCTGCTTCTTCGACTTCTTGGTGGTACCAGCCACTTCAGAGCGAGTCTTCTGTGCCTTGGTGCCGGCGCGACCGGCGTTGCGATAGGCGACGACGACCTGGTGGACCAGATCTTCGCTGAAATCGCGACCGAACACGGCATCGGAGACCGAGACCTTGTTGTTGCTACCCGTGATAACGAGTTCCATCGTCATCTCTCCTTATGCCTTGCTAGCCGGACGCACGATCACGTCACCACCCG
>Ga0105251_10003753_pt1 | contig 10872 bp, 11 predicted proteins | sample KBSS64metaG_FD_80424 | JGI IMG/M metagenome (GOLD analysis project Ga0105251, IMG submission 80424) | Switchgrass rhizosphere microbial communities from Kellogg Biological Station, Michigan, USA - KBS S6-4 metaG | ecosystem: Host-associated > Plants > Roots > Rhizosphere > Soil | place...
CGAGCGCCTGAGGTGGTCTGTCCCGGAGCGCCCCGTGCCGCCGGTGGTGATCACGACGTCGGCAGGCAGGTTTTCACCGGCAGGATCGGTGTCCTCGAGGGCGGCGAGCCACTCGGCGTAGGTATCGCCGACTTTCACTTCTTCGGTACAGATCCCGCCGAGCATTCCCACCACGGCGGCCAGTTGGGGTCCGAAGGTGTCGCGGACCTGCCCGGGTGCCGGTATCCCGCTCGTCACGACCTCGGAGCCAGTGAAAACGAGGCGGACCACGGCCTTGCCGAGCACGGGAAGGGCGTCACTTCCGGCCAGCGCGGCGAGCGCCAGATGGGCCGGGTTCAGGACCGTGCCGCCCTTGATCAGGACGTCCCCGGCGGCGGCTTCCTCCCCGGCCTTCCTGATATGGTCGCCGTTGCGCGGGTCTCCCGGCTTCGCGGTGCCGCCCAGCTTCAGGACGGGCAGGCCGTCGTCGTCGGCGTCGATGATGCCGCTTTCGCTGCGCAACACTGCCTTGGCCCCGGGCGGGATGAGGCCGCCGGTGGCAATCGGGCTGGCCTGATGTGGTGCCAGACGCTGGCCCGGTTCGGCCAGGATCCAGGGGCCGCTGCCGTTGACGGCCCAGCCGTCCATGGCAGAGGAAGCGTAATGGGGCATGTCCTGCCGGGCAACGACGTCCGCCGCGAGCGTCCGGCCAAGCGTCTGCCGCAGCGGAACAGGGGCGGCCGGGATGGGAACGGCGCACTCGAATGCGAGTTGCCGGGCCTCCTGCCACGTGTGGGCCAGGTGCCTGTGCGGCTCCGCGGCAGTGTCCTCGTCCCCTGCGTCCTGGTCCGCGGTGTCCTGGTGCGCGATGTGAGGGCCTCCAGGGCCGTCTACGAGAGCCTCTCCACCGCCATCTCCGACGTCATTTCCGCCGCTATCGTTGACGCCATCTTCACCTGCGGCGGTGGCGGGGCCATTGCCGTCCGGGGCCGCAGCCGTCATGCCCCGGAAGTTTCGGCGGCTGCGTAGTCCTTGGCGAGCCGGCGGGCCACGGCCATCGCGGACTCCATGGACACAGAGTCCGTGGCCTGCCCGGAGCCTGAGGCCAGGCCGGCCGCAAAGCCGGCAATGAACGTGGTCAGCGGTGCCGCCGGGCGCACCACGGAATGGGCGGCCACGCCGGCGAGGGCGAGGACCTCATTCACGTCAATCTCAACGTCGTCCAGCTCCAGGGCCTGGAGCAGGGCACGGCACCAGTCTTCCAGTGTTTCGTCCTGGCTTTTCACCGTTTGCCTCCATGGTCGAGTTCAGCTGTGCAGAGCCGGGCCGGAGCCCGGACCGCCATCGGGAATCCTGCCGGATACCCCCAGTGCGGACGCGTCATCCCAGGTGTCGACGTCATCCGTGGAACCCGGGGGAACGCGAACTTCCCGCACGTCCAGCCTAGCAAGAAGGGCGAACACCGACGCGTTTTCCAGCCGGTCCCGGGACGCGGCGTCCGCGACAGAACGTTGTAGCCCAGCCGTGCCATAAAAGCCCGCAAGCGGCTGCTTCCGGCCGTCGGCCGAGACGGCCATGACGCCGTCGGCCCCACCCCTTTCCGGCGTGCCTGCAGCAGACGCGGCCAGCGCCTCGGCCAGGGCACGGACCGCGCCTTCCGACCGGGGCATGTCACACGCCAGGACGAGGGTATAGGGCGCGGCGGCTGCGTGCCGGCTCGCGTGATCGGCGGCCAGGGCGGCCAGCCCCGCCGCGATGGCTGCGGCCGGACCCGCGAAGGGCGGCTCTTCCCGGCAGGTCAGGACGCCGCCGGGCAGGCCCCCGGGGTCGGGGCCGACGACGACGGTGCGCCGCGCCGCGCCCGCGGCCCGGAGTGACCGCTCCAGGAGGGTGGCGCCGTCGTAGATCAGCCCGGATTTGGGCACGCCGCCGAGGCGTGAGGACCGCCCCCCGGCGAGAATGATGGCATCGAACTCCATCGGTTCAGCCTAGCGCGGCGCCAGCGGCCACTGAACAAGCCGTAATGTGCGCCGGCAGCGTCTTCACCGGCTGATCAATCAGCTAGGAGGCCGATCAGGCAGCCGATTCAGGCAGCAGGAACGGATCCCAGGCCGGCGTCGGCTTCTCGAGTTCCTTGATCTGCCAGATGGCACCCTTTGGCGGGCCCGGAACAAAACCGATCTTCCAGCCCATCTCCGCCGGCGTATGGTCGCTCTTGGCGTTGTTGCACCGCAGGCACGCCGCCACCAGGTTCTCCCAGGAGTCGGCTCCGCCCCGCGATTTGGGCTGGATGTGGTCGATGGTGTGGGCAGCCTTGCCGCAGTACGCGCAGCGGTGGGCATCCCGGCGCAGCACGCCGCGGCGGCTCACCGCAGTCATCGTGTTGTACCTTGGCCGGATGTAGCGGTTCAGCAGGATCACGGACGGGCGGCCCAAAATGTCCTGGGGGCCGACCACGGGGTCGTCCCCTTCGGCCACCACGCTGGCCTTTCCGGTCAGGACAAGGACGAGCGCCCGGCGGAAGGTGATGACCGCCAGCGGTTCATATCCAGCATTCAGAACGAGAGTGCGCATCCGCATACCTCTTCACGGCCGCACCCGCCAGCGGCACGAGGGCCGGCTGCCCTCTGCATGGTCGGGCTATGGATCGACAACACAAGAGTAAACACTCAAGTGCCGGATCACCGAATATTTTTTCACCGGCGCGGTCCTCAGCGCGGAAAGTTCACTGCGCGGCAACGCAAAAGACCCCCGCCTGGAGGCGGGGGTCTTTCGGAATGCTGGGGTTCGTGCTTAGGCGCCGACGCGGATGAAGACCGGGCCGGAGCCGACGTTGACGCTGTACAGCGCGGTGGTGCCGCCGTTCCAGCCGCCGTGCACTGCCATGCCGTTGCCGACGTAGACCGCGATGTGAGCCATGCCCACGCCGCCGTTCTGGTAGTAGGCGAGGTCGCCCGGGCGTGCCTCGGCGGCGCTCACGGTGCGGCCCAGGGACAGGTAACCTGCCGGCCAGCCGTGGTAGTGGATGCCGGCCGCGGCCAGGGCGTTGGTGGCGAGGGCGGTGCAGTCCTGCGCCACGCCGATCTGTGCGTAGGCAGCAGCGGCGATGGTCGCGCCTGCGCCGCTTCCGATGCCCGCGGGGGCCTGGGCAGCGACGCCGCCGCTGACGCCAAGCTCGGTGCCGCCGGCGCGGGTGGCTGTAGCCGTGGCCGTGGCGTCCTGGACCTTCACGACGGGCTTGGGAGCCTCGACGACGGGAGCCGGCGTGGTGGTCACGGCGGGCTTCTCGTAGGAGATCGCGATGGTGGAAGCGGCCGAGATGGTGGCCGGAGCTGCGGACTGGACTTCCAGGGCCGAAGCGGAGGTGGATTCGCGCTGAACATTGGTTTCAGCAGCGTTGGCTGCGATTCCGCTGGTCAGGACCAGACCGGAAGCTGCGGCGATGACCGCGGCCTGACGGCCCACGCCGCCGGCGTTGTCGCCGACAGCCTTAGCAATTACAGCCAGCGAGTTGGTCTTGGTGACCTCGGCGCGGTGCCGTGCAACGTTTGCACGAGTAGTCATTAAGTTCTCTCTTTCGTGATCCTTGGACCGCGCGCTTTCGGGCACGGACTGAGGACGCTCCGGCATCTTGGGGGTACGCCGGATCGCCCCGAAATGGGTTACTTAGCGAAGGGTGTACTGCGAAGACGCGCCAAAAGCGGAAACTGCATGCTGTCCGGGCTCGGTAGCGATTGAGCCTGCGGAACGTGATCCAATCCGGGCGCCGGCAAGGGCGGCACGTGATGTGGATTCCAGCGGGCTCGACAGAGCCTCGCCGGTGCGCATGCGCGCAGAATTGTGGCGTGAAGACACGAAAGTAGCCTCTCCCAATGCCTACGAGGTGAGCTGTCGGATTCGGATGGGAGTCACCCGGCCGCGCTGCTTCCTGGGAAGCTTTGCGACTTAACCCCAAGGCCTTCTTTCGAAGGCCAAAATTGGTTCCCCCGCCCCTGCCAGACGATGTAATGCGAACGGACCTTGAGCGGTGGCAGAGCTAGGCAATCCACTCAAGAGCGCCAACTTCGGAAAAGTTGGCGTGCTTCAAACCCTACAGCAGTCCTGATCCAATGTCACATTCAGATCACGGCGTGTCACAGGAAGTTGAGAGCAGCCCATCGTCTTTTTAGAGCCAGCCGAGCGGGTCAACGACGTCGCCGTTGACCATCACTTCAAAGTGGAGGTGGCAGCCCGTGGAGGCGCCGGTGGTCCCGCTCATGGCGATGACGTCACCGCGGGAAACTTTCTGGCCGACCTTGACCGAGGCCGAGGACAGGTGGTTGTACGTGGTCTCCAGGCCGTTGCCGTGATCGATGACCACGCGGTTTCCCCCGCCGAAGGGATGCCAGCCGTTGAAGGTCACGGTGCCGCTGGCGGCCGCGTGGACCGCCGTGCCGCACTGGGCGGCGAAATCCTGGCCGCGGTGGAACTCCCCCGCGCCCCCGGTAATGGGGCTGACACGGTAGCCGAAGGGCGAGGCCGTGACCAGCTGGTCGAGCGGCGCACCCAGGGTGCCGGCCGATGCCGCGCGGGTGATAGTGCCCACAGACTGGGCACTCAGCAGCTGCTTGAGTTTCCCGTCCGGATCGCCCTTCGTGGTGACGGCCGTGCGGTTGAAGTCGACTTTGGCGGCGGCGGCAGCGGTGACATCCGGCTGCACGGCGGCGGAGAGCGCGCCGGATCCGCCCGGATTCGAAGCCATCACCGGGCTCGTGACGGGGACCGTCACGGTAAGAACCAGACCAGTTGCGGCCAGTGCGATCCCGGCCTTCTGCCCGACTCCGCTGGCCGCGGCAAAGTCCGTGACCTGGCGGAACGGACTGCGACGGCGACGGCGTTCATCGCGGTGCACGTCCCGCGGGCGTTCGGCCGTGTGTGCGACGACGGGACGCGGCTCCGGAGCGGGACCGGTCGCGCGGCGACGGCCCCTGGCGGTCTGGGTGGTCAAGAAGGGTTCCTCTCTGGATGGCCTGCGAAGTTAGCTGTCGGATTCGGGTCAGAGAGATCAAAGACCCGGTCCGCCGTTGCAGGCAGCCACGCACAGAGGCATCCCCAGGGGATCCTTCGGTGGAAGCTGCTTGCCGCTGACGGACTTCACCCCAAGGCTGCCGAAGTAGCAGCCGAAAGTGGTTCCCCCGCCCCTGCCAGGAGGTAGTTCTGCGACTGATCCGCTGGCAGGGCTCGGCTTCGGATCAGGTAACGCTTTGGTATCGGTACTGGGCACTAACTATAGGCGATTAAGCCGCCCGGTAATAAATCCGTAACCGCAATTGTGGACAACTCGTGGGTCGTCCCATGACCGGCGCGTAGTGGCTGGTCAGGCGACTGTTACAAAGACGTGCGCGGCAACCTCGGGCGGCAGCTCCAGGGCACCTTCGATATCGGGGACGCGGACCGAGATGTACTCCCCCACCCGCTCCAGCGAGACCAGCGCGCCAGGCCTGATTCCGCCCTCGTCGAGCTGGGCCAGAAGCTCCGGCTCCACCTGGATCGGCTCCGCGAGCCGGTTGACCGTAACCCGGGAAGTTACCCCGTAGCCGGCCATGGCCTCCAGCAAGTTCACGGGCCTGTCCACGGGGGCGCCATTGGGCACGCCGCCAAGATCCGCAAGCCCCGGAATAGGGTTTCCGTAGGGCGAGACTGTCGGGTGGTTGAGCATCTCGAAGATTCTTCGCTCGACGCGTTCGCTCATGACATGTTCCCAGCGGCACGCTTCCTCGTGGACGTAGGCCCAGTCGAGCCCGATCACGTCCGCGAGAAGGCGTTCGGCCAGGCGATGCTTGCGCATGACACCGATTGCACGTTTCCGTCCGGTTTCCGTCAGTTCAAGGTGCCTGTCGCCGGAAACAACCACCAGCCCGTCGCGCTCCATCCGGCCGATCGTCTGGGACACAGTGGGGCCGGAGTGGCGGAGCCGTTCGGCGATGCGGGCGCGGAGGGCAACGATGTTTTCTTCTTCAAGTTCCAGAATGGTCCGAAGATACATCTCCGTAGTATCGATCAGATCCGTCATTCAGCTCAGCTCCTCGAGCGCAGTCCTAGCGTCATTCCCACCGTACCGCGTGCGGGCTGCATGCAGGATGCGCCCAGGCGGGAACCGCCGTACGTTCGCATGCCAGCCTAGCCTATTTTGAATTACTCCGGATAATCTTTCGATCGACCTGAAGCTATTGTCCCAGCCCCAGCCGGCCGGCCGTCCCCGGCGTCTCAATGACCGGACTATGACAGGCCTTTTTCTGTATCGCCGGGAGCTGTCAGGCAAAATAAGACAGGCAGAATGAAGAGGGGTGTCCGTGGTAGCCATCCCTGCCCGCCACCTCCCAGCCACGCTACGAACCAGCCGAAAATTGGAGCCACTGTGAGCGACACCAGCATCACGATCCCCGCCAACCTCCTGCCCAAGGACGGACGGTTCGGCGCCGGCCCGTCCAAAGTCCGGCCGGAACAGATGGACGCCCTGGCCGCGGCATCGTCGAAGCTGCTGGGGACCTCCCACCGCCAGGCGCCCGTGAAGAACCTGGTCGGCTCGGTGCGCAGCGGCCTCAGCGAATTCTTCCGGGCACCGGAAGGCTATGAAGTGGTGCTGGGCGTCGGCGGATCTACCGCGTTCTGGGACATTGCCAGCTTCGGGCTCGTGGAGAACAAGGCGCAGCACCTGTCCTTCGGCGAGTTCGGTTCAAAGTTCGCTTCCGCCACCAACAAGGCGCCGTTCCTTGCCGAGTCCTCCATCATCAAGGCCGAACCCGGCACCCGCCCCACCGCCCGGGCGGAGGCCGGCGTCGACGTCTATGCGTGGCCGCAGAACGAGACCTCAACCGGCGTTGCCGCCCCCGTCCAGCGGGTGGCCGGCGCCGACGAGGGGTCGTTGGTGCTCGTGGACGCGACCTCGGCCGCGGGCGGGCTGGACGTGGACGTGGCGGAGTCGGACGTGTACTACTTCGCGCCGCAGAAGAACTTCGCGTCCGACGGCGGCCTGTGGCTGGGCCTGTTCTCCCCGGCCGCGCTGGAACGGGCGGCACGGATCAAGGCCGGCAACCGCTGGATTCCCGACTTCCTTGACCTCCAGACGGCGATCGACAATTCCAGGCTGAACCAGACCTACAACACCCCCGCGCTGGCCACCCTGGTCACCCTGGACGCCCAGGTGCAGTGGCTCAACGCCAACGGCGGCCTGGACTTCGCCGCCGGCCGGACCGCGGATTCTGCCGGCCGCATCTACCGCTGGGCCGAAGCGTCCGAATACGCCACGCCGTTCGTGGCCAAGGCCGAGGACCGCTCGAACGTGATCGCCACGATCGACTTCGATGACTCGATCGACGCCGCGGCCATCGCCAAGGTGCTCCGCGCCAACGGCGTCGTCGACACCGAGCCGTACCGCAAGCTGGGCCGCAACCAGCTGCGCATCGCCACCTTCGTGGCGATCGAGCCCGACGATGTCTCGGCACTGCTCGAGTGCATCGATTTCGTCGTGGCGGAACTGAAGAAGTAGCCCTGCGTCCGGCGTCGTCACGGCCCCTGAGGACCTAGGCCGTGACGGCGCCGTCGTCGTTTCAGGTCCGTCGGCCCTGCTGTGCCTCCGGCCGCGCGTCCCTGCCGGCACCGGCCGCCCCGGTCCGGCTTTCGACGCGGAAGTACCGGAGTCCGTGGGCGCGGCGGTTGAAGTGGAGCCGCAGGTGCTTCGCGCGGATGATCCACACCAGCCCGATCAGGGCCGCCAGCAGGCCGGCGCCCGCCGCGACCGCCATGGACCAGCGGGGGCCGGCGGTGTTTGCCACCCAGCCGACGAGCGGCGCCCCAAGGGGAGTTCCGCCCATGAAGATCGCCATGTAGAGGGCCATCACCCGGCCCCGCATGACGGGCTCTGTGGTGGTCTGGACGTACCCGTTGGCGCTCGTCATCATGGTGATCGCGAACAGCCCCACGGGCACAAGTGCGACGCCGTACCAGAAGTAGTTCGGGGCCATCGCTGCGATGCCCGAGGTCACGCCGAAGGCGGCGGCCGCCCCGAAGATGACCCGCAGCCGTGGCTTGCCGCGCCCGGCGGACAGCAGGGCCCCGGCGACGGATCCGATGGCCATGATCGAATTCATCAGGCCGAAGGCCCCCGCGTCCAGGCCGAATTCCGTCCCCACCATGGCCGCGATGAACAGGGCGAAATTCAGCCCCAGGGTTCCCACGATGAAGATCGCCACCAGCACCACGACCAAATCCGGACGGTACCTCACATAGCGCAGCCCCTCCCGGATCCTGCCCCTGCCCGCCGGTGCCCGCGGCAGCCGGCGCAGCGACGACGACGGGATTTTCGCCAGGCTCAGCAACAGGGGCACAAAGGTGAGCGTATTAATGAGGAAGACCCAGCCGGGCCCGACGACGGCCGTGAGCACGCCGGCGACGGCCGGACCGATCATCCGGGCAACATTGAAAGACGCGCTGTTCAGGGCCACGGCGTTGGGGAGGTAGTCGTCCTGGACCAGTTCCGAGACGAAGGTCTGCCGGACGGGGGCGTCCAGGGCGGAGACTACCCCGAGCATCAGGGCGAAGGCGTAAACGTGCCAGAGCTGCGCCGCGCCCGTGACCACCAGGATGCCCAGCCCCGCGCTCAGCAGCGCCATGGCGGACTGCGTCAGCACCAGGAGCCGCTTGCGGTTGAACCGGTCGGCGACCAGTCCGGCCACGGGTGCCAGGAAGAGTTGCGGGCCCAGCTGCAGGGCCATCGTGATTCCCACCGCCCCGGCATCGTGCGCCGTCAGGTGGGCGAACACCAGCCAGTCCTGGGCGGTGCGCTGCATCCAGGTGCCAACGTTGGAAATAAGGGCGCCGACGAACCAGATCCGGTAGTTCAGGATGTGCAGGGATTTGAACGTGGACATCAGCCCCAGCCCTCCCCAGACACGCTCCCGGACGCTTCCAACCGCTAGTCGGCCTCGCCCGTTGAGCGTTCCCGCTCGGCGTCGGTGTCGTCGTCGTCGGTGTCGGCGGTGTCGGCGTCGTCGTCGTCAGCGTCATCCTGCTGGTCGGCGTCGGACGCCTGCGACGGCGCTTCGGGACCGGACGGCGCCTCGGCAGCCTCGTCAGCCTGCGCGTCTTCCGGCCGGACCCGTTCGGCCCACGGAACCCAGGCCGGTGCCAGGATGGAGTCCTCGGAGGGCAGAAGGCCAAGTTCGTCCACCGTGACCACCTTGGAGCGCGAGTTGCGTGTCAGCACGGCGTACCACTGCCACCCCAGGTATCCGGGGAGCCTGGATTCGAACAGGTGGGTCACCAGGCGGTCGCCCTCGCTCCGGGCACCGAGGTGCTCGCCGATCTGCTCGGCGGGGGCAATGCCCTCCACCGCGGTGCGGGCGACGTCGACGGCGGCGGCCAGGAAGGCGTCAGGCTTGCCGGTGCGCCAGACGGGCACGCCGGCGCGCGGGCGGATTCCCTGCTTGGAGCCGGTTGCCTTGGTCCCGGCGGGCGCTGCGGATCCGGCATCCGGCGCCGGCAACTGATCAGGTTCCTGAGTCATCAAAAGCCTTATACGTCCAGCTCGTCGGCAACCTTACGGAGGGCCGCTGCGATCGCCTTGCCCTTGTTGCCTTCCGGGTACTTGCCCGCGGACAGGGTCCCGGACAGGTTATCCAGCACGCTGACGAGGTCCTGGACCAGCGGGGCAAGGTCCCTGGCGCTGGGCCGCTTTGCCTTGGCGATGGACGGCGTCTTGTCCAGCACGCGCAGGCCCAGGGCCTGGGCACCCTTGCGTCCGTCGGCTACACCAAATTCAACACGCGTGCCGGCCTTGAGCTCCGTAATGCCTTCGGGCAGCGCGGACTTGGGCAGGAAGACTTCCTGGCCGTCCTCGCCCGCGAGGAATCCGAAGCCTTTTTCCTTGTCATACCACTTGACCTTGCCGGTAGGCACGTAATCAACCTTCTTCGTTCTGCGGGGACACGGCCGGCGGTCACCGCATCCGCATGGATACGCGGGTTCAGGGTATGACTGCCCGGACCGTGTTGGTCTGTATCTCCAAGGTTATCCTGCCTGGTTCACTTTAACGGCTTGAGGCGCGGGCGATGCCGGACTGTTAGCGTTGCCCCCATGACACTGACGCGTTACCGGCGGCCTTTGATGATCGTAGCGGCCACCCTTGCTGTGCTGTCCCTCGTTGCCGTCGGCGCTGTCATGGCCATGGCCTTCAACAATGCCGTGGCGCCGGCCTGGATTACCTCGACGGCCCTTTACGGCCTCCCGGTGGCATTCCTGCTCATGCTGGCGCTCGTTGTCGACGCGGTGGCAGCCCGGCGCCGCCCGCGCGGGCCCGGCGAAAGGTAACGTTGGAGCGATGTCCCTCATCCGCGCGCTCAGCAAGGAACTTCAGGCACGAAGCGACGAATCGTTGCGGGCCCTGTTCTCCGCGCGGCCGGACCTGATTTCTCCCGGCGTCCCGGACTTCGCCGCCCTCGCCGCCCGCGCCAGCGGACGCGTCAGCGTGCAGCGGGCACTCGAACGGCTCAACCGCCCGCAGATGCAGGTCCTGGAAACCCTGCACCTGTGCACCAACGCCGATACCGGGCACAGCGCGTCGGCGGCGATGCTGAAGAAACTGATCAACGGCTCCTCGGTTGCCGCCGTCGACCGGCTCCTCCATTCCCTGCAGGAACTGGCCCTCGTCCACCGCGCCGATCCGCCGCACGGCGCGACCCCCGCCGCCGCCAAGCAGCGCCACTACCTTCCGGTCGGCAGCCTCAAGGACGTGATTGGCATCTACCCAGCGGGGCTCGGGCGCAGCTACACCGAACTTGTGCGGCTCCAGCCTGCTTTTGCGCAGCGCGTGGTGCAGCTTGTGGGGGAACTTCACCGCGCCGGGGCGTCCATCTC
>Ga0105251_10003754_pt1 | contig 10867 bp, 13 predicted proteins | sample KBSS64metaG_FD_80424 | JGI IMG/M metagenome (GOLD analysis project Ga0105251, IMG submission 80424) | Switchgrass rhizosphere microbial communities from Kellogg Biological Station, Michigan, USA - KBS S6-4 metaG | ecosystem: Host-associated > Plants > Roots > Rhizosphere > Soil | place...
GACAGAACATGTTTGAAGAGATACGGTGAAGTGTCCGAGTGGCTTAAGGAGCACGCCTGGAAAGTGTGTATACAGGAAACTGTATCGAGAGTTCGAATCTCTCCTTCACCGCCACATTTAGAAAACCCCGTGAATTCAGTTACTTAGAGTTCGCGGGGTTTTTCGTTTGTACTACCCAATTGTACTACTCCCGCCTATCTAAACATCCTTCTGGCGACCAATTCTCGTCTGGTCTGGATGTCCCCTCGCTCCATTCGAAATTGTCCGTTTATCGGAATCCGCGAATCTCAAGCTTGAAAACCGTTCGTCTGATTTATTAAGTATTGCTTGCTTTTTTTACTAGCATGGACTATGCAGTCGTGGTTTTCCGTGGTATAATAGGTCGCAATAGAGAAGATTTCTCTAGTCGCTTTTCACGCAAGCTTCAACTTCAATGCAGAACACTTCACCGGGCCAGCCATAGCTGAGTTCGGTTTTGCCGTTCCTGCGATTTAAGATTTCCAGAATCACCCACACCGTACCTTTGTTGCCATAGCGTTTGGTGTTCGTGTAGACCGGGGCGGAGGCCTCTCGAAACTGCTGACAGGGCAGTCGGTCGCTCTCTCTGTCAAACAGGCCTTACTTCTATAAACGGAAGTACATCGCGTCGTTACAGCTCCGGCAGGTCGCGAGCTTAGAGGGTGCCTTCCTTCACCCTCGCCCTAAATTCCAGATCAAGCTCATGTAGCTTCGAATGACTCGTGCATTCATTAACCGGACATCGTTCCGGTTATTTTTTGTATTTAACCTCTTATTCTCACACAACTTAATCTCACCGGAGGCCATATGGCAATAGCCGTCGAAAGACCTTGCAGGGTTTGTAATGCACCCATGCAGACACAAAGAGCTTCAAAGCAAACCTGTAGCCATAAATGCTACATGCAACATCATCGCGCCCAACAGCGCCAACAAGTAACACAATCCACTATAAAAGCAGAAGGAAACAAAACCATGAGTCAGTTGTTCCAGCCAGATGCAGCGCATCTAAAACGTTTACAGGATGTAGAAGTTGAGTTCTACAAGAATCGCACTCAGTGCAATATCCAAGGGCGTGAGCAACTTGGAATGATGGAGTCTTTCGAGATTCAAGGGCTACAACAAGCCTTGGACAAGTATGCTGAGTTGATCAGCGAAGGTTACACACCTTCGGCGGAAATCGAGCATCTACCTAAAATGGTAGCCGGGCCATTGATTGACTGGGTGAATCTGTCTTTGCGTAAGCCAGAGTCGCAAGTTGAACAAGAAATCGCTCAGATCAAGGCTCAGGTGGAATCTGATTACCTTGCTCGTCTAGAGGCTGAAAAAGCAGCATGTGTGGCTAAAGAAGTGGAATCACTTTTGGCCAGTGAGCGCCGTAAGCGTCAGCAAGCTGAGCTGGATGCCAAGGCAGCACAAGAGGCAGAAGAATACGCAAGGGTAGAGGCTGAAGTGCTGGCAGCGCTTGGAGGTAAGTAATGGCTGATACCGAGCTAATCGATCCAGCATCATTGAATGGGACAGAACTTCTACTACGTCAGAAACATTGTCCAGAGACGCTTGCTGCAAGCTCTCCAGAGGCCGGGCAAGGCCTTGTAATGGATGATGTGCTACCAGTGCATCAAGAAGTGCTTAAAGCGTCTGATTTGAGTGCAGAAGAGCTGGCTGAGATGATTGAGGTAGAGTTGCGTAATCATCAACTAATTGAAATGGCTAAACAAACCAAGAAGAATAAAGGAAATCAATGACAAAAACTGTTACACCGAAACAAGAGCTGAAAAAATCTCCGCAACACCACAGCATCACCCGCATGACAAATCCTAAGATTCGCCTGTTCGCTTGTGCAATGGGTCAATGGCTTCGTAAGTGTCATGGCTTTGACGTCGATTACTCTTATCGTTGGGTGCGCCATGTAGATGGCACTCTCTACTTCGCTTTGTCAGGTTCTCGCAGTGTGCAAACTGTTTTTGCTGATTACTTGGGCAGTAATCGAGGCGACTACTACGACAGTTATTCTATCACTCACTACGGGAATAACTCAGTTGCATTTAACCGAGCATTCGCCAAGCTCTTGGAGCTGAAACATGGTCTTCGCGCCTACGGTGAAACGAAATGAGCATAAACGAAGAAATTGCACGTCTAACCGGCAAGCTAGTCTTTGATGTTTCAAGCGCTCCACTGACAAAGTTTCTCGGAATGCTCAAGACTGCCGAAACGGCTATGGCTCGTGTTGGGAAAGACGCCCAACAGCTACAAGCTAAGTTGAACAAAGTATTTAATGTCACAGGTAAAGGCATGAGTGCAGAACGGGTGAAGCTCAATGCCGAAATTCGTAGGTCGTTGGATAAAGAACTTACGACGGAAACAAAGCTTTCCAAGCTTCGCCGTCAGCAGTTTGCTGAGGGCCTGGCTCAGCAACGTTTGATTGCAGCAGGCACACGTCAAGAGAGCTGGATGCAGAGTGCAGCGCTTAAAGATCAAATTCAGCGTGCAGTCGTTGCTGCGAAATTGCAGAAGGTGCAGCAAGAGACGCTCAAAACCAAGTTGGGCGAGGCCAAGCTACAAGGTGCTGCCGAACAGTCGGCACTCCGCCAAGCACGACTGGCTGACATCCTGCAAAAGAGGCAAGCCAGAACTGTGCAGCTTCAACAGCAAGCTGTATTAGCTCAGAACAAGTTTCAGAGAGCTGAGGCAGCGCTGAACAACGCTCGTGCTAGTGGCATTCGCCAAGCCGAGCGATACGAGGCCTCTAAGGTGGCAGCGGCTGTACGTGAGGCACGTGCGGCGGTACGGCAAGATCAGGCGACCCAGCGTTTCACCTTTGCGGCTGAGCGTCACGCGGCTTGGAAGGCCCGTCAGGAGGCACCAAAAGAAATGGATTTCGGCGGTCTCGCCGTTGGCTTCTCAGCAGCTTCAGCAGCGGTGTATAGCCTTGTGAAAGGCATCGGATACCTGAACGAAAGGATTCAACAGCGTCAGGAGAGTGCGAGTACGGCAGAAAGCTTTAACTCAGCACTCCAGTCAGCCGGAGGCAAGAACCCAGCAAACCAGAAATTTGCTCGTGATCAGTTTGTAGATATCTCGAACAAGTATGGTCAGGAGGTATCGGTAGAGACGGCAAAGTCCTTCGCTCTATTCATCCAAGGTCAATTGGCACTCGGTAAGACACTCACCCAAGCTACCAAGATGTTCGAGGATCAGTCTGCGACATTCCGTGCTGCTGCCCTTGATAAGGAGGCTCAGAAACGAGCGGCTTATCAGTTGAATCAGATCAGGGCAAAGGGGAAGCCTGAGGGAAGCGACGTAAACGATTTGTTTGACGCCGTGGGCGGTGTTGTCGCCGCTTCAATTCGTCAGGCAGCGGCCACACGGTTGAACTTCAAAGGCAAAGTGGAAGAGCAAGCAGGATGGTTCAAGCAGGCTGTAACCGATGGGAAGATTAAGGCTGCTGATTTTGATCAGGGTATGACCAACTTCCTGAACGGTAATAGAGATCTGTTGGAAAGGCAGATGAACTCTATTGCGGCGAATCAGCAGCGTACAGAAAACCAAGCGTATCTTAACGACAACACAGTCAACACTAATGCTGAATTGAAAGCAGTAATTCTTGATCGGATCAAGGCAGAGAATGAACTCAACACTGCGTTGCAGCCATTGATGAACTCACTCCGCGATTTCGACCAAGGACTGACAAAATTCAATACGTCGTTGATCCGTATGCTAATTGGACACGATGCAGATGGTAATGCTGTACCAAATGCAATGCAGAAAGAACCGAATGCTCTACCGGGTACAGTTGGTGCAGCACTTGGCCCAAGGCTGAAGCCAGAATCGCCAGATGAGCAAGCAACTTTGGATAATCGTGCTAAGCCCGGACTATTGAATGGCCTACGCCGTCTATTCACGGGTATATCTATTGAGGATGATCAAGCAGTAGCTAAAGAAAATAGAGAGCGCTGGGGTGGCGGTAAATTAAAAATCAACCCCGTCGAGACAGGAAATTTTGACGTTTTCTCTTTGAGGCTGAATTTGCCAGCTTTTGAAGAGAAATTTGCTGATCTTGCTGAACGAGTTGGGGAGTACACACGCTTTCGCGAGGACTCAATACAGCCGATTACTTCAAGAGAGCTAATGAGGGCTTCTGGTTCTTCTGTGCAGTACCCAGTTCAGCAAATTACAACGACAAATGAGCATGTTACAAATAACAACAATAACGAAGTGCGTAACGAGATCACAGTCAATATAACTGCTCCTGCTGGTGCGGATGCTCCCGAGATTGGTAGGGCTGTTCGTGAGGAAGTTGGGAAGATGTTGCGTGAAACTGGCATCAACCAACAAGAGGTGCAATGAGGGTGCTGTCTATCATCAAGGCAATCATGCTTGGTGCGTTGTTGCAGATAGCGGTGGGAACTGTTCTCACCGTTTATTTGTTCAATCATGCAAGCGATATGGCTTTGCAATATGCTCAGATGGCTGAGCGTAATGCTAACGCTTACACGGATATGGCTAAGCACAGTATGACCAAGGTTATACATGATCAATACAATCGCCTCCAGCTTGAACAGAGCAGGGAACGTGAGGATATGAAGAATTGGGTTGATCGTCGTATTGATTTAAAGGTGTCTCAAGCCTTACGGGCGATCAAACAATGAGATACGAAGATATTGCTAGCGGAGCCAATCACACTCAAGCATGCCGTGAGTACATCGATGAGCGTTACGGAGTATCTGTAGCGCTTCAGCTTCCCTCTGTAATTGAGACTCTGTGGGATTGCGTCCTCTTCGGTATGCCCGAAGGATTGGCACACATTGCAATCTTTGGTCAGCACGGACTAGCGATACCCACAAATAACTAACCACTCTCTATGCTATTGAGCTACGCCTCAATACATCGCTGAAAGTCACGCCCTGTAAGGGTTTGAGCCACTTTTTAGTGTGCATGAATCATGTGCGTGAGCACATACATTTCCCTCTTAAGTAGGTAATTCCAATGAAAGTATGCAACTGCCGCTATTGCGGACGTGAATTCACTGTGGCGAAGCCAATGCCATTCTGCTGTGGCTCATGCCGTACCACATACAAGTTAATGCAAGCCCGTAAACAGACGATCCAAGTAGGAGTCATTAATGACAACAGCAACACCGAAAAAGACTAAGGCTACACGCCAGCCAACTTGCCCACACTGCAAGAAGCGTTTCCGAACCACCAGCGCTAAAGCCATCTACTGCACCCGTACATGCAAAGACAAAGCAGCCTCAGCGAAGAAACGGGTTAAGTATGTTGCCAAGGCAACCGATAGTGCGTTCATGCGAACACTGGCCTTTGAGGCCTCCCGTGCCGGTACATACGAGATCTTCACCGGCCACACCCCTGAGTCACTGGCCGAGCTACATGGCCTATACGTTCTCAAGCAGCGTGCAAACCGTTTTGGTGACGCCAAGGATTTCGAGCTATCGCACATTGCTCCATCACAAGGACGCGAGATCGTTGGGCTATACCACCCACAAAACCTGATCGTCGCACCCAAGGCAATGAACCGCGCTCATGGTAACCGCCACTACGGCCACGGTCTGAGCCTTGATCGCAACAAGCTGAACCCACGCTACATGATTAAGAAGGGCACGCCACAGGCTGACGTCATCAAGGGAATTGTCCAGTTCATCGGCACCGAAACTGTTGCTGAAGCGGCGAAGCTTGCAGGTATTCAACCTTGCAGACGTATTGCCATGCTGAGCTGGCTCCATGAGCATTTGAACCCACGCAACCCACAGCATCGTGACTGGCTGGACAATCTCGACACAATGCAGACAAAGGCGCTGACAGCATTGAAGGCATCTGTGCAGGGAAAGTCGGGAAGTGATTTCAAGATCACCACCCGATCCTACACGCAGCTTGAGGTGCTGCTCCTGGGACTGGAGCAACAAATTCAATACCGCCCTGAATTGGTTAAGGTGCATGACGCCATCTACGCCGCTCTTAGTCCTCTAATCAGCGACCGCTTTGACGATGAGTGGGTGCCTTATTGGACTTTGATTGGGATGGTCGAGTCCCTGAGCAGACAGCCATCTTTGCATGATCTCTTGTCCGCACCAGAGCTGCTACAAGCTATATTCGATGTGCTTCACGGGAAAGATGTAAATGCCATTTTCCCAGTGCTGGAAGCCTTCGTAGAGCGTCACAGCGGAGCTGTAGAGCGTATCCCGCCATACGCACCAATCGTGTTCAGAATGCAGCGCCCAGTAAGTGTAGTGGCGACGGTGCAAAGCCCTGTTAGCGTCCTCGCTGGCAGGTTCGCTGATGAGCTGGATATCCACTTGATGACGCCTGAGGTGATCCCTGTGCTGAATTTCACCGCACCTACTGTCTGATACTCGCAGGACATGGCATTCTGCTTTGTAGGGGTATTCATGGATCAGGAGCAGGCAATGGGCGAAGAATCAGGCGGCGACAACAAAGTTAAGGAAACAATCGATGCTGTGACGGGCTTGATCAAGGCTGTTCCAATTTATCAGGACGCTCTTCAGCCCGTGGCAAAGCAGCTCGGTAAATCCTTGGAGACGGTCGGTAAGGCGATTAACGTCGCCCTTGCTCCTGTTGGTGCGTTGGTTTGGGGCTATGAAAAGTGCCAAGAGTTCATATCGACCACGGTGGCTGATCGCCTAAAGGATGTCCCGCCTGAAGACATCATTACTCCAAAGCCAAATGTGGCTGGCCCTGCAATCGAGGCTCTGCGATACACAGGTCACGAAGAGTCTCTGAGTGATATGTACGCCAACCTTCTTGCTGCTGCTATGGATAAGAAGACGGCAAGCGGCGCACACCCGGCTTTTGTGGAAATCATCAAGCAAATGACTCCAGACGAGGCAAAACTGATGGCCTTGTTATTAGGGGGTGGGCTATTTCCTGTGATGACTGTGCAAGCCCGCAGGGCAGAGGGCGGTTCAAAGGATGCGTTAGTAAACCTCTCTCTGCTTGGGAATGAAGCCAACTTGGAGCATCGGCATCTAACGCCCACCTATCTCGATAATTTATGCCGACTCGGCTTGATCGAAATTCCTGATGGTCAAAGTTATACAGACAAGGATGTTTATGGGGCGCTCGAAAAATCTAGTGAGGCTATCTCATCGAAGGCCCATATAGAGAGTCTTAGTCACACGTGCTACTTCAAGCATGGGCTTGTTAAAACGACCACAATGGGAAAACAGTTTGGAAAAATTTGCGTTAAGCCCGTTATAAAAAACTCTGAGAAAGCCTCTTAAAACTTACGAAAACTATGCTGGCAAAGTAGGTTAGAAGAACGTCAGTTCTTAGGTGGCTGTCCTCTAAGCCAGCATTTCCGGGGTTCTCCGTTTTTCAGAGATAAGCTCGATTCGGTGAGAACGCTTCAATCCGAGGTTTCTACGCCAAACCGGCAGTTTTGAGCCGGAATCATCATTTTCTGCAAAATCACACTCCCCCTAGGCCTCCTTGCACAAAGACCTTCATCGACTAGCTTTGATGGTGTCGCTAACGTGGCGATAGGCTATCAAGGAGTTGGATATGGTCAACAAACGTGGTCGAGACTCTGGGAACGGGCAGTTCATCCCTATTGATAAGGCCAAGAAAAATCCGGGAACATCTACGGTGGAAACAATCCCGCCGCCGAAGAAGCCGACCAAGCCCAAGAAGTAGAAAGAGTCACGGTGAGGGTGTCGCTAGGCCCCCTCACACCGCCCCATCAAGGATGACCCCATGACCTCACAAAATCAGGCTGTAGCGATGGCCGACGCGTTAACCCTGCTGCTCCAGCAGCAACACGGCATTGCCGCTGCTGTTGAAGACCTCGCCAAATGGGTTGCTAGCCAAGGTGGCAGTGTCGCCGCTGACAACGCCCTAGTGGCACTCGAAGGATTGGACTTGCACAGTCAGGCGCTGATCGATGCGATCAACACAGTAAGGGTAGGGTAGTCGTCAGTGCTCTAATTAACAGAATACAATTGTGTAAATTAGCGAGGCCTTTAATAGCCTTGCTCATGGTGCGTGTGGTGTGTTCTAATTAACACATCGTCATCCGGTGAGCGGGGTGTTAACTAGAATGAATGTTGTAGAAGCGGTGAAGACAGAGGGTGAGGCTAGGACAGTTAGCCGCAAGCTCACGCTCAATGCCAAGGGCAACACCCTATACGCAGACATCTGGGAGTTCGGTATCAACACCGCACTCCGTATCAGCGACTTGCTCACGCTCACCTTTGAGGATGTGCAAGGTGACAAGCTGGTGATCAAGGAAGCGAAGACAGGTAAGACCCGCCAAATCGATTTGAACAGTGGCGCCAAGGCGATCATTGCCCGCCGTCGTCAGGCGAACCCTGACCACATCTTTCTGTTTCAGGTGAACAGCAATCGGGCCAAGGGCAAGGCTGTCAGTCGTGTAGCCGTAGCCACTGCCTTTAAGGCTGTCGGTGATGAGATGAGTATCCAGCTTGGCACGCACTCAATGCGGAAGACTCGCGGCTGGCTCATGTATAGCGCAGGTAAGGGAATCGAACTGATTTGTAGGGTGCTGAATCACAGCAGCCCTGCTGTCACCATGGCGTACATCGGTATCACCCAAGCCGAGGTCAATGCCACTTACCATGAGTTCGTGTTCTAACCGTTTCAGGACTGCGCCCAAGCCAGCCTTGAGCGGGCTTTGTTGTCTATGTCAGCTCGCATCGTTTCTAGGATTGCGTGCCTCTGACAGCGTCTGAGAGCTCTACGGGGCGTCAGGTTATTTCTACTTTTCCAGCGTTTGAATAAGCCCCTGTCGTTCGACGTTAAGCGCCTGTCGAATAATCACCATAAATACGTTGCTGTACAATCCCCTGTGCTCGCCTGCACCGGAATTCTGGGGACAGTCCAGAGGTGTAGGTGGGACACGTCTTATTTTTCCAATTCTGAACACAGGCGACCCCGCCCTTTGCAAAATCTGAAAACGGCGGGGGATGTTCAACCTACTTTTTGTCGGTTATGGCGTTAATAGGCCGAATCTGGAATTGCTTTTTGTATTTGGGGGATTTGAAAAGGCGACCTTTTCTGACTGCTGTTTCTATGAGTTCATCCATCGCCTCTTCGAGACCCTCCTCTTTATAAGCAATCGATTCTTGATTCGAGTGAATTCCGACGTCGCCGCTAATGGTTTTGCATGGCACGGATGGGTGTTTAATTTCTTCTAAATATTGGTAGAAGGCATCCTTAGCAATCACTAGGCCAAATCGGCGCCACGCGTATTTGCGTCCCCAGTAGTATCCATCTTTGGCATTGTGTCTCACTCGATCATCATTTTTGCCCTTATTCTCGGCGAGTTTGTCTAAAGAAAATTGCTTAGCCGCTGAGTAGCTAAGGTATTTGTTTACGGTATCTGCTTTGCCCAAGCATGATGGGTCTATAATTCTTCTGCCTGCCGCGTCCTCCATGTATCCGATATTATAACGCTCACCATTTACTAATTCGATAGCACTGCTATTTGTCTCGAATTGGTACAGTGTCTCAGTAGTAGAAGGTTTGAACTGATGAAGAAATTTACCGCTTGGTTGTTCCGTGATCGTATAGTCTCTGACTATCAGGTCGTGGATTGTGTATAGGTTTCTTGATTTCATGATGCCTTCCATGTCAGTGGGGATTGCGACATTATCCTTTATTTTGGCATAGTGCCACCATGTTCTATTTAGACTTAAGTCTGAGAGGCTGCCCGAGCATTTTTTTTGATGAGAATGCAAATTTTTTCTTGATAGTAGTTATCGCTTCGAAGGGGGCACGATGGGTGACACGGATTCGCCAGATTTCAACAAGGCTAGGGGATTTCTCATTGGATATTCTTTGGTCGTTACTTTGTTATGGTTCTTCGGAGCCGACCTGACGCAGTTTAAGTTGATGGGGAATGAGATATACCTTAAGGAAAATATCCGGCATGTATGGCTTGTTATTGCATTGATTAATTTTTATCTTTGGATTAGGTTTTTGCAACGGTTACCAAAAAGGGGGTTGCGGTTTGATGAGGATATGCATTTAGCGCTTGATGCCGCTCTGATTAAAATATGCCGATTTTTTTACAAGCGTCGGGCCTTCAAGTACGTTGAAGCTAAAGCCCTTGAGGACGGCGAAGGTACTTTAATAAAATTGCGTATGAGTGGTGTTTTATCCTACCGGGACGAGTTGGAGCATGAGCGGGGCAGGGATCATGGGCCAACGGGCCCATGGGATTATTTTTACCCTTACCGCGCTAAGGTATGGTTTAGTCTGGTCAAGGTTTATCATAAAGATGGTAAAGAAATCACCTCTCACGGCGGAAATGGTTATGAGGCGATACCGAGTGTTAGTCTGTATAGGGCAGCAGTTGCGTATGCTTTTATAAAAGGTGTCGTAGGGCTAACATGGTTCACTGATAATATTTGGCCGCTTTTATTTGGTTGTCTTAGCACTGGTATAGCAGTGTGCAAGTGGTGGCAAGTTCATCACATGTTTCGCCACACTTATCAAAGTGCATTCAATCAGGTTCTTTTCTTTTTGTAATATATACGTATTGTCTTAAATTCTGTGTTGTTAATGCCTTTATGGAATAGCGTCTCAACATACATAGGCGCTAGATAGCTGCTGATTTTACCTTGCATGTGGTAAGCGGGAGCTTATGATTCAGTCTATCGGGATAGTTGGGAGCTTCGATATGGCATTGAGCTTTTGCTGAGCGGATGCACCGTGACTATAGGTATCGTGTGTCTCGCTGCCGTTCGCATGCCCGACTATTTCTTGGACAATGTAGTCTGGCACGCCAGCTCGCAACAGTGTGGTGATTACGCCGTTTAGCATTGAGTGGAAAACTGCCGGCCTCTCCCGCCATA
>Ga0105251_10003755_pt1 | contig 10867 bp, 9 predicted proteins | sample KBSS64metaG_FD_80424 | JGI IMG/M metagenome (GOLD analysis project Ga0105251, IMG submission 80424) | Switchgrass rhizosphere microbial communities from Kellogg Biological Station, Michigan, USA - KBS S6-4 metaG | ecosystem: Host-associated > Plants > Roots > Rhizosphere > Soil | place...
AATTGCCACCACACGGCCTTTCACTGAACCGCTTGGCACGGCATACAGACTCAGGCTGGGATCTTTCTTCAGGCCGTTCACATCTTTTGGCGGCGCAACATGCATCTGCTCATCAGACAGTTCAATCCCGAGATTTTCTGCAACCGGATGGGCAAGGGAAATATCAATATGTGTCAGATGATCCAGTACACGTTCGCGGATATACGGCCTCGCGACTTTGGATAATTCGAAACTAAAGGCACTGATGATGTGCTGCTGTTCCACCGGAGTCTGGCTTTGCCAGAATAGGCGCGGTTGTGAATAATATTCGCCAAACGACGGGCTGCGCTCACGGACTTTATGGCCTTCAACACGCTCCTGATAGCTTTCGAAACCGCCACGTTTTGGCCCCGGAGGCGTTTCACGCGGCCAGTTGTCGTTGATGGAATTGGGTTCGTAGTTGGCTGGATTGTTGTCGATATCCATGCGATGCATGCCGTCACGCTGGAAGTTGTGATAAGGGCAGGTCGGACGGTTTATCGGAATTTCATGGAAGTTTGGCCCACCGAGACGACTGATTTGAGTATCGGTGTAAGAGAACAAACGGCCTTGCAACAGCGGGTCGTTACTAAAATCTAAGCCTGGAACGATATGGCCCGGATGGAATGCCACTTGTTCATTCTCGGCAAAGAAATTATCCGGGTTACGGTTGAGCGTCATTTTGCCCACCAGATGAACCGGCACCAGCTCTTCGGGGATCAGCTTGGTCGGGTCGAGCAGGTCAAAGTCATATTTAAATTCATCTTCTTCCGGAATTAATTGCAAGCCCAGTTCATATTCCGGGAAGTCACCCGCTTCAATCGATTCCCAAAGGTCACGGCGGTGGAAATCAGGATCACGCCCGGTCAGTTTTTGCGACTCATCCCACAGTAGAGAAGCTTTGCCCGCGGTCGGTTTCCAGTGGAAGCGTACGAAAGTGGCTTTCCCTTCGGCATTAATCATGCGGAAAGTATGAATCCCGAAACCTTCCATCGTGCGGTAGCTGCGCGGCAGGCCACGGTCAGACATCGCCCAGATAACGTTATGCAGCGTTTCGGGTTGCAGCGAGACATAGTCCCAGAAGGTGTCGTGTGCGCTGCCACCTTGCGGGATAGCCCAGTGTGGCTCAGGTTTTACCGCGTGAACGAAATCAGGGAATTTATGCGCATCCTGAATGAAAAATACCGGGGTATTGTTACCGACTAAATCGAAAATGCCCTCTTCAGTGTAGAACTTAGTGGCAAAGCCGCGGATATCGCGCACTGTATCGGCGGAACCTGCGCCACCTTGTACCGTTGAAAAGCGCACAAATACCGGAGTGATTTTATCGGGGTCGGAAAGAAAATCTGCTTTGGTCACTTCCGCCATATTTTTGTATGGCTGGAAATAACCGTGTGCCGCTGATCCGCGGGCATGAACGATACGCTCGGGAATGCGCTCATGGTCAAAGTGGGTGATTTTTTCCCGCAGGATAAAATCTTCCAGAAGCGTAGGCCCACGCGTACCAGCACGTAGCGAGTTCTGGTCATCGGCAATGCGCACGCCCTGATTGGTGGTCAGAGGGAAGTTTTCACCGTTTTTGCGATGCTTATCGAGCAATTTTAATTTTTCGTTGGAGGTGTCCGGGCTTTTATAACTCCCTGCCGCAGTGGGTTGCGCTCCCGGAGGGCTCGGTTCAGTTGAAGGGCGATGAGATCCATCTTCGGGTGCCAGCGAATCCATACCAGGCTTCGATTCATTGGCGTCATGTATAGGTGCACTGTGATTCAGAGGGTGCTTATCGTTCGTCGACATTGAACTCATCTCCTGTTTTAGTCCTGCTCTAATTGGGCTTCGTATGGCCCAAAACAGCTTTAACTATAGGACAAGGTCATCTCGACGCGAGACTTATGGGACAGTTCTCCGCTATCATAGCGAAGTTGTTCATCAATTTAGTTTTGATTCCATTGCCTATGAAACCTTTACGCCAACCGAATACTCGTCCCGTTCTTACGTACCGACCGCGTGTTGAACCCTCACCACCGTCTCATGCTTTTCGAGTGGATGGGTTTAAGGATGTGTGGCTGCTACGCAATCGCTACGTGGCTTTTGTGCTGGTAGGAAATGCGTTCCGCCAGTCACCGCCCTTTACCTTACCGGAATCGGCACAACGCTGGGCAATACAGGTCAGACATGAAAATGAGATTTACTGAGAGAAGAACGAGCTCAGAGCTGTTTTAAGAAACGTGAATTTAAAGGCCTGCCGGGTGCAGGCCCTACAACCAAGATTGACTTACCCGCCGTTACTGAGCCGCTCAAACTCTTCGCAACCGGTATCAAAGCCTTCCATGCAGCTTAGATTTAACCACTGCAATGCACGCTGTTTATTGACAGCGATAAAACCTTTTTCGCCATTTAAAAATAACATTCCAGCCCAGTACTCGGCATATCCGGTGCGGGAGAGCGTAGAGCTGCGTTTAAACCAGAAAGTGGCTTTTTCATCATCTTGTGCGGTCCCTACACCGTTGGCGTAGATTAACCCCAGGAACATTTGCGCATCGACTGCTGAGTCACTTTCTATATCCTGTGAGGCGCTTTCCAGCAGTTCAATGGCCCTGGTGTAATCGGGTTTACCCGCTTGGGTATTAACGAAAATGCGTGCCAGAGTCACTTTTCCAGACTGACTGCCTCGTTGTACGGCCTGTTCTGCTAACGATTTAGCCTGTTGGTAATCAGCGGTGGCAGGATCAAGTATTTTGAGTTGAGCCAATAACGCCATGGCATCGGCATCACCCTGAGCGGCTGATTTGGCAGCCCAGCTTTCTGCCTGCTGATATTCGCCGGCACTAACCAGGGTATCAGCAAGATAGAATTGTGCGCGGCTGTCACCTTCCTGTGCATGTTTCAGGTAAGGGCTATCGACATTTTCTGCCCAGGCGCCAGAGACAAAGAAGAAAAGTAGAATGCAGAGTCGTTTCATTGAGGGAAGAGGTCCGTAGAAGGCGAAAGTGTTTTGGCACCCTGAGAGGGGCTCTAATTTATAAATAAAAAACGGTTCCCTGTTACAGGAACCGTTTATTGTCGCAGATTATAAGGTGGTTTTGCTACTGATTAGCGATGCGCCAATTCCGCTTCTTCATCACTATTGAGTAATTCTTTATCCGTCTGCTTCATCAACTGGCTGGTGATAGTACCGGCAGTCATTGAACCGCTAACGTTCAGAGCAGTACGACCCATATCAATAAGTGGCTCTACGGAAATAAGCAATGCTACCAGTGTGACCGGCAAGCCCATGGCTGGCAGAACTATCAGGGCTGCAAAGGTTGCACCGCCACCGACGCCCGCAACACCAGCGGAGCTTACGGTTACAATACCAACCAGAGTTGCAATCCAAATAGGGTCCAGCGGGTTAATCCCGACGGTTGGAGCGACCATCACAGCCAGCATGGCAGGATACAGACCAGCACAACCGTTCTGTCCAATGGTGGCACCAAAGGACGCAGCAAAGCTTGCGATGGACTCAGGAACACCCAGACGGCGAGTTTGCGCTTCAACGTTCAATGGAATGCTGGCGGCGCTTGAACGACTGGTGAAGGCAAATGTCAGTACCGGCCAAACCTTACGGAAGTATTTCAGCGGACTCACGCCGTTTACGGCCAGCAATACTGCGTGCACGCCGAACATAATTGCCAGACCGAGATAAGACGCAACCACGAAACTACCGAGCTTGATGATGTCTTGCAGGTTTGAACCGGCAACAACTTTGGTCATCAGCGCAAGTACACCGTATGGCGTCAATTGCATCACCAGGCGCACCAGCTTCATTACCCAGCTTTGCAGCGTATCAATCGCAACCAGAACACGTTCACCTTTCGGCGCATCGTCTTTCAGCAATTTCAGTGCAGCGACACCCAGGAATGCGGCGAAAATCACTACGCTGATGATTGAGGTTGGATTCGCCCCAGTCAGGTCAGCAAACGGGTTTTTCGGCACGAATGACAGAATCAGTTGCGGCACGTTTAGGTCAGCCACTTTGCCCACATAGGTGGTTTCAATGGTGCTTAGACGAGCGGTTTCAGCTGTACCTTGTACCAAACCTTCAGCCGTCAGGCCGAACAGGTTGGTCACCAACACACCGACTAGTGCCGAAATCAAAGTGGTAAACAGCAAGGTTCCGATAGTCAGGAAGCTGATTTTCCCCAGTGAAGAGGCATTATGCAAACGAGCTACCGCGCTCAGAATTGAGGCGAACACTAATGGCATGACGATCATTTGCAACAGTTGTACATAACCGTTACCTACGATGTTAAACCACTGGATAGATTGTTTAAGTACCGGGCTGTCTTCGCCATAAATGGTGTGCAGCGCAAGGCCAAATACTACGCCCATTGCTAAACCAAGCAGTACTTTCTTTGCCAGACTCCACTGTTTATGGCGAGTTTGCGCCAGCAACAGCAGCAGAATAACGAACACGATAACGTTCGCTATAAGTGGAAAATTCATCCCCGTATCTCCTGAGTGTTTTTTAAATAGATGGACTGATTGCCATCTTTATTCTGTAAATCGTACCAGAAGCTTAGAACGACACTTATATTCAAAAGGAATTGATTATTACATTTTGATTAGTTTCGTCTAATTATTGTGCTGAATGGTGATTTAAAAGGCTGTTGAAGGTCATTTGCATTGAAATTATCACCTGTGATGACCAACGCACCGCACTGTTATCGGGCAAACTTTGCGGCATCCACACAGCCAGACCAAACAGCGCCATACACAAAACGCGTTCAAGTTGGTTGCCTTTTTGCGGTCTGACAATCGGAAAGCGAAAGCGCAAACGGCATGGCCACAGCAGTGGAACTCCAGCAGGCGTAAGCATATCTGCCAGAATATGGCTCAAATAACCCAACACCATGCCTTGGAGCGCATCGGCGGGAATAACCCAAGTTTCAGGGACTTTAAGATAGAACAGTGCAAGGCTTGCAAACACCGCAAATAAACTGTGTGTAAAGCCCCTATGACCGCAGGCACGGGCGATAGGTTTAGAAATCCACGGCAGACGCTGGCCCAGAAACGACTTTGGATGGTCGATATCTGGTAATAAGCAGGTCAGAATGGCTGACGGCACAATATGCCACCAGTCTCCTTGAGCAAGCACGGGCGTGAGTTCGGCGTTTTTTGCGAAAACTGCGCAGGCAATGGAAAAAAGAAGATGGCCTTCCGCCGTCATGATACTACCTGGATGAAAACTGTCGATTCATACAGTATAGGGATTTTATACAGTAGACGGAAGAGGTGACGGCGTAACATTTTGCTACCGCCGGTTACCCGGCGATAGCGGTTTTACCGGGCTAGCCAGCCACCGTCGACTGCAATGGTATATCCGTTGACGTAATCGGACGCGCTTGAAGCGAGAAAAACTATTGGGCCTTGTAGATCCGCGGGTACACCCCATCGGCCCGCTGGAATACGGTCGAGTATTTCCTGGCTGCGCACTTCGTCATCACGCAGTTGTTGAGTATTGTTAGTAGCCATATATCCGGGGGCAATGGCATTCACATTAATATTGTGTTGTGCCCATTCGTTTGCCAGCAGTCGCGTGACACCGAGCACCGCGCTTTTTGATGCCGTATAAGAGGGAACTCGTATACCGCCCTGGAATGACAACATTGAGGCGATATTAATGATTTTCCCGCCACCACCTTGCATGATGAATTGTTTTGCTACCGCCTGAGAGAGAAAGAACACGGATTTAATGTTCAGGTTCATTACGTCGTCCCAGTTTTTCTCGCTAAATTCAAGGGCGTCTTCGCGGCGAATGGTGCCAGCGTTATTAACCAGGATGTCTATTTTTCCCATTCCCGCCACGGCTTGTTCGATGATGCCCGGAATGACCTCGTGCTGGCTTAAATCTGCCTGGATGGCGAGAAAACGTCGCCCCAGCGCTTCCACTTTTTGCGCGGTTTCGTGTGGAATTTTGCGGTTCACACTAACGATGTCACAACCAGCCTCAGCAAGGCCGATCGCCATTCCCTGACCCAATCCAGTGTCACAACCTGTGACGATAGCGACTTTACCCTGCAGATCAAAAGCATCGAGAATCATAGTTACCCCGTTATCCGGAAAAGCGCATATGCGCGTGTAAATAAAGAATAGATACGGGATGGGGGAAATTCAAATTAATATGAAATAGCGTTTCAATAATTTTGACGGAGGTATGATTTTGAGAAAGATGCGGGGAGCCCCGCACCTTCTAAAAGATTAGCCAAGCAGGTGTTCGGCGCGTAATTCAACCAGTGACGGCAGTTTAACGTCGGCAAGGCACCAGCGCACATCATCACGATTTTCTTCGGCGGGAACTACGATTGAACGCATACGCGCAGCTTTGGTGGCAATCATCCCATTTACGGAATCTTCAAGCGTCACACAGGTAAGGGGATCGACACCTAATTTTGCAGCGGCATCCAGGTAAACCTGAGGGTGCGGTTTGCTGTAAGACAGGTGTTCAGCTGAGGCGATGGCATCAAACTGATCACGCAGATCAAACATTTCCAGAACGCGTTCAAGCATATGCAGAGGGGATGCAGAAGCTAAACCTACTTTCAGCCCCTGTGCTTTGCACAATGCAACGGCTTCACGCACGCCTGGCAAGAGAGGGCGTTTCTCTTCAACTAAGGAGATGGCGCGGGTAATGACTCGGTTAGTCACTTCTTTACGCGTTGGGCCATTCCACGGTTGGTGGGAGAACCACAGGTCAACGACCAGGTCGATACGCAAGCCGAGCGTATCGGGCAGTTCGCAACGGCGTGAGATATCCACGCCAATGCTTGCCATAACCTCTAGTTCTGCTTCATCCCATAACGGTTCTGAATCAATCAACAAACCGTCCATATCAAAAATTGCAGCTACAATTTGGCGAGTAACAGCCATTTATCGACTCCTGTCATTTATGTATTAAAGATAAGATCTCTAATCAATAGCTGGAATTACCCGAGGAAGCCACTGCTTTGTGAAATTCGCCCGTAAAGCTCAGGCGAAATCACACCGGACAAGGTAGACTTTGTGCGTACAAGTTACGTCTTAACCAAGGGGAACGAATGACGTATCAACAAGCTGGACGCATTGCCGTACTCAAACGTGTGGCTGGCTGGGTAATTTTTATCCCAGCGGTAATTTCTACACTGATTTCGATTTTGAAGTTTATGGATGCGCATAGCGAAAAACAGGCAGGCATTAATGCCGTGATGCTGGATTTTGCTCATGTCATGATTGAGATGATGCGTTTCAATACGCCATTTTTAAATTTCTTCTGGTACAACTCGCCACAACCGGAGTTCCATCAGCAGGCAAACATTCTGTTCTGGGTCATCTACGCGCTGATATTTGTTGGCCTCGCATTACAGGCATCTGGTGCACGTATGAGCCGCCAGGCGAAGTTTTTGCGTGAAGGTGTGCAAGATCAATTGATTCTGGAACAAGCAAAAGGCCCGGAAGGGTTAACGAAAGCGCAGATTGATGCAAAAATTGTCGTGCCACGACACACGATTTTCCTGCAAATTTTCCCGCTCTATGTTTTACCCATCATCATTATCGTCATCGGCTACTTCTTCTTTTCATTACTGGGTTTCATCTAGAAAACGCCACTCCTGTTTGAGGAGTGGCGAAGTCATTACGCCGCCAGAACTCTATCTAATGCTTTTTCTGCGACCACTAAATGCTGGCCGCCAAAAAGAATTGCCCGGTTAAGTAGGGTATAGAGTTGATACACCGGTTGGCGTAGGAGGAAATCGGTGGGAAGAGGGGATATCGACTGGTAACCGTCATAGATTTGCGGTGGTTGATCAGGATGCAATGGCAACATTGCCAGGTCGCATTCCCGATCTCCCCAGTAACACGCCGGGTCGTAAATAAATGGGCCATCAGGCCCCATTGCGCAATTTCCTGACCACAAATCACCATGTAGCAATGATGGCTGCGGCTGGTGGGAGGCAAGGGTTTGGTGTACAAAATCGACGATGAGATCGATATCACCAAATTGGATCCCTTTTTCAGCGGCGAGTTCTAACTGCCAGCCAATGCGTTGCTCCGCAAAAAATGTTGACCAGCGTCGTTGCCAGGCATTGGGTTGAGGAGTAGTGGAAAGATCATTATCAAAATCGAGGCCAAATTGCGGTTGCTCGCTCCATAGATGCAACCGTGCCAGCTGTTGCCCCAGCAAAAAGGCGTTATGCGCATCGAGCGGTTTTGAAGGCATGTATTCGAGCAGCAGAAAGCTGTAATCGCGATCGCTGCCAACCGCCCAGACTTTAGGTACGCGTACCGTATTGCTGCGCGAAAGTAACTCAAGCTGGTCGGCTTCAGCAGTGAAGATGGGCAACATTTCACGTGCATCGCTTTTGACAAAGATCTCATGACCAGCATAGTGAATTCGCCATGCGGCATGAATTTCTCCGCCGGGTAATTCCGTGCGTTGTTCAATTTCAGCAGTGCCGAGTTGTTCACTTAACAGACGACTAATAGCTTGCCACATGATGCTTCTCCCCAGGTTTTCTGGTAGATCATTAGCTTACCGCTGTTAACCAGGTCAAACTTCGAACTGACGCACATCCCCGGTCATGATATTTAAAACTTGGTTATTTACTCTCTTGTAGCCAGTTTTCCCATGTTGTTACTGACACCTCGGGTTCGATACCCAGTGCTAACTGACCAAGGCCACGGGATAACTCTTCAACCTCTGTCTGGCTTGAGGTGCTTATTAATCCAAATGTGTTGATACCTAACTCGTGAATTTTCCCTTCGTCATCTGACAAAGTGAGCAAAAAACCTCCGCGTGTCAGTTGGTTATTGAGCTCGTTAAGATCCGTGAGATTATTTTCCTGGAACTTAAACGTGACGACATAGCGCACGATGTCTCCGCTACTCATTATTCACCTCATTGTTATCCCGAAGGTTTTAGCATAGTTGATCTATATGAAATGGCGACTTTTGGCGAAACGACAAGTCGCCATTCAGGGGGAGTCGCTAACTACGCAAGTAATCGTAGATTTTTTGCGTATTTTCCAGTGAGCACAAACGAGTGCCATGATTTAGGGTAGCTGCACTACCGGCGGCGACACCGAAACGAACCATATCTAATAAAGGTGCGCCTTCCGCCAGTTTCAACGTCATTGCCCCGACCATGCTATCGCCTGCGCCAACCGTACTTTGGCTTTTGACTGGCGGTGGTACAACTTGCACACAACCGCTGGCATCAACACCAAGAGCACCTTGTGGACCTAAAGAAACCACCACGCGTTTCGCTTTACCACTGTCGACAATCTCTTGTGCGGCTTGGCGCACATCGTCAGGTTGAGTGAGATCACGGTTTACTAATGCACTGAGTTCTTTTTGGTTTGGTTTAACCAACTCAATATTGCCGATTTCAAGGGTTGCTTTTAAGGCTTCGCCAGAGCTATCCACAATGCAGCGGATACCCGCTTTTTGAGCTGCTTTTACTAATGCGCAAAGTTTAGAAACGTTAATACCTGGTGGGAGACTGCCACTGATAACCAGAATGGCTTCGGATTCAATGGACAATACTTTTTCTTCGAGCAAACGGAATTCATCATCGGTGAGTGCGGCTCCTGGCATCACAAAACGATACTGTTCGCCAGTTGATTCCGCATGAACATGTAAGTTTTGTCGAGTCCAGTCGCGTGTATTAATAGTATCAATAGCGACATGTTCATCTAGTAGAAGGGCACAAAGGTGTTCCCCGGTCGCGCCACCGGAAGGAAATATGGCTGTTGCCTGGCCTCCTAAGTGCACAATCGCTCGTGCAACGTTAATGCCGCCACCACCAGGTTCAAACACTGGAGCGGTGCAGCGGAGTTTTCCCTCCGGGTAAATTTGTGCGGTTAATGTTGCACTATCGAGCGAGGGAGCAAGTGTCAATGTATAAATCCGAGCCATATATCCTCCTTAATTTAGCGTTGGGATAAAGCGTAGCACTGTTTTAGCCCAAAGAATGTCAATTAACACAATGATTTATCAAATGATTTGTAAAAAGCAATAGAACACTATGTTTATGAAAATAAAGATGTTTTAAGAGCTCTCTTATTCAAAAAATGAAAGAAGAATTCATTGCTATGTTATTCGGGCTTTTTTATAATTTGTAACCTTTCTTGGCTCATAATTATTTGATCCACAGAAGAGATTCCGGAACCTTGATGGTTTCTTTTTATGTTGTACGGACGATTAAATTAATTTATTTAAGACAGTACCGGCTGCAATTTTGCTGACCGGAAGTGCGCTATTGAGTCACTTTGCAATTGCAGATAATTCGGTTTTCACTGTCATGGATGACCCATCTACCGCTAAGAAACCGTTCGAAGGTAACCTGAATGCGGGTTATCTTGCTCAATCAGGTAACACCACAAGTTCTTCGTTGACTGCGAACACCAACATGACCTGGTACAACACCTCTACCGCGTGGTCATTGTGGGGTAACGCAAACAACACGTCCTCTAACGATGAGCGCTCTTCTGAGACTTATGCTGCTGGTGGTCGTAGCCGTTACAACATGACTGATAGCGATTATCTCTTTGGTCAGGCCAGTTGGTTAACAGACCGCTACAACGGATATCAGTCGCGTGATGTGCTGACCGCAGGTTACGGTCGTCAGTTCCTCAGTGGCCCGGTGCACAGTCTGCGTGTGGAATTTGGTCCTGGCGTGCGTTATGACGAGTACACAGATGGCGGGCATAAGACTCAGCCGTTGGGTTACGCGTCAGGTATCTATAACTGGCAGCTGACCGACAACGCCAAATTTATCCAGGGTGTTTCTGTGCTGGGTAGTCAGGATACGACGGTAAACTCTGAAACTGCTCTTGAA
>Ga0105251_10003756_pt1 | contig 10866 bp, 9 predicted proteins | sample KBSS64metaG_FD_80424 | JGI IMG/M metagenome (GOLD analysis project Ga0105251, IMG submission 80424) | Switchgrass rhizosphere microbial communities from Kellogg Biological Station, Michigan, USA - KBS S6-4 metaG | ecosystem: Host-associated > Plants > Roots > Rhizosphere > Soil | place...
CCCGGGCCGGTTCCGGCCGTGGGGCCTGCGCGCCGACGCTGCCGATGGCAGCCATGGCGCCGGTCGCCAGCAGGGCGGCAACGGCAATTCGGCGGTGGCGGGTCACGGAGAGCATCGGTCTGATCCTAGCGGAGCGCGTCAAAACGTTCAAAAGTTGTAAATCGGAAGCGGCCAGCCCTGGGGCAGCGCTTCACAAATCTTTTGCAAATTCTTGGTTTTACGCAGTGAATCCGATCTGAACTTTTCCGACCCCCACCTCGCTTCGTTCATCTAAGTGAACCTTGAGGCGTCTACCCGGGCGGTGTCAAGCGGCCCCGATGCGGGCGTTCATGCAGCGACGCGTTCGGCCTGGTCGCGGGTGATGGTCAGCGCCTGCTCGATCAGGCTCCAATCGGCGCCCGGGCGGTGCGCGCCCTCGCTCAGCACCTGGCGGAACGCGCGGCCACCCGGCTGCCCATGGAACAAGCCGAGCAGATGGCGGGTGATGTGCTTGAGGGCCAGGCCGCGTTCCAGCTGGGCCTCGATGTAGGGGCGCATGGCGCGCAGCAGCGCCTCGCGCGGCTGCAGGGCCGCACCGGTCTGGGCGGCCTCCAGCTGATGCAGCACGTAGGGGTCGTGGTAGGCGGCGCGGCCCAGCATCACCCCGTCCAGCGCCGGCAGCTGCGCCTGCGCGGCGTCCACGCTGGCCAGGCCGCCATTGAGCACGATCTGCAGCTGCGGGCGGTCGGCCTTCAGACGGTGCGCCCAGTCGTAGCGCAGCGGCGGCACTTCGCGGTTTTCCTTCGGCGACAGTCCCTTCAGCCAGGCGTTGCGGGCGTGCACGATAAACATCGCGCTGCCGGCGTTGGCAGATTGATCGACGAAGTTGACGAAGGTTTCGTAGTCGTTGTCGTCATCAACACCCAGGCGGCATTTGACCGTCACCGGGATATCCACGGCCTCCACCATGGCCGCCACGCACTCGGCCACCAGGGTGGGCTCGCGCATCAGGCAGGCACCGAAGCGCCCGGCCTGCACCCGGTCGGACGGGCAGCCGCAGTTGAGGTTGACCTCGTCGTAGCCCCACTCCTGGGCGATCTGCGCGGCCTGCGCGAGCAGGGCAGGATCGCTGCCGCCCAGCTGCAGGGCGAGCGGGTGCTCGCTGCCATCGAAGCCGAGCAGGCGCTCACGGTCGCCGTGGATGACCGCGTTGGCGTGCACCATCTCCGTGTACAGCCGCGCGCCCGGGGCCAGAATCCGGTGGAACACGCGGCAATGGCGGTCCGTCCAGTCCATCATCGGGGCGACGGACAGGCGGAGGGATGCGGCGTAGCGGTCTGCGGGGGTGGCAGGCAGGGTCATGGGTGTCGGATCAGGCTGGGAAGTGCTGGGTTTGCCAGCGCGATCAATAGTTTACACCGGCGTGCTGAACCGGGCCGGGGGTGCTGGATCGGCGCGGGTAATGAAAGCAGGGCAAGCTAGGGTCGGAAGCCTGCCTGCTTCCCTGATCATCGTTACGGACTCCATCAAACGCGCCATGAGCCTTCTCCACCCCTCCAGCTTCGACAGCAGCACCGAACAGGGCGTCCTGCGCCTGTCCATCGCGGCCTCCTTTGGCGTGGCGGCCATCGCCGTGGCCTTCGGCCTCTATGCCAACTCCTCCTTGATCATCTTCGACGGCATTTACGGCCTGATCGATGTGGTCATGACCTGGCTGTCGCTGCTGGTGGTGCGGTTGATCAGCATGTCCACCAACGTGGATGCGCTGCAGTCGCGCTTGAACCAGCGCTTCACCATGGGCTTCTGGCACCTGGAGCCGATCGTGCTGGGGGTGAGCGGCACGCTGATGATCGGTGCGGCGCTGTATGCGGCGGTCAATGCGGTAGATGCGTTGATGTCCGGCGGGCGCCAGATCGCACTGGGGCCGGCCATCGTGTTCGCGGTGGTGTCCCTGATCGCCGAATCGGGCATGGCGTTCTTCATCCGCCGCGCCAACCGGACCCTTGGCTCGGAGTTCGTCGGCCTGGACGCGAAGAACTGGATGGTGGCAGCGGCGATGTCGGGCGCGTACCTGGTCGCGTTCGGCGGCGGCTGGCTGCTGACCGGCACGCCGTCGGCCTGGGTGGTGCCGTACATCGATCCGGCCATCCTGCTGGTGGTCTGCCTGTTCGTGGTGGTGGCGCCGCTGGGTACCGTGCGGCAGGCGCTGGCGGACATCCTGCTGATCACACCGGTGGACCTGCAGGCCCATGTCGACGAGGTCGCACGCGGCATCGTCGCCAAGTACGGTTTCATCGAACACCGCAGCTACGTGGCGAAAGTCGGGCGTGGCGACCAGATCGAACTGTTCTTCGTTGTTCCCGCCGACGACCCACCGCGCCGACTGGTGGAGTGGGACGAGCTGCGCGATGAGATCGGCGAGGCGCTGGGCGAGGAATCGACCGACCGGTGGTTGACGATCATGTTCACTACTGACCGCGAGTGGACGATCTGACCAGTCAGTTATCTATGCGGCCTGGAGCCCCCGCTTCCACTGCCGTGGCGACTGCCCCGTCTGCGATTTGAACGCTCGCGAGAGCGCCGCTTCGCTGCCGTAGCCCACGTCGATCGCGATACGTTTCAGCGGTTGGCCTTTGCGCAGTGCCTGCTGCACCAGCCGCGTGCGCCATCCCTGCAGGTAGTTGCCGGGCGTGCTGCCGATGGTGTCGCGGAAACTGTCGGCAAAGGCGCTGCGCGACATGCCGGCGCGTTGGGCGAGCAGCTCCAGCGTCCATTCCTGCGCGGGTTCTTCGTGCATGGCCACCAGCGCGTGGCGCAGGCGCGGGTGGGCCATGCCGGCGAGCAGGCCGACGCGGAGCTGGCCGCTTTCCATCAGCGCGCGCAGGATCTGGATCAGCACGACTTCGAACAGACGGTCCAGCAGCGCCTGGCGGCCGCAGCGTTGGGCGAAGGCTTCTTCGAACAGCACCGAGAGGATCGGCTGGCCGCCGTACAACGCTTCCAATGGCAGGCAGATCACCGGGGGCAGTGCGGCGGCGACCGGGCTGTTGCCGCCGCCTTCGAACTGCAGGTGCGCGCAGGCGAAGTCCGCGCCCTTGTCCGGGTCGGTGACGAACCGGTGCGCCATCGGCCGCGGGTAGACGAGTACGCTGGGCTGGGTGATTTCCAGCACGCTGCCGTCGGGGTGCTCCACCCTTGCGTTGCCACTGCGGATCAGGTGCAGCTGGCCGCGCTCCCCGTCGGCGGCGAGGTCGGTGATGCCGCACAGGGCACCGGCATGGAAGACCTCGGCGTTGACCGCGAAGCGGCCGAGCAGGGATTGCAGGCGGTCGACCATTTCGGACTCCAGATCAAGTTTTCTGGACCTTATGTTGCCACACGTCCGCCCGGTGGGCGCAAAGTACACCTCACCAACCGGTCCATCCCGTTCACAGCCAGGAGATTCCCATGTCGATTGAAAAGGTTCTTTACACCGCGCACGCCACCGCCACCGGCGGCCGCGAAGGCCACGCCACCTCGTCGGACAAGGTGCTGGACGTGCAGCTGTCCACCCCGCGCGAGCTGGGCGGCGCCGGCGGCCCGGGCACCAATCCGGAGCAGCTGTTCGCGGCGGGCTATTCGGCCTGCTTCCTGGGCGCGCTGAAGTACGTGGCCGGCCAGGCCAAGGTCGCGCTGCCGGCTGAAACCAGCATCACCGGTAACGTGGGCATCGGCCAGATTCCGACCGGCTTCGGTATCGAAGTGGAACTGCAGATCAGCGTGCCGGGCCTGCCGCGCGAGCAGGTGGAAGCGCTGGTGCAGAAGGCGCACATCGTGTGCCCGTACTCGAATGCCACCCGCGGCAATATCGATGTGACGCTGACGGTGGTCTGAGGCAGCGTGCCGACCAACGGTCGGCACCTACCGTGGTCGAGAAGCGTGCCGGCCGACGGTCGGCACCGTGGTCAACACGTCGGTAGGTCACGACCGTTGGTCGCGACAAAAAAATGGGCGGATGCCGGTTCGTAAACCGTGCATCCGCCCATCCCACCGCGGTGGATCCCGTTTCCGGGATGCATTCGTTGTTCCGGTCACGACCAACGGTCGCGACTTACCGGTGGGCGTACGGCCCGGTGCCGGTTGAGGCGGGCGTTACTTCTCCGGGGTTACCAGCTGCACGACGCTGGAGAAATCCAGTTTGCCGCGGCCTGCCTGGTGGTTCATGGAGTACAGGTTGCGTGCGAGTTCGCCCAGCGGGATCGAGGCGCCGACGCTCATGGCCGCTTCCACGGCCAGGCCCATGTCCTTGAGCATCAGGTCGCTGCCGAAACCGCCGCTGTAACCGCGCGACGCGGGCGCGTTTTCCAGCACGCCCGGCCACGGGTTGCACACTTCGGTGGCCCAGCTGCGGCCGGTGCTGACCGCCATCATCTGCGACAGCACCTTCGGGTCCAGGCCGTGCGCCACGCCCAGTGCGATGGACTCGCCGGTGACCGCCATGATCACGCCCAGCGCCATGTTGTTGCACAGCTTGGCGACCTGGCCGGCGCCGCTGGCGCCCACGTGGAAGATGTTCTTGCCCATCGCCTGCAGCAGCGGGCGGGCGCGCTCGAGCGCGTCGGCTTCGCCACCGACGATGAAGGTCAGCGTGCCGGCCTGGGCACCGGCGGTGCCGCCGGAAACCGGGGCGTCCAGCATCTGCAGGCCGCGTGCAGCGGCAGCTTCGGAGACCTTGCGCGCGGTGGCCGGTGCAATCGTGCTGCAGTCGATCACCAGTGCGCCGCCCGGGATGTCGGCCAGCAGGCCGCCCTCGCCCAGGTACACGCCTTCAACGTGGCGGCTGGCCGGCAGCATCGAGATGACGACTTCCGCATCGGACAGGGTATCCAGCGCCGAGCTGGCGGCGGTGGCGCCGGCGTCGACGGCGGCCTGCACGGCGGCGGGCACCAGGTCGAACACGCGCACGGCGTGGCCGGCCTTGGCCAGGTTGGCGGCCATCGGGCCGCCCATGTTGCCCAACCCGATGAATGCAATACGGCTCATGCAAGGCTCCTTTCAGGAACGGTGGCGCCCAGGTCGGCCAGCGGATGCGTGGCCTCGTCCCAGGGCGAAACGAAGAAGGTCTGCGCCCACTGCGGCGTCGCTTCGGCCAGGGTGGCCGGCTGCCAGTGCGGGGTGCGGTCCTTGTCGATCAGCAGCGCGCGGATGCCTTCGGCGAAATCGCCGTGGGCGGCGCAGTGCAGTGCGGCGATGTATTCGTAGCGATACACGTCGGCCAGCGAAGCGCCGGCCGCGCGCTGCTGCAGTTCCCAGGCCAGGCGTGCCGAGCCGGGCGCGCCGGCGGCGAGCGTGGCCTGCGCGGTCTGCAGCCAGGGGTCGTCGGTCTGCAGCGCATGGATCGCGTTGACCACGGTCACCACGTCATCGCCTTCGCACAGGGCGTCGATGGTGGCGGCGTTGCGCAGCAGCGGGCCGGTGGTGGCGTCGCTGGCGTGCTCCTGCAGCAGGGCGGTGAGTTGTTCGTGGTTGCGCTTGGCGTCGTTGCTCCAGTGCACCTGGGCCAGTGCGCTGAACACGTCGGCGCGCTTGGCTTCGGCGATATGGAGGTCGGCCAGGCCGGCGTAGATCGCATCGCCGGCATTGAGCGGCGCACCGGTCAGGGCCAGGAACAGGCCGCCCTTGCCCGGCACGCGCGGCAGCAGCCAGCTGCCACCCACGTCGGGGAAAAGACCCACGGTGATTTCCGGGAAGGCCAGCTTCGAGCGCTCGCTCACCACGCGGTGGCTGGCGCCGGACATCAGGCCGATGCCGCCGCCCATGACGATGCCATGTCCCCAGCACAGGACCGGCTTGGGGTAGGTGTGAATCGCGAAATCGACGCGGTATTCCACGTCGAAGAATTCCGCGGCATACGCGTTGTCGCGGACGTCGGTGCTGCCCGCATCGCGGTAGGCGCGCATGCTCTGGTACAGGCTGTGCAGGTCGCCGCCGGCGCAGAACGCCTTTTCGCCGGCGCCCTGCAGCACCACGAGCGCGATGCCGTCATCTGCAGCCCAGGCGTTCAGCCGCTCGTGCAACAGGTGCGCCATCGGCAGCGAGAAACCGTTGAGGGTGCGCGGCGCGTTGAGCGTGGCGATGCCGATGCGGGTGCCATTGGCCGCCCGCTGCTCTTCGAACAGCACCGGGGCGTCGGTGCCGGCCTCGGCCGTGCTCATGCGTTCTTCCACTGCGGCGCGCGCTTTTCCAGGAAGGCGTTCACGCCTTCGGCCTGGTCGGCACGGTCGAACAGGTCGACGAAGGCTTCGCGCTCGGCGACCAGGGCCGAGGCGTGGCTCATGCCACTGCGGGTGGCCTGCACCAGCGTCTTGCAGGCCGCGATGCTGGACGGGCTCTGCTTGCCGGCCTTGCGGGCCCATTCGAGCGCCAGTGCCTTGGCTTCGCCCTTGCCGACCTTCTCTTCGGCCAGGCCGATGCGCACGGCGGTGTCCGCATCGATGCGCTCGCCGAGCAGGATCAACCGCTTGGCCCAGCCTTCACCCACCAGGCGCGGCAGGTTCTGGGTGCCGCCGGCGCACGGCAGCAGGCCCACGGTGGCCTCCGGCAGCGCCACCTGGGCGTGTTCTTCGATGATGCGCAGATCGCAGGCCAGCGCGCATTCCAGTCCGCCGCCCATCGCATAGCCGTTGATCGCGGCGATGGACACGCCGCGGAAACCGGACAGCGCTTCGAAGGCTTCGCCGAAGCGGCGCGCTGCTTCACGGGCCAGTGCCTTGTCGCCGGAGGCGAACTGCTTGAGATCGGCGCCGGCGGAGAAGAACTTCTCGCCGCCACCGGTGATGACCAGCGCATAGATGCCGCTGTCCGCATTGAGCGCACCGACCAGGTCGCGCAGCGCCGACAGGCTGTGCACGGTCCAGGTATGGGCGGGCGGGTTGTCCAGCGTCACCACGGCGACATGGCCGTCGGCCTCGACCTTCAGGCCTGCGTGTTCATGCGTGCGCCACTCCATCATCGCAGTTCCTCTTCGGTGTTGAGCAGGTGGCGGGCCACGATCACACGCATGATCTCGTTGGTGCCCTCCAGGATCTGGTGCACGCGGCTGTCGCGCAGCAGGCGCTCGATCGGGTATTCGCGAATATAGCCGTAGCCGCCGTGGATCTGCAGCGCGTCGTTGCAGATCTGGAAGCCGGCGTCGGTGGCGAAGCGCTTGGCCATCGCGCACCACACGGTGGCATCGCTGGCGCCGGCGTCGAGCTTGCGCGCGGCGGTGTGCACCATCTGGCGTGCGGCGACCAGTTGGGTGGCCATGTCGGCCAGCTTGAACTGCAGCGCCTGGAAATCGGCCAGCGGCTTGCCGAACTGGCGGCGCTCGCCCATGTAGCGGCGCGCGGCGTCCAGCGCGCCCTGGGCAGCGCCCAGCGAGCACGCTGCGATATTGATGCGGCCGCCATCCAGCCCCTTCATGGCCAGCTTGAAACCGCTGCCTTCCTCGCCCAGCAGGTTGCCCACGGGCACCCGCACGTTTTCGAAGGTGATGCCGCGGGTGGGCTGGCTGTTCCAGCCCATCTTTTCTTCCTTGCGGCCGTAGCTGATGCCCGGCAGGTCGGCCGGCACCGCAATGGCGCTGATGCCCTTCGCGCCCGGGCCACCGGTACGCGCCATCACCACCAGCAGCTCGGTCGCACCGGCGCCGGAGATGAAGGCCTTGGCGCCGTTGAGCACGTAGTGGTCACCATCGTGCACGGCGGTGGTCTTCAGCGAAGCCGCGTCGGAACCGGCACCCGGTTCGGTCAGGCAGTACGAGGCCAGCTTGCTGCCCGACGAGAGCGCCTGGCCCCATTCGGCGCGCAGCGCTTCGGTGCCCCAGCTGGACACCATCCACGAGGCCATGTTGTGGATGCTGACATAGGCGCCCGTGGACGGGTCCACATTGGCGAGCTCCTCGATGACGACGGCGGCGTCCAGGCGGGTCAACCCGCTGCCACCGACCTCGGGATCCATGTACAGGCCACAGAACCCCAGTTCCCCGGCCTTGGCGATCGCCTCGCGCGGAAAGATGCCCTCCGCATCCCATCGCGCGGCGTGCGGCGCCAGTTCGGCTTGGGCGAAGTCACGTGCGGCCTCTCTATAGGCCTGCTGCGCTTCTTCGAGTTCCGTCGTCATCGAGTTGCTCATTTCAAACTCCGTAGCCTTTGCAGGCGTTTACTTCAGGCTGATCGTGGTGTTGACGCCGTGACCCAGGGTCTCGTCGTCGAACCAGCGCGCGGTGATGGTCTTGGTCTGGGTGTAGAACATGACCACCTGCTTGCCGTACGGACCGAGGTCGCCCAGCTTGGAGGCGCGCGAACCGGTGAACGAGAACAGCGGCACCGGCACCGGGATCGGCACGTTGATGCCGACCTGGCCGACGTCGATCTCTTCCTGGAAACGGCGCGCCGCAGCGCCCGACTGGGTGAACAGCGCGGTGCCGTTGCCGTTCGGGTTGGCGTTGATCAGTTCGATCGCGTCGTCCAGCGTTTCGGCTTCCAGGATCACCAGCACCGGCCCGAAGATTTCCTCGTCGTACACGCGCATGCCGGGCTTGACCCCGTCGAAGATGGTCGGGCCGACGAAGTTGCCCTTCTCGAAGCCATCCACCTGCGGGTTGCGGCCGTCGAGCACCAGCTTGGCGCCCTGCTCCACGCCCGAGGCGATCAGCGCTTCCACGCGCTCGCGGGCGGCGCAGGAAATCACCGGGCCCACGTCGGTACCGGCCACGCTGCCGGCGCTGACCTTCAGGGTCTTTGCCTTGGCCACCAGGTCCGGCACCCACTCGCGCGCTTCACCGACCAGCACCAGGGTGGAGGCGGCCATGCAGCGCTGGCCGGCCGCACCGAAGGCGGCGCCGACCATCGCATTGAGGCTCTGTTCCTTGTTCGCGTCCGGCAGCACCACGGCGTGGTTCTTGGCGCCCATCATGCACTGCACGCGCTTGCCGGCCAGCGAGGCGCGGTTGTACACGTGGGTGCCGACGCGGGTGGAACCCACGAACGAAACGGCCTTGATGTCCGGGTGGTCGCAGATCGCGTTGACCACGTCTTCGCCACCGTGCACGACGTTGAGCACGCCCTTCGGAATGCCGGCTTCCAGCGCCAGTTCGACCAGGCGCATGGTGACCATCGGATCCTGTTCGGACGGCTTGAGCAGGAAGGTGTTGCCGGTGGCGATGGCCATCGGGAACATCCACAGCGGGATCATCGCCGGGAAGTTGAACGGGGTGATGCCCGCGCACACGCCCAGCGGCTGCAGCAGCGTGTAGGTGTCCACGCCGTTGGCCACGTTGTTGGCCAGCTCGCCCAGCTGCAGGTTGCCGATGGCCGCCGCATGCTCGACCACTTCCAGGCCACGGAACACGTCGCCTTCGGCGTCGGGCACGGTCTTGCCCTGTTCGGCGCTGAGGATGTGGGCCAGTTCGCCCATGTGCTCGCGGATCAGCTGCTGGTACTTCAGGAAGATGCGCGCACGGGTGCCGATCGGGGTCTTGCGCCAGGTCTTGAAGGCTTCCTTGGCCGAGGCCACGGCGGCATCCACTTCGCTCATGGTGGCGAACGGCACCTGGGCCAGGACGTCCTGGGTGGCCGGATTGACCACGTTCTGCCAGTGCGAGCTGGCCGATTCGACGAACTGGCCGTCGATCAACATGCGGATACGGGGCGCTGCAACAGTCATGGCAATACCGGCGGGATGCGAAAGGTGATTGGCATTATTCACAGACCACCCCTCGATTTCCGGCCTGTCTACGCTTAATCTGGCCAACACCGGACACGATTTCTGTTAATTCTGTGAACACCACGCCTCCCCAACGCCAGCTCGGCCTGCGCCTGCTCCGCCTTCGCGAGCAGCGCGGCTTCAGCCAGGCCGACCTTGCCCGCGCCCTGGGGCTGTCGGCCAGCTACCTGAACCAGATCGAGCGCAACAAGCGGCCGCTGACTCCGGCGGTGCAGCATCGGCTGCGCGACGTGTTGGGCGACGTTTCCGACCTGTTCGACGTGGATGAGCCCGCTGCGCTGCAGGAGGCGCTGGGCCACACCCTGCGCGACCTCGGCCTGGACGAGGTGAGCAGCACTGACCTGCGCGCCATGGCCGGCAACCTGCCGCAGATCAGCCGCGCCCTGCTCGACCTGCACCGCCGCCACCTGCTGCTGCGCGATCACGCCGCCGCGCTGGAGTTCCAGCTGGGCGATCCGCAGGCCGGGCAGGCGCTGCCGGCCGGCGACCAGGTGCGCGATTTCTTCAATCGCATGCACAACCACATTCCGGAACTGGATGACCTGGCCGAGCAGTTGTTCGAGGAATGGGGCCTGGTGGCCGGCCACGTAGCCCCGCGCTTGCGCCAGCTGCTGGCCGACCGCCACGGCGTGCTGGTGGAAGTGGCCCCGCTGCAGGCCGGGCGCGAGAAGCGGGTGTACGACGGCGGCAGCCGCACCCTGTGGCTGCCGGACTACCTGGAACCGGGGCAGCAGGCCTTCCAGATGGCCGCTGAGCTGGCGCTGCTGGGCTATGCGGCGCAGATCGATGCGGTGATCGCGCGGGCCGGTTTCCGCGAACCGGAGCAGATCGCGCAGGCACGGATCGGCATGTCCAACTATTTCGCCGGCGCGCTGGTGATGCCGTACGCCCGGTTCCTGCGGGCGGCCGAACAGAGCGCCTATGACATCGACGCGCTGGCGCACCGCTTCGGGGTGGGGTTCGAAGCGGTCTGTCACCGGCTGAGCACGCTGGCGCGACGCAGCGCGCCGGGGCTGCCGTTCTTCTTCATCCGCGTGGACCGTGCCGGCAATGTGTCCAAGCGCCACTCCGCCACCGATTTCCACTTTTCGCAGGTGGGCGGTTCGTGCCCGCTGTGGATCGTCTACGAAGCGTTCAACC
>Ga0105251_10003760_pt1 | contig 10857 bp, 13 predicted proteins | sample KBSS64metaG_FD_80424 | JGI IMG/M metagenome (GOLD analysis project Ga0105251, IMG submission 80424) | Switchgrass rhizosphere microbial communities from Kellogg Biological Station, Michigan, USA - KBS S6-4 metaG | ecosystem: Host-associated > Plants > Roots > Rhizosphere > Soil | place...
CGCACCGATGAAGGCATCAGCTATTATTTAAAATCTGTGGCGCTCGATCCCAAATATCCAAAGGTTCGCGAATATCTGGGCGAAGCCTACATGATCAAAAATCGTCCTGATTTAGCACGTGAGCAGCTCGCGACTATCAAAACGCTGTGCGGTGTCGGTTGCGAAGAATATCGTGACCTTGCAGCAGCCATCGACGGTCATCCGGAATCCTGATATTCGCCTGTGGAGGCAAAAATCAGCAGCGAGACAATACACAACGAAATAGCCCATTACCTCTCCCGTTTGTGGCGTTACGCCCTGGTGCTTTCACATAAGCGGGATGTGGCGGACGATCTCGTTCAGGCTACCTGTGTGCGGGCGCTGGAACGCGCCTCACAATATGTTGCTGGCAGTCGGATGGACCGCTGGCTGTTCTCTATTTTGCATTCGATCTGGATTAATGAAGTGCGGGCCCAGCAAATTCGCCGCGGGCAAGGTTTTGTCGATGTGTATGAACTGCCCGGAACTGAAAACAGTGATGACCCTATTTGGTCAAACGATGTGATGAAACGAGTTAATCGCCTACCAGAAGCCCAGCGGAATACCGTTTTTTTGGTATACGTGGAGGAGTTGTCATACCAGGAAGCAGCAGTAGTGCTGAATGTGCCTGTTGGAACGGTAATGAGCCGCCTTTCCACGGCGCGTCTCACGCTTGCAAGAGACAGCGCACTCCAGCCAAATTCGCCGCAAATCAAAGGAGAGAAATCATGAGACTTCCGCTGGGTTCGGACGAAATGCTGGTGGCGTATCTGGATAATGAGCTCAGTGATGCACAGCGCAAAGTTCTGGAAAGCAGGCTGATTGAGGACGACGCTCTGGCTCAGCGTCTGGCGCTACTGGAACGCAGCAATCTGCCATTTAAAAAGGCTTTTGAACCGCTGCTGCAGATAGCCCCGATTGAACGCTTACAGCAGACCCTTTATCCCAATAGTCACCAAACGCCTGCAGTATCACGTCGCCATCTCATTGCTGCCGCTGCCAGCTTCCTGGCACTTGGCGTGATTGGGGACCGGGTGATTATTTACTTAACGCAACCCGAAGATAACTGGCGCGAATTAGTGGCTCAATATATGGCGCTTTATACACCGGAAACGCTTGCGGAAACTCCATCGAACCAGGCTATGGATGTGCAACTGCACACAGCTGGCGAGCAGCTAGGCCTTGTTCTTTCCTCTTCGAGTCTGTCCTTACCGGGTGCTGTATTAAAAAATGCACGAATGCTGGCTTATGACGACCAGAAAATTGCGCAAATTACCTGGCTTGATGAAGTGCACGGCCCAATGGCGTTATGCATTACAAAAAATACAGGCCGTGGGATGCAAAAAAAGAACGAACAACGGCTCGGCATGAATATTGTTTATTGGGCAAGTTCGAACCATCAGTTTATGGTGATTGGGCATGGTTCTGAGGAACAAGTCAGCCAAATTGCTGAGCGGCTACAAAGTACAATTGGTGCTTAGTTCAGGCAGGCAGCTTTGCTTGCCCGCATGCAAGAATTGCAAAGCGTACGCTTAGGCTGTCCAGTCTTCGACACGCAAACGCGCCACCATAGTAAAGGCACGATCGCTGGTAATAATCGTCGCGTTTCGGCTAAGGGCATGAGCGGCAATTAACTGATCAAGGTGGCCCATGACTTTGCCTTTTTGTTCCATTGCCGCGCGGAGTTGGCCGTAGCTTTTTGCGGCTTCACTATCCCAGGCGTAGACCGATACTGTTTCCAAAAAGCCCTGCACCGCTGCAGCCAGAGTTTTACTCTGGCGTTTAGCAACGCCATGCAACAGCTCAGCCTCAGTGATACTAGAAATGCACACTTCTACAGGCCGCGTTTGAGCAAGCTTTTCTATCACTTTAGGATGCTGACGGAAAAGATAGCTCACCGTGTTAGTATCGAGCATGTACATGATCAGTCCATCCCTGCAAAGGGATCTCTGTCAGCAATACTCTGGTTACGCTCTTGTTCATCAAGGAACGTATCCGACACTTTTGCTTTCTTGACTACAGCAAAAACGTTTTCCCATCCTTCTGGTTTAGCTGGCGTTTTTGAAAGAATCACGTTTCCCTCCTTGTCTTTGCGGATATACACCCTGTCGGTATCAAACTCAAACTCCACCGGTAACCTCACCGCCTGGTTTCTGCCGTTTTTAAAAAGCTTCGCGACGCGTTCCATGGTATCTCCTGGTATTTAATGACCTATGCCATAGCATATGCCAGAGACATACATTCGCCAAGCTCACTTTTTATTCAACTTACGTTTATGAGAGCAACACTACCCTGGATTTATACAATCAGCTTGGCTTTATTTCGACGGGATTATTGTTTTGCGAGAAGCTTTCAGGATTATGAAAATAACGACGCGGCATTGCAGCCCGGAATGATGAATTGCTCAAAATCAGGGTGGATAAACTGATCGTTTACCCACCCTGATATGCTACTGAACTAAAGCAGTCAGCTTGCCGAATACGCCTGCACCATCGGCATCACGCCTGATTTGCACCACATCTTCAAGCTTGTCGATTTGGCTAATCATTTGCTCGAGGCGCTGGTCGTCTGCTACTTGTAGCCAGATTCGGCTCTGATCACCCTGTGGTAGAGGAAGGCAAAGGATGCCTTCAACGTTAAACGCGCGGCGGGCAAACAGGCCACAAATGTGAGACATCACGCCCGGATGGTTACGCACCGTAAGTTCCAGAATAACGGTTAGTTGTTGCATCGCTTACTCTCCAATCATCTCAATATTGGCAGCGCCTGGCGGCACCATCGGGAATACTTTTTCGCTAGCATCAATGCGCACGTGAATCAGGCATGGGCCAGGTCGTGAAATCGCCTCTTGCAGCGCCTGTTGCGGGTTTTCGGCTGCGTTCAAATCGCATGTTGCGAGACCAAAACCTTCGGCGATTTTCATGAAATTTGTCTGCCCTGAATAGGTCGCAGCAAAGACATTTTGTTGATAGAACAATGTTTGTTGCTGATGCACCAGCCCCAAAGCCTGGTTGTTGAGCAAAATAATTTTTACATCCAGATTGTGTTCAGCAGCAGTCGCCATCTCCTGAATATTCATCATGATGCTGCCGTCGCCAGTGAAGCACAGCACTTTGCGATTCGGTTCAGCTAACGCCGCACCTACCGCCGCAGGCAGGCCAAAGCCCATGGTTCCCAGGCCGCCGGAAGTCAGCCACTGGCGCGGGCGGTTCAGCGGATACGCTTGCGCCACCCACATTTGATGCTGGCCAACGTCGGTGGTAATCACCGCTTCATCATCCACACTGGCGGCTGCTGCGTTAATCAGGCCGTACGGCGTTAACGGGTTATCTGCACCAGGCATATTGAACGGGAATTCATGCTGCAAACCGGCTACTTGTTGCAGCCATTCCTCGCGCGGTTTGGCATCAATTTTTGGCAGTAATTGTTCCAGCACTTCACCCACATCCGCGCGAATGGCAACATGAGCCTGTTTGATTTTACCCAGTTCAGCACGGTCAATATCAACATGAATGATTTTTGCATTCGGGCAGAATTCTTCAGTTTTACCAATCGCGCGGTCATCAAAACGCGCGCCCAAAACAATCAGCAAATCCGCTTCCTGCAAAATGTAGTTGGTGCTGCGCGCGCCGTGCATCCCCAACATGCCCAACGATAACGGGTGTTTCGCTGGAACGGTGCCGAGCGCCATTAACGTCATGGTGGTTGGTAGATTAGCTTTTTCAGCCAGTGCACGCGCATCAGCATGGGCATTAATGACCCCGCCGCCAAGGTACAGCACCGGGCGCTGCGCCTGGTTAATCATCGCGGCAGCATCGGCAATTTGTTGGGCTTCAAATTGTGGTGCAGGAGTGTGTGCGGAAACAGACGGCAACTCGCTGATGTCAATTTCTGCGGTCTGCACATCTTTTGGAATATCAATCCACACCGGGCCTGGGCGGCCAGATTCAGCAATGCGAAACGCGTCGCAAATCACTTGTGGCAGTTCAGCAATATCACGGACCAGATAGTTGTGTTTGGTGATGGGAATGGAGATGCCGTAGGTGTCGACTTCCTGGAATGCGTCGGTGCCAATCATCGATTTCGGCACCTGACCGGTGATGCACACCAGCGGGATGGAATCGAGGCGCGCATCGGCAATTGCGGTGACCAGGTTTGTGGCTCCAGGACCGCTACAGGCAATGCACACCGCCGCTTTGCCCTGCGTTCGTGCCATGCCCTGCGCCATAAAGCCCGCACCTTGTTCGTGGCGCGCCAGAATGTGACGGATTTTTTGGCTTTTACTCAGTGCGTTGTAGAGCGGCAGAACGGTGCCACCGGGAATACCGCTAACGGTGGTGATGCCATGATGTTCAAGCATTTGCACAATTAATTGTGCACCCGTAATACGGTTTGCTTGCGGTGGGTTTTCCGAAATTGCCATTGCTCCAGTCCTTCTTCTTATGCCGTTTCGCTTTTGGCCGGGGGACTAAAACAAGAAACCCCGCCCGGTTTGCGCCGGCGGGGTTTTGGAATCGATGTGTTGATTCAGACCCTACGGCGCATTGCCGACGACGACCACCACCACACGCACGACGACCACCGCGGCTGGTAGCGCGGTTAGTAGTAGGGCTGATGTGTGCAGGTTAGTTGTCATTTGGGTCCTGAATATGTTGTGTGTTTTTAACAGCGAATTTCATACAAACATACTGCTTCGTTTCGCACAACAGCTTTATTCGCCATGGATGAAAATCGTGCGTGAGATCACATCCGCGTTTCAGCGTTTAAATGGTTGTTGCAGCAAACTCCTGACGCAGCTCATCAATCGGCAGGTAACGCCCGATAATCACTAAGCGCGACACTCGCGATTCAGATGGGTGCCACGTCGAGCCATAATCAAAACCCACCACTTTATGCACGCCCTGCACAATTAAACGCTGTGGGTGATCGGCTATTGCCAACACGCCTTTGTAGCGCAGCATGTCATTGCCAAAACGCGCGATGCAGCTTTCCATAAACGCGCCGATTTTTTTCACATCCAGCATTCCGGCATCAAAAACATGCGCCTGAATGGCATCATCCCATGAGCGTTTAGCTGGAATTTTACGGAATGGCTGGAAACGATCGGGATGGCTCGCATCAGCACGAATAACATGGAACCCTGCGGCCATATCGATATTATCGGTGAGTTCAAAAGCGTTAAGATCAAGCCAAAACTCTTCCGGACACTCACCATTTACGATCTCAAACAGATCCGCTTTGTTATTGATCCGATTAATCCGATCGAGCGCCAGCTGTTTTGTCTCTTCGTCAACACGATCCGCTTTCGTCAGCAAAATACGATCGGCAAAGCCAAGCTGTGAGGCAGCAACCGCATGCTCATCAAGCTGGCGTGAGATATGTTCGGCATCGGCAAGTGCGATAACTGCATCCAGGCGCAACGCTTCACGCAGGTGTTCATCAACAAAGAATGTCTGGACGATAGGCGCCGGGTCAGCAAGGCCCGTGGTTTCAACAATCAGACGATCAAATTTCAGCTTCCCGGCCGCACGTTTTTCCAGCATTTCTCTTAATGCGGCAGTGAATTCCCCGCGCACGCTGCAACAGACACAGCCATTACTGAGTTCAACAACGTTGACGTTTTCACCGCCTCTGAGCAATGCGCCATCAATGTTTACTGCACCAAATTCGTTTTCAAGAATAGCGACGGGGGCGTTGTCGGAATGGGCGAGAAAATAGTTAAGTAGCGTGGTTTTCCCTGAGCCGAGAAAACCCGTTAATAGAGTGACAGATACCGCTTGATTCATGTCAAATTCCTTAGATTAGCAGCAGCGAGCGCCGCCTTTTCCGCCGTAGCGCGCATCCTGACGCTCACGGAAAAACTCTTCGTAAGTCATCGGCGTCTGCTCCGGATGGGTCAGACGAATGTGTTGTACGTAGTTGTCGTAATCAGGGACGCCAACCATCAATTTAGCGGCCTGACCGAGATATTTTCCAGCTTTAGCAAGTGTGTCAAACATGGTAGCTCCGGGCGTAAAATCCACCTCCCCTTACGGGGAGATGGATGAATGGCTTAGTGCGCGCTTTTCGCCTGCGCAACAATCTGCTCAACGTCTTCAGGCATCTTCTGGTACGGAGTCTCCTTCGCCGTTGGCGTATCCGATCTCAGCGCCTGGCGCGCGGTTTTAATCGCAAACAGACCAATCACCACCACAACCACCATAAAGAAGATGGTCAGCCCAGCATCCAGACGGTTGTTAAACACCAGTCGTGTAAGCTGAGACTGAGTGTATTGCGCGGGAATATTGCCGCTGTCGATCATCGCCTGGAATTTATTAGCGATAGCCAGGAAGCCCACTTTCGGATTGTCGCTGAACGCCTTTTGCCAGCCAGCCGTCAGCGTACAGAACAGCAGCCAGGCCGTTGGCACCAGTGCCACCCATGCGTATTTCTGTTTCTTCATCTTAAACAGCACTACTGCACACAGCATCAGCGCCATGCCTGCCAGCATCTGGTTGGCGATACCAAACAGAGGCCACAACGTGTTAATACCGCCGAGTGGGTCAACAACACCCTGATGCAGGAAGTAACCCCATGCCAGCACGCAAAGCGCCGTCGCCAGTAAGTTCGCAGGCAACGAGTCAGTACGCTTGAGGCTTGGGGAAATTACGCCCAACAAGTCTTGCAGCATAAAGCGCGCCGCACGTGTACCGGCATCGACCGCGGTCAAAATAAACAGTGCTTCAAACAGAATGGCAAAGTGATACCAGAACGAGACATCCATCAGGCCGCCCAATGCGCCGTGCAGAATGTACGCCATCCCGACCGCGAGCGTTGGTGCACCACCAGCACGGGAGATGATGCTTTGCTCGCCCACTTCATTGGCAATGTTGGTTAAGGTTTCCGGAGTGATATGGAAGCCCCAGCTACTGACGACACTTGCCGCAGATGCAACGACATCCACAGTCCCTGCCGGAGCCAGAACCGCCATCGGGCTGTTCATCGCGAAGTAGACGCCTGGGTCGATAACACAGGCCGCCACCAGCGCCATAATCGCCACAAACGATTCCATCAACATGCCACCGTAACCGATGAAGCAAGCCTGGTTTTCATTAGCCAGCATTTTCGGCGTGGTGCCAGAAGCAATCAGCGCGTGGAAGCCAGAAACAGCACCGCACGCAATGGTGATAAACAAGAACGGGAACAAGTCGCCAGTCCAGACCGGGCCTGTACCGTCAATGAATTTGGTGAGTGATGGCATTTGCAGCGTTGGGCGCATAATCAAGATGCCAATCGCCAGCCCAATAATAGTGCCGATTTTCAGGAAGGTGGAGAGGTAATCACGCGGTGCAAGCAGCAGCCAGACCGGCAGAACTGCGGCCACAAAACCATAACCCACCAGCATCCAGGTCAGTTGCACACCAGTAAAGTCAAAGTACGGTGCCCAGGTTGGGCTTTCGGCAACCCAACCGCCAGAAATAATGGCAAATATCAGCATAACCAGACCGATGACCGACACTTCACCAATGCGGCCCGGGCGCAGGTAGCGGATATAAACACCCATAAACAACGCCAGCGGAATGGTGAACGCCACGGTGTACGTCCCCCACGGGCTATGGGTCAGCGCTTTCACCACAATCATCGCCAGCACCGCGAGGATGATAACCATGATCATAAAGCAGGCCACCAGCGCGACAACACCCGCCGTGTTGCCCATCTCTTCTTTCACCAGTTCACCCAGTGAACGCCCGTCACGACGGGTGGAGACAAACAGCACCATAAAATCTTGTACTGCCCCGGCCAACACCACACCCGCCAGCAGCCAGAGCATACCAGGCAAGTAACCCATTTGCGCGGCAAGCACCGGCCCGACAAGCGGGCCCGCACCAGCAATCGCAGCAAAGTGGTGACCGAACAACACTTTTTTGTCGGTTGGTACGTAGTCCAGGCCATCGTTATGGCGCACGGCCGGCGTCATACGAGTAGCATCAACAGTTAACACCCGTTTAGCGATAAACAGGCCGTAGTAACGGTAAGCGATGAGATAAACGCAGATTGCAGCAACCACAATCCACAATGCGTTTATCTGCTCGCCACGATTGAGTGCGATATAGCCGAGCGCGAATGCACCTATCAGTGCAAGCACAGCCCATATGAGGTGTTTCCCTGGATTATTCATATTGTTTTCCATGTGTAGAGCCAGAGGTAGAAGCAGACGGTACTACCGTTTTGTTCTAGAACAAGCGCACGGATTTAACAACATTGAAACATTGGAATACAGTGGTTTGACCAGGTCTTTACATCAGCTTGTTACGGGGATCACGATGTGGTGATAGTTCTGCCATTGCTTGATAGGTGATGGTTCCGTTCACCGAAAGTTCGGTGATCCCTGTAGTTACCGAAACGGTGAACGGAAAACCTCCGGCTTGCCATAAGCATCACCCTAATAGCGCCGTCGTCAACCGACTCGTACAGCACCTTTTCCCGCGAGCATCAAAAATCGCAATCTCCCACACCTGGGAAGACCGCCCTAAATGCAGCGGTTTGCACACGCCGCACACCGTTCCTGATGCCACGGCGCGGTGGTGGCTGGCGTTGATTTCTGTGCCGACCACGCACTGCCCGTCAGTGGTCGTCAAAAATCCCGCCATCGACCCCAGCGTTTCTGCCAGCACCACAGACGCGCCGCCGTGAAGCAAACCAAACGGCTGCTGGGTGCGATGATCAACTGGCATTTCCGCTTCCAGACTTTCGTCGTCCATGCGCGTGTAGACAATGCCAAGATGCTCAACCATCGTCCCGGCGCTGGTTTTGTTTAACGCCTCAAGCGTGAGTGCTCGTTTCCAGATACTCATTCAGGCTCCAAGCGTTGCGCCGCCATCAATCACAATATCCTGCAAAGTGATATGGCTGGCGTGAGTGGAAGCAAGGAACAAAATCGTGCTGGCGATCTCCTGCGGGCGGGCGATTTTCCCCAGCGGAATGCCCAGTTTGAACTGTTCCGGGAAGCCCTGAATACGCTGCTGTTCGGCATCTGGAGTTTTCCACAACGTGCGTTGCATATCGGTGTCCGTCGAGCCCGGCGATACCACATTGCAGCGCACACCAAACGGAGCCAGCTCGAGGCCAACGGTTAATGCCAGGCTTTTGAGCGCCGCTTTCGATGCGCCATAAGCCGACATTCCGGTGCGCGGCGTGTGCGCGGCATCGGATGCAACGGTCACAATCGCCCCGCTGCGCTGTTCGCGCATGCGCGGCATTACAGCGCGGAACATATTAAATGCGCCGCCGACGTTAACCGCAAATGTGTCCTGCCAGTCTTGCAGGGACAGTGCATCCGTCGCACCCATACGCAAAATTCCCGCCGCATTCACCAAGACATCAAGCTGCGGCTCGTCGCTCAATAAACGCTGCGTAGCGGCAGCCACCTGTTCGGCGTCGGCCACGTTTAACACTTCCGTTTCAAACGGATAGACTTCTAGCGGGAACGCCAGATCAAAGCCGATAACCGTCGCACCGGCTTCGCTAAATGCACACGCGGTGTGATAGCCGATGCCTTTGCCCGCCCCGGTTACCCAGACTTGTTTGCCGCTAAAATCGATGTTCATGCTCAAGATCCCCGTGACAGCAGCGCCCACCAGGCGTCAATCGTCGGGTTTTTCGCCAGCATCACAAAGTCGATATCCGCGTGAATTTTGCGCCAGCGTGCCGCCAGCGCCATCATGCGCACGGAATCGAGGCCGTAATCAATCAGGTTTTCGTCATCTTCCGGAATGTCGGACTCATCAAGCAGCGGCAAGACGATTTCACGCAGTTGCTGTTTGTTTTGCGGCGCGCTTTCCGGCAACAAATCGCGGGTCATGACCACGCGCCCGGAACGGCCAGCGGTGTATTTCAGCGCCATCATGTGTTCTTCGCGGCTGAAATCAGCCAGCGCGTCGGCGACCATAAACGGTTTAATATCACGCATAAACGCGTCAGTTGCTGTAGTCATGCAGCCAATATGTGCGTACACACCGCAGATAATCAGCTGGTTACGGCCAGTTTCTTTCAAGGACTGTTCCAGCGGCGAGCGGATAAACGCGCTGTAACGCCATTTGGTCAGCACCGTGTCGTGTTCGTCTGGCGCCAGTTCGGCCACCACTTTCTGGCGCTCAGGATGTTTGTTTAAGCCCGGCCCCCACATGTCGTTGAGCAGCGCACGGTCTTCGTCGCTCTGCGCATTGGGCTGTGCTGTGTAATAGACCGGAATATTGTGGCGTTTGCAGTAATCGCGCAGCGCGGCAATGTTCGCGATAACCTGCTGGATCATTGGGCAATTATCGCCCCAGAAATCAATGAAATATTCCTGCATATCGTGAATCAGCAGTGCCGCACGCTCAGGTTCAAACGCCCAGCTCACTTTGTTTTCCGGGATGTCGGCAGCCGTCGGTAAGGTGTATGCGTTCAGTTTTGGAATAGCCATAAATTCTCCGTCAATCAGGAAGCCAGTTGCTTATCAGCAATCAACTGGCGCAAACGTTTTTTGTCCACTTTGCCCACCGCGGTCAGCGGTAGGTTTTCAACGATTTCAATACGATCCGGCAGCTTGAAGTCGGCAATACCCAACTCACGCAAATAACGGCGAATTTCCACCGCGCGGAACGGGCGGCTGCCAACGATAAACGCGCAGCTTTTCTCGCCCAGCAGGCTGTCTTCCATCGAAACCAGCGCGGCATGCACGATCTCTTCATGGCGCAGCAGCAGGTTTTCGATCTCCTCGGCAGCAATCTTCTCCCCGCCGCGGTTGATCTGATCTTTCTCGCGCCCCTGCACGGTGATGTAGCCCTGCTCGTCAATGGCAATCAGATCGCCGGAGCA
>Ga0105251_10003764_pt1 | contig 10845 bp, 10 predicted proteins | sample KBSS64metaG_FD_80424 | JGI IMG/M metagenome (GOLD analysis project Ga0105251, IMG submission 80424) | Switchgrass rhizosphere microbial communities from Kellogg Biological Station, Michigan, USA - KBS S6-4 metaG | ecosystem: Host-associated > Plants > Roots > Rhizosphere > Soil | place...
GACTGCGGCCGCCGAGGTGCCGTCCAGGTAGAAGTGGTAGCTGGGCACGCCGGCCGGGTCCAGGTCCACAAGCGCCAGCGTGGTCGGCGCCGCGGACGGGGCCTCGACCGCAATCTTCACCCCGTGCTGGTCCAGGTTGGCCCGTATCAGCTGCCCGAACCGGTCGCCGGAAAGCCGGCCGAGGTAGGCCACCGGCCGCCCGAGCCTGGCCACGGCGCGGGTGACGTTGAACCCGGCGCCGCCCAGCCGGGGATCGACGTGACCGTCCGCGTCGACGATCAGGTCGATCAGCGCCTCGTGCGCCACGGTAATCATGCGGTGCACTCTACGGTTCCCGGCCGGGTCATCGTGCGGCGGCAACCAGGTCACGCTGGTACCGCTGGCACCAGGACCGGGCCCGGGTGGCCTGCTCGGCCACCATGCGCCAGTGGTCGGCGAAACCCTGGTGGCCGGCCGCGGCCGCCTCGGTGACGATCGCGTACGTCCAGTCGTGGCTGGCCACGACCGCCTCGGCCACGCGACGGCGGTCGGCGCGGCGCAGCCCGCTGGCGTGCAGGAGGATCCGGAAGCGCTCAAGCGCGCGGCCCCGCCGGCTGTCGGTGATGTCCCGCTCGTCCTGCAGCGGCGCCCAGTAGCGCGCGGCCGCGGTGAAGTCCCAGATCGCGCTGCCGGGCCCGGCCAGGTCGAAGTCGATCAGCGCGACCGCCCGGCCGTCGCGGAACACCAGGTTGGCCGGGTGAACGTCGTTGTGGCTGACCAGGCCGGTGCGGAACCGGGCCGGGATCGGCCGCGGCCACTGGTACCCCGACGGGTCGAAGGACGCCGCGGCCAGGTGATAGCGGCGCACCAGGTCGGCGATGCTCACCAGGGCCGAGTCGGTGAGCGTGTCCTCGGCCAGCGGCGGGACCGCGGCGTGGCCGTCTATGTAGGTGAGCGTCTCGGTGAACGGCCCGGCGGTCAGGACGCGGGGGGCGCCGTCGAAGCCGACCTCGGCCAGGTGGCCGAGCAGGGCGTGGGTCGCACGCCGGCAGGGCGCAACCGGCCGCACGACGGTGTCACCCACCCGGATGACCAGGCCGCGGTTAGCGGTCCCGCCCACCAGCGCATGGGGGCTGTAAGCCCCCCCAGGGGGGCCGGGGGGGTACGGGGGGGCGGGCAGCCCTCCCGTGATCGGGGGGGTCTCCGGGGGGGTCGTCCCCCCGGGAGTAAGCAGAGAGCATGGCTCTCGCGAGACTCGCGTGGGTGACAAGGCCATGGACAAGCCTCCCTCGGATCGCGGCGCATACCGCGGGGCTTTTGGCGACGCCGTAGGCGACCGAAAGGACGAACGGGATCCGCTCCAGCACCGGGCCGGGCGTGACGATCATGCGGCTGTCGAGCGGCGTCGGCACGGGCCTGCCGTCGGCGCCGACGAATACCCCGGCGAGCTCGGCGCGCACCCCGAGTGCGGCCAGTGCGTCGCGCTCTTCGGGGGTAATCGCGTCATAGATGGTCGACAGCCCGGGCGCCCAGGCGCCGAGGGCCACCACCGCGACGGTAACCGAGGGCAGCAGGGCGAAGGCATCGGCGATGTCGCCCTGGCGGCGGATCGCCGCGGCCGTCTGCGCGTCGTCCAGGATCATGGGGGCGTAGAAGACGTGGGCCGGGCCGCCGCCCACCCGGGCCACGCCGCGGACCAGGTCGAGCAGGTCCCGGCCGTCGGGGGGCGGCACCGCCCCGGTGAGCTGGACGATCGGGCACGGCGGGAGCTGGGTGAGCGAGGCCGTCAGCCCGCTCAGCGTGCGCGACCAGGACATGCCGAGGACGTCGCCGGGCGTGATGAGGTCCATCAGCGCCTGGCCCGCGGCTTCGCCCAGCCGGTGCCGCAGCGCCTCCTCGTCCTCGTCGGGGAAGTTGAACACGAACGCGTGCTTGAGCCCGAATGCCGAGCACAGCTCCGCTGACAGGCCCGCGTCCAGGTTGCCCCCGGGCAGGCCGATCTCGATGCGTACCATCCCGGCCTCGCGGGCGGAGTCGAGCAGCCGGGCCACCCGGAACCGGCTGATGCCGAGCTGGTCGGCGATGTCGACCTTGGAGACGCCCTCGAGGTAGAACTGGCGCGCCACCCGGGCGGCCAGGACAACCTCGGACGGCCGATCCGCCGACAAACCGGCCATGCACTCCTCCAGCCTTGCCGATCTGACTGCTCATTTGAGCGTCCAGATCTCATATTCGCAGCTTTTCTTGACTTTGCCTAGCAACGAGATCACTGTGAGTTCAATGGTTCATCTGAGCGCCGAACTGCTCAGATGAGCACGCGCAGGCGTGCAGTCACGGCAGCGTAGGAGGCCCGCCAGGGATCCTGACCGGTCCCGCCCCGTCACAACATCCTCATGGTTGCGGAGGTTCGCATATGCGCTATCCCCCAGTCAGGCTCCGCGCGCTCGGGGCCGTGGGCTGCGTAGCCGCTCTGGCGGCGCTGGCCGCGTGTTCGAGCGGCGGCTCAAATGGCAGTTCAAGCAGCAACAGCAATTCCGGCACGGTGACTGTGGCGGTGGTGTCCAACCCGCTGATCACCGGTCAGATGATCCCGCTGACGACGTCGAATTTCGAGAAGCAGTACCCGGGGATCAAGGTCAAGTTCGCCACCTACACCGAAGGTGACCTGCGGGCCGCGATCGAGAAGAACGTGAGCACGCACAGCAACGCGTTCAACGTGGTCATGATCGGCCCGTACGAGACGCCGCTGTTCGCGAAGAACGGCTGGCTGACCAACCTGTCCAAGCAGTACATCGCCAGCGACCCCGGCTACGACGCCGCCGACCTGCTGCCGCCCATCGGCAAGGCCCTGTCGTACAAGGGCGACCTGTACGCGGTGCCGTTCTACGGCGAGTCGTCGATGATGTTCTACAACAAGACCCTGTTCCAGCAGGCCGGGCTCACCATGCCGCACAATCCGACCTGGGCGCAGGTCGAGAGCTTCGCGGCCAAGCTCAACCAGCCCGGCAAGGTGTCTGGGATCTGCCTGCGCGGCCTGGCCGGCTGGGGCGACAACATGGCGGCGCTGGACACGGTGGTCAACACGTTCGGCGGCCAGTGGTTCGACATGAACTGGAAGCCCCAGCTCACCTCGCCGCCCTTCGTGGAAGCGACGAACTTCTACGTCAACTTGGTCCGCAAGTACGGCGAGCCCGGCGCGGCGAACGACAGCTTCAACCAGCTGCTGACGCTGTACGGGCAGGGCAAGTGCGCGATGTGGTACGACGCGACGGTGGCGGCGACCTCCATCGCGACCACGTACCCGGATGTCTACAAGCAGACCGGGTACGCCCTGGCTCCGGTGAACAAGACCAAGTCCTCGGGCTGGCTGTGGACCTGGGCGCTGGGCATCCCGCAGGGCGCGTCGGACTCCGGTGCAGCGTGGAAGTTCGTGTCCTGGGCTACCTCCAAGCAGTACGACTCGCTGGTCGCGCAGAAGTACGGCTGGTCCGCGGTCCCGCCGGGTACCCGGACCTCGCTGTACAGCAACCCCGACTACAAGAAGGCCGCTGCGCCGTTCGCGGACATCACGCTGGAATCGATCAACTCGACCGACCCGGAGCACCCGACCCTGAACCCGGTCCCGTACACCGGCATCCAGTACGTGGTCATCCCGCAGTTCGAGAGCCTGGGCCTGACGGTCGGCCAGCAGGTCGCCGGGGCGATCGCCGGCACGGAGAGCGTGAGCCAGGCGCTGCAGGCTGGTCAGTCCGCCGCGTCGCAGTACACCCCGGCGCAGTTGTCCGGCTCCGGTTAGCACGCCCGGTGAGCCGGGCCCGTCGGCGGGGCCCGGCTCACTGGGCCCGTCCAGTCGTGGCACATCGGAAGAAGGGCGTTTCCGTGACACTACTTGAAGACCTGGCGCCGCCTCCCGAGGTCGAGGTCAAGCCGCGCGCGGTCAGCCGCCGTGAGCGCTGGCAGCTTCGCCTGCCGCTGCTGCCCGCGCTCATCTACACGATCGTCGTGACCCAGATCCCGTTCCTGGTGACGCTGTGGTACAGCTTCCAGAGCTACTTCTGGAACACCCCGGCGCCCGCCCACTTCAACGGGCTAGCCAACTACAAGACGGTGTTCACCAACCCGGCCTTCCGCGGCTCGCTCGTGCGTTCGGTCGTGATGACTGTCACCGCCGTGATCGTCGCCATGATCCTCGGGGTGTTCTTCGCGGTACTGCTGGACCGCAAGTTCCTCGGCCGCAGCGTCGTCCGGACGCTGATGATCACCCCGTTCCTGGTCATGCCCGTGGCCGCGGCGCTGGTGTGGGCGGGCCCGATGCTTGATCCGCAGTTCGGGCTGGTGAACTACCTGCTCCAGCCGTTCGGCGTCCACCACGTGGCCTGGCTGTCCACGCACGCGCTCGGCTCGGTGATCCTGGTCATGATCTGGCAGTGGACGCCGTTCATGATGCTGATCGTGCTGGCCGGCCTGCAGAGCCAGCCGTCGGACACGCTGGAGGCGGCGAAAGTTGACGGTGCCGGGGCCTTCGCCACGTTCCGCGAGCTCACGTTCCCGCATCTGCGGCCGTACATCGAGCTGGGCGTCCTGCTCGGCTCGATCTACCTGGTCAACACATTCGACGCGGTGAAGGCCATGACCCAGGGCGGCCCGGGGACCTCCACGACCAACTTGCCTTACTACCTGTACCAGCAGGTGAACAACGCCTTCGACATCGGCGGGGCGGCCGCGACCGGGGTGGTCACCGTCATCCTCACCATCATCGTGGCCACGTTCGCGTTGCGGATGTTCGCCCGGGTCTTCCAGTTCGAGGAGGCATGAGATGACCGCGACCGCGACCGCGACTGCCGTGCCGGTGCGGGACCGGGAACCCGCGGGGCTGCGGGTCCGCCGGATGAGCGGGCAGGTGGGCTGGGGGGTCCTGGCCTGGGTCGTGGGCATCGCCTTCTTCCTGCCGGTGCTGTGGATGGTGCTGACCGCGTTCAAGCCGGAGTCCGCCGCGCAGACCTGGCCGCCCAAGTTCGTCTTCTCCCCCACCCTGGCGCAGTTCCGCCTGGTCTTCTCGGGCTGGGGCCCGTACGTGACCCACTCGCTGATCGCGACGACGGTCTCCACGGTCCTGGTTCTGCTGCTGGGCGTCCCCGCCGCGTACGCCCTGTCCGTGCACCCGGTCCCGCACTGGCGCGACGGCCTGTTCTTCTTCATCTCCACCAAGATGCTGCCGATCGTGGCCGCGATCGGCCCGCTGTACGTGATCGCGCTGAAGACGCACCTGCTGGACAGCATCTGGGTGCTGATCATCCTCTACACCGCGATGAACCTGCCGCTGGCCATCTGGCTGATCCGCTCGTTCATGCTCGAGGTGCCCAAGGAAATGCTCGAGGCGGCCGAACTGGACGGCGCGGGCCGGATCCGGGAGATCGGCGAGGTGATCCTGCCGGTCATCTCGCCCGGGCTGGTCTCGACCGCGCTGATCTGCGTGATCTTCGCCTGGAACGAGCTGTTCCTCGCGCTCAACCTGACCGTCACCAACGCCGCGACCATGCCGATGTTCCTGATCAGCTCCGTCCCCCAGGAGGGGCTGTACCTCGCGCACCTGTCGGCGGCGGCCACGGTGGCCTCGGTCCCAGTGATCCTCGTGGGCTGGATCGCTCAGCGGTCGCTGGTCCGCGGCCTGTCCATGGGAGCCATCAAGTGAAACACGTCAATTCCGGCGCCACACCGGGCGGAGGTCCCCGATGGCCAATGTGAAGTTCGTGTCGGCATCCCGCGTGTACGCAAAGGGCGCGCCGCCCGCGGTCGACGCTCTCGACCTGGACGTCAAGGACGGCGAGTTCATGGTCCTGGTCGGCCCATCCGGATCCGGGAAGACCACCGCGCTGCGCATGCTGGCCGGCCTCGAGCCCCTGGACGGCGGGCGGGTCGAGATCGGCGAGAAGGACGTCACCTTCGTGCCGCCCAAGGACCGGGACATCGCGATGGTGTTCCAGAACTACGCCTTGTACCCGAGTAAGACCGTCGCCGAGAACATGGGCTTCGCGCTGAAGATGCAGGGCGTTCACAAGGACGAGCGGGCCCGCAGGGTCCGCGAGGCCGCCCGCCTGCTCGACCTGGACGACAAGCTCCTGGACCGCAAGCCCAAGGCACTGTCCGGCGGGCAGCGGCAGCGGGTGGCCATGGGCCGGGCCATCGTGCGCGAGCCCCAGGTCTTCCTGATGGACGAGCCGCTGTCCAACCTGGACGCCAAGCTGCGCGTGCAGACCCGCAGCCAGATCGCCGAACTGCAGCGCCGCCTCGGCATCACCACCGTCTACGTCACCCACGACCAGGTGGAAGCGATGACCATGGGTAACCGGGTGGCGGTACTGGCCGGCGGGCACCTGCAGCAATGCGACACGCCGCGCCAGTTGTACGACAACCCGGTCAACCAGTTCGTCGCCGGGTTCATCGGCTCCCCCGCGATGAACCTGCAGACGGTACCGCTCACCGAGGGCGGCGCCCGGCTGGCCGGGACCACGCTGCCGCTGCCGACCGCGGTGCGCACGGCGGCCAGCCAGGCCGGCCTGCGCGAGATCGTCCTCGGCATCCGGCCCGAGCACCTGCACCTGGCGAACGGTTCCGGGCCGGTGGCCGGCGACGTGATGCTGGTGGAAGAACTCGGCGCCGACGCCCTGCTGCATGTGCGGCTGGCCGAGGACCACAACCTGGTGGTGGCGCGGACCGAGGGGCGCAAGCCGCCGGCCCCGGGACAACAGGTCACCTTCAACGTCCAGCCGGATGACGTGTTCGCCTTCCACCCCGAGACGGGCGCTCGCCTTGTGGGCTAAACCGCAGCCGCTCAACGCCAGGACGCTGAAGTACTGGAGTGACCGGGTGGCGGTGCCGGCCTACGATCGCAGCCTGGTCACGCCGGGTGTCGTCCACGTCGGAGTGGGCGGTTTCCATCGCGCGCACCAGGCGATGTACCACGACCGCCTGATGAACCAGGGCGCCGCGCTCGACTGGGGCATCTGCGGCGTCGGGGTCATGCCAGCGGACCAGCGGATGAAGCAGGTCCTGGACGCACAGGACGGCCTGTACACGTTGGTCCTCAAGCACGGCGACGGGACCTGGGAACCGCGGATCATCGGGTCGATCGTGCAGTACCTGTTCGCCCCGGACGACCCGGAGGCGGTCATCGAGAAGATGGCGGCGCCCGCGACCCGCATCGTCTCGCTGACCATCACCGAGGGCGGGTACAACATCAACGACACCACCGGCGAGTTCGACACGGCCAACCCGGACGTGCTCGCCGACCTGGAGCCCGGCGCGGTCCCGCGGACCACGTTCGGCCTGGTCACTGAGGCGCTGAGCCGCCGCAGGAAGCGCGGCCAGGCCCCGTTCACGGTCATGTCCTGCGACAACCTGCAGGACAACGGCTATCGAGCCCGCCGCGCGTTCACCGCCTTCGCCCGGCTCCGCGACCCCGACCTGGCCGACTGGATCGAAGGCGAGGTCTGCTTCCCCAACTCCATGGTGGACCGCATCACCCCGGTGACCACCGACGCCGACCGAGCCGAGGTCCAGGACCGGTTCGGCATCGAGGACCAGTGGCCGGTCGTCTGCGAGCCCTACACCCAGTGGGTGCTCGAGGACGCCTTCGGATCCGGGCGGCCGCCCTACGCCGATGCCGGGGTCCAGGTCGTCGATCATGTCGAGTCCTACGAGCTCATGAAGCTGCGGCTGCTCAACGGCAGCCACCAGGCCCTGGCCTACTTCGCCTACCTGTGCGGATACCGGCTGGTGCACGAGGCCGCCCAGGACCCCTTGTTCCAGGCCTTCCTGCTCGGCTACATGAACGAGGAGGCCACCCCCACCCTGCCGCCGGTGCCCGGGGTGGATCTGACGGAGTACCAGCACACGCTGATCGAGCGCTTCTCCAACCCGCAGGTCCGCGACACCATCGCGCGGCTGTGCGCGGAAAGCTCAGACCGGATCCCGAAGTGGCTGCTGCCGGTGGTTCGCCAGCAACTCGCGACCGGTGGCGAGATCAGGCACTCCGCCGCCGTGGTGGCGAGCTGGGCCCGGTACGCGGAGGGCGTCGACGAGGCGGGCGAGCCCATCGAGGTGGTCGACCGGCTCCGGGACAGTCTCATGACGCGGGCGCGGCGGCAGCGCGAGAACCCGCTGGCGTTCGTCGCCAACCGGGACCTGTTCGGCGACCTGGCCGACCAGGAGCGGTTCGCCACCGCCTACACCTCCACGCTGGTCTCATTGCACCAGCGCGGGGCTAGGGCGACGCTGACGTCGCTGCTGTGATGACGACCACGACGAGGACCGGCCGGGCCCCGCGCGTAGGTTCACGGCGTCACCACGTGCCGTTATGTGAGCCGAACGGGCGCACCTTCACGCACTCCGGCCGGCACCTGTTCTGGCCAGTCGGAACTGCGATATGTGCCCGGCGCGCTAGCCTTGCGCCCTGGCCGCGCCGACGTAATAATGTTCGCTGCGCGGCGAGGCCCGGGGGTCAGCCGCTCTTCTAGGTCCAGAGACGCGGCCTACTCACTTTCGCACGGATAGATGGTGGTGGTACGTGTCTGGTGAGCGCTATCCGGTGCTCTGGATCGGTCAGGTGTCCGTGGTCACGCTGCCGGCGGAGATTGACGTGACCAATGCCGACGCAACCCGCGAGGAACTCCTCGCCGTGCTCAACCAGGGCGCGGCGATGCTAGTCGCGGACATGAGCAAAACGGTTTTCTGCGATTCGTCCGGCGTGAGCGCCTTGGTGCGCGTCTTCAGGCACGCCGCCACGAGCGGGGCGGCGATACGGCTCGTGGTCAGCACGCCGGCTGTCCAGCGGGTGCTCTCGATAACCGGGGTCGACCGCCTGGTGGACGTATACCCGAGCGTCGCCGCGTCGCTGGCCGGGCCGAAGGGTCAGGCGGACCCGGCCTGGCCGGACGGTGCCACGGCCAAGGCCGATACCGACGGCGGCGCTTAGGCCCGGCCTTCCTCGAACGGCGGCGCCGGCTGCGGCGGCTCGCCGGTCACGCTAGTCACCACCGCACCGGCGATATCCCGGAGCTTCACGTTGCTGTTCTGCGAGGCGGACCGCAGGATCGCGAACGCGCGGGCCTGATTGCACTGCTCCCTGGCCATGATTATCCCGAGCGCCTGATCAATGACCGTTCGCGAAGTAAGGGAGGACCGCAACTGCTCGATGAGCGCGGCGTGCGAGGCCAGCCTCATGGCCAGCGAGAGCGCGCCGGAGGCATTCTCCGCGAAATTCTCCGCCCGGCGCGCCTCGGCGGTACCGAAGGCCGAGGCCTGGCGCGAATACAGGTTGAGGGCGCCGACCGGCTTGCCGTCTGCGTTCAGCGGCAGGGCCAGGCACGACCGGATGCCGTGCGAGGCCGCCTCGGCCTCGAACTCGGGCCAGCGCGCCTTCTCCGTAGTGTCCTCGATGCGCACCACGCTGCCGTCGCGCATGGCGTGCAGGCACGGCCCGTCGTCGAGTTCGTACTGCACCTCGTCCACCCGCGCCGCGACCTGGTCGCTGCACGCCACGGTGACCGGCCTCCCGCTGGGCTGCATCGTCATCCCGCACGACAGCCCGCCGCCGACCAGGCGAGCCGCCATCACCGCCATCTCGTGCAGGAACTGCTCGACGCTCTGGGTGCTGAGTAGCGCGCCGTGCAATTCCCTGAGGTTCTCGGTGTCAGCGACTGCTTCTCCGTGTGTTCTCGTCATGGCATCGCATTCGTCTCGTTTTCGACTCCCTACCCCCAGCTAGCACGCCAAACGTGGCCGCCTGAGCCCGGCGGACGCGCTGGATCCTGAGTTTCACGGCGCTAGAACGCCCTGGATCCGGGGGTTCATGGCGTTCCAGCTGGCCGTGCCGGCAGACACTGTGCCGGCGGACACTGTGCCGCGGACACTGCGTCGACGGACGGCGTATGTCCATGGTCAATACGGTGAGTTAGTGTTGATAGCAGAGTGCTACCAGATTCGGGAGGCAGATCTGATTCCCCTGTCAGGCGGCGGCCGGTCGGTGGTCCACCGCCGGGGCAACGTGGTGATCCGTGACGCCGGGCCGTGGACCCCCGCGGTGCACGCGCTGCTGCGCCACCTCGAGGAGGCCGGTTTCGCGGCCGCCCCGCGCCTGGTCGGCTCGGGCCTGGACACCGACGGCCGCGAGATGCTGACGTTCATCGAGGGTGAGTTCACCCAGCCGGGCCCCTGGAGCCTGGACGGTGCCGCAGCGGTCGGCCGCATGCTGCGCGACCTGCACCAGGCCACCGGTTCGTTCCGTCCGCCCCCGGACGCGGTGTGGTTCCCCTGGCACGGCCGGGACCTGGGCAACGCGGTCAAGGTATTCGGCCACTGTGATGTCGCCCCCTGGAACATCGTCGCCCGGGAGGGGCTGCCGGTCGCCCTCATCGACTGGGAGACGGCCGGACCGGTTGACCCGCTGGTGGAACTGGCCCAGCTGGCCTGGCTCAACGCCAAGCTCCATGACGACCTCGTCGCCCGGCTCGAGCACCTGCCGCCCCTCGCGGACCGGGCCCGCCAGCTCGCCGCCATCGTCGACGCCTACGGCCTGACCGCCCGCCAGCGGCGCGGCTTCCTGAACCAGATCATCGAGTTCGCCATCTGCGATACAGCCTGGGAAGCCGACGACGCCGCCGTCACCCCGGAGACGACCGCACACCCGGTCGCGCCGTGGGCGATGGCCTGGCGCGCCCGCTCCGCGGCCTGGATGATCCGCCACCGCCGCACCCTCGAGACCGCCCTCACCAGGGGAGCATCGTGAACCAAAAGCGGCACAGCCGTCTAGCGTCTACCGCGGGGTATCCTGCCGCACGGTCGCGCACCACGCGCCGATCTCCGCGC
>Ga0105251_10003768_pt1 | contig 10839 bp, 8 predicted proteins | sample KBSS64metaG_FD_80424 | JGI IMG/M metagenome (GOLD analysis project Ga0105251, IMG submission 80424) | Switchgrass rhizosphere microbial communities from Kellogg Biological Station, Michigan, USA - KBS S6-4 metaG | ecosystem: Host-associated > Plants > Roots > Rhizosphere > Soil | place...
CCTGCGCCGACGGCGCGCCGACAGTGTCGAGCCGTTGCAGGTGGCCGGCTTGCCCAGCGAGTTGCAACCCTTGCTCGACACCCAGAACCAGCTGTTCCTGCGCATCGCCCAGACCATCGAGCGCGAACGGCGCCTGACCGACGACGCCGCCCACGAACTGCGTAGCCCGCTGACGGCGATCAAGACCCACCTGCAGGTGGCGCGCATGACCGACGGCGCGGTGCGCGAACAGGCCCTGGAGCATGCCGAACAGGGCGCCGACCGCATGCACCGGACCCTGGAGCAGCTACTGATGCTGGCGCGGGTCGAGGGCAGCCTGTCGTTCGAGGATGGTGTGCAGTGCAGCGCCGAGCAGGTCGCCCGCCAGGCGGTGCAGGATGCCGGCGGCGGTGACAACCGGCGCATCATCTTGCGCCTGCCGCAGGAGGCTACGCAGATCTACCTGGGGATGCCTGCGCCGCTGGCGGTGGCGGCCTTGCGCAACCTGCTCGACAACGCCCTGCGCCACGGCGGTGATACCGAGGTGGAGCTGGAGGTGCAGATGGCCGATGGGCAGGTGGGGTTCATGGTCCGCGACCATGGGCCGGGCATTGCCGATGACGATCTGCAGCACCTGACCGAGCGATTCTGGCGCAATGGCCAGAGTGGCGGGTGTGGCTTGGGGCTGGCGATCGTTCAGGCGATCGTGCAGCGGTGTGCCGGTAGCCTCAGGTTCGACAGCCGCAGTGACGGGTTGCGGGTGGTGCTGCAGGTGCCAGCGCGTTCGGCCAGCTGATCGTTTACTGCCTGTGCCGGCCCTTTCGCGGGCAAGCCCGCTCCCACAGGGATCACACAGTTCCAAGCTTGTGATGCTCCTGTGGGAGCGGGCTTGCCCGCGAAAGGGCCGGAACGGGTAAAGCAAAATCCCGCAACAACCGCTAAATCCTCCCCGCACTCAAGCGTTTTCCAAGCGATAACTGCCCATTCGCTTGCTTGCGAGGATTTACCCATGTCCACCGCTACCAGCCTTGCCCAGGTCCTGCCGGCCGGCGCGCCGCACCCGCTGTACGAATTCAGCGAATCCCCGCTGCTGCAACGCCAGCAGCAACAGGAGTCCAACGCCCGCAGCTACCCCCGGCGCATCCCGTTGGCGCTCAAGCGCGCCCGTGGCATCTACGTGGAAGATGTCGAAGGCCGCCAGTTCATCGATTGCCTGGCCGGCGCTGGCACCCTGGCCCTGGGCCATAACCACCCGGTGGTGATCGAAGCGATCCAGCGCGTGCTGGCCGACGAACTGCCGCTGCATACCCTGGACCTGACCACGCCGGTCAAGGACCGCTTCGTCCAGGACCTGTTCGGCATTCTGCCCGAAGCCCTGCGCCGCGAGGCCAAGGTGCAGTTCTGCGGGCCGACTGGCACCGACGCGGTGGAGGCGGCGCTCAAGCTGGTGCGCGGTGCCACCGGGCGCAGCACTGTGCTGGCCTTCCACGGTGCCTACCACGGCATGAGCCAAGGCGCGCTGAGCCTGATGGGCAGCCACGGCCCCAAGCAGCCGCTGGGCGCGCTGCTGAGCAATGGCGTGCAGTTCATGCCGTACCCCTATGACTACCGTTGCCCGTTCGGCCTCGGTGGTGAAGCCGGGGTCAAGGCCAACCTGCATTACCTGGAAAACCTGCTGCTGGACCCGGAAAGCGGCGTGCCGCTGCCGGCGGCGGTTATCCTTGAAGTGGTGCAAGGTGAGGGCGGGGTGATCCCGGCCGATATCGAATGGCTCAAGGGCGTGCGGCGTATCACCGAGCAAGCCGGCGTGGCGCTGATCGTCGACGAGATCCAGAGCGGCTTTGCCCGTACCGGGCGGATGTTCGCCTTCGAGCATGCCGGCATCGTGCCGGATGTGGTCACGCTGTCCAAGGCCATTGGTGGCAGCCTGCCGCTGGCGGTGGTGGTGTACCGCGACTGGCTGGATACCTGGAAACCAGGTGCCCATGCCGGCACCTTCCGCGGCAATCAGATGGCCATGGCAGCTGGTTCGGCGGTGATCGACTATCTGCTGGAGCATCGCCTGGCCGAACATGCCGAAGCCATGGGCCAGCGGTTGCGTGAGCACCTGCAACGGCTGCAACGGGACTACCCGCAGCTGGGCGATATCCGTGGCCGTGGCTTGATGCTCGGGGTGGAGCTGATCGACCCGCAAGGCCAGCCTGATGCGTTGGGCCATCCGCCTGCCAACCGGCTGCTGGCACCCAAGGTTCAGCGCGAATGCCTCAAGCGCGGCCTGATCCTTGAGCTGGGCGGGCGCCATGGCGCCGTGGTGCGTTTCCTGCCGCCGCTGATCATCAGCGCGCAACAGATCGACGAGGTGGCACAGCGCTTTGCCGAGGCAGTGGCTGCTGCCGTCTGAGACCGGGAGGGCCGCATTGCGGCCCTTTCATTTAGCCTGCTCAGTCGCAGGATTCACCGAGGCGCCAATACCCCATCGTCATCAGGCGGTCGCGCTGCAGCCCACGCTGTTTTGTCAGGTGCCGGCGAATATCCAGCACCGTCGCCGATTCCCCGGCCACCCAGGCATAGAACGCACTTTCCAGCGGCAGGCTGGCCAGTTCGCGCACGGCATGCTGCATGGCCTGGCCATGCGCGCAACGCAGCAGCTCGCGGGGCAGCCAGTGCAGGCGGGTATTAGCGCTGTGGCGCAGGGGCAGGCAATCCGCCTCCTGCGGGACTTCGATGAAGGCTTCCACCGCCACTTCAGGTTGTTGCTCAGCCAGCGCTTCGAGAATGCCGGCGATCGCGGGCAGGGCTGTTTCGTCGCCGATCAGCAGGACATGGCGGGTACCGTGTGGCGGCTTCCACTCATAGCCGCCGGGGTCACCGGCGTGGGCCAGGTTTGGCGCCACCATCAGCAGCCGATTGCCCTCCTGGGCATGGGTCGCCCACGCCGAGGCTGGCCCATTTACCCCGTGCAACACAAAGTCCACGTCGACTTCCAGCGCATCCGGGCGCAAGGCGCGGATGGTGTAGGTGCGCATGGGCGGGCGTTGTTCGGCGGGCAGCGCGCTGTGCGCGGTTTTCCAGTGCACGTCGTGGGGCAGGGAGGGCAATGAACCGTCTGGAGCGGGGAACAGCAGCTTCACGCGCTGGTCGGGCGCCAGGGTGTGCATGAACGCGACCTCCGGGCCGGTGAACACCAGGCGCGCGAACGAAGGGCTGAGGCTGATGCGCCTGGCGAGTACCAGGTCGAACGCGCGGTAGGCCCGGGCGCCTGGCGATTGGCCCTGGATCAGGCGGCGCAGGCCTTGTTGCCAGGTCTGGAGCATGCTGGCGGAGCGGGTCATGGGGAAATCCTCTTGCAAGCGGCTTTCCCTATGAACGAGTAGCGCGTGTGGCGAATTAACCCCGGTCCGCGTTCGCCAGCTGCCAGCCACCGCCCAACGCCTTGTACAGCGCCACGCTGCCCTGCAGGCGAGCCAGGCGCAATTGTGCCTGCTGGTCCTGGGCAAGATAGAGCGTGCGCTGGGTTTCCAGCACGCTCAGCAGGGTCTCGGCCCCGGCCGCGTAGCGCCGCTGGGCCAGGTCGAAGGCCAGGCGCGCCTGTTCGACCTCCTGGTCCTGCCACTGGCGCTGCTGCTCAACGCCGCGGATGGCATTCAGGGCCTTCTCTACATCGGCGAAGCCGGCCAGGATGCTGCTGCGGTAACTTTCCAGCAGTTCGTCCTGCTCGGCTTCGGCCAACTGCTGGGCCGCTCGCAGTCTGCCATTATTGAAGATCGGCGCGACCAGGCCGGCGGTCAGGGTGTAATAGGAACTGTCGAAGACCTCGGCGAAGGTGCGTGCACCGGTGCCGAGGTTGGCGCCCAAGGTCACCTTCGGCAGCAGGGCGGCCCTGGCCACCTGAACATTGGCGTTGGCGGCGGCCAGGCGTGCTTCGGCGGCGGCGATGTCCGGGCGGCGGGTGAGCAGTTCGCTGGGTACGCCGCTGCCAATGTGCGGCCAGTTCAGCGCTTGCAGCGCTTCGCGCGTGGTGGGCAGGGCCTGGACCGGCTCCCCCAGCAACGTGGCCAGGGTAACGCGGTTGTCCTGCCGCTGCTGTTCGAGCAGCGGCACCTGCCGCTCCTGGGCGGCCACCAGGCTGCGTTGCTGGGCCAGCTCCAGGCGTGTCGCGGAACCTGCGCGCTGGCGTGTCTCGACCAAGGCCAGGACATCGCGGGCGTTGCGCAGGTTGAGACGGGCAATGCGCAGTTGTTCTTCCAGGGCCAGGCCCTGCAGGTAGCTGTTGGCCACACCGCTGACCAGCGTCAACTCGACCGTCTGGCGGTCGAAGCGGCTGGCGTCGAGGCTGTGCAGGGCGCTTGAGCGGGCCGCGCGCAGGCCGCCCCAGAAGTCGATCTCGTAGCTGGCGACCAGCTGCATGCCGAACGATGTGCTGGTCCGTTCGTACTTGCTGACATCGAGCTGGTCATAGCCCTCACCATGCAGCAGGCGCTGGCGGCTGCCGTCGAGTTCGAACCTGAGCTCCGGCAGCAGCGGCGCCCCGGCGATCACCGCCCGTGCCTGGGCCTGGCGCACGCGCGCTGTGGCGGCGGCGAGGTCGTGGGCATTGTTCCGCGCACGTTCGACCAGGCGGTCCAGTTCGGCGCTGTCGAAGGCTTGCCACCACTGGGCCGAAGGCAGGCTGGCCGAGGCCTGCGCGGTGGCGCCTTGCCAGGCTGAAGGGGCAGTGATGCCGCTGGGAGGCGCGGACGGCAGGCTGCAGGCGGCGAGGCCCAGGCACAGGGACAACAGGCTGATGCGGCTTGGCAGGGTCATGGGCTATTCGCTGGTGAGGGCTTTGACCGGGTCGAGTCGGGCGGCTTTGCGGGCCGGCATGAAGCCGAACACGATGCCGGTGAGAACGGCGCAGGAGAACGCACCGAGCATGGCGGGCAAGGTGAAGGCCACGGCAACCTTGCCCAGCATCAATGCACCGCCCACCAGCAGGGCCAGGCCGATACCGGCCATGCCGCCGACCATCGACAGCATCACCGCCTCGCTGAGGAACTGGCGCAGGATGTCGTGCTGGCGCGCACCGGTGGCCATGCGGATGCCGATTTCGCGGGTGCGCTCGCGCACAGTCATGAGCATGATGTTCATCACCCCGATGCCGCCGACCAGCAGCGAGATCGCGGCAATCGCCCCGAGCATCATCGACAGGCTGTTCTGGGTGCGGGCCTCGGCCTGGATCAGCGCGGCCGAGTTGGTCAGTTCGAAATCGTGACGGCCCTGGTGACGCTGGCGCAGCAGGCGGTCGACAGCGGCTTCGGTCTCATCGACCCGTGCGGTGTCGACGGCTGCGACGGTAATGTAATCAGGGTCGCGCTGGCCGAACAGGCGGATTGCCGCTGCCGAGTAAGGCACCACGATGCGCCCATCGGCATCCTGGTCGCCGGAACTCGCGCCTTTGCCGGCGAGGATGCCAATGACCTGGAAGGGCACATTGCCGATGAGGATGTACTGGCCGAGCGGGTCGCGGTCAGGCTCGAGCATCTTTTCCCGGACTTTCTGGCCGATCACCGCCACCGCTGCGCCACTGGCTTCGTCGGCGTCGGTGAAGAACGCCCCTTCGACTGCCGGCCAGTTGAAGATCAGCGGGAACTGGTTGTTGTTGCCACCCACATAGAAGCGCTGGCTGTTGTTGCCGTGGCGCACCATCACCTTTTCGCCCAGCACCGGCATGATCTGCCTGACTTGTGGCAGTTGGCCGATGGCGGCGACGTCATCGAGGGTAATGGTGCCGGCAGGCTCGCCCAGTGTGGCGGGCTTGCCGTTGAGGTAGAGGATGTTCGAGCCGAAGGCGGCCATCTGCGCCATGACCTGGCGTTTGCTGCCTTCGCCGACGGCCAGCATGACCACCACCGAGGCGACCCCGATGATGATGCCGAGCAGGGTCAGGGCAGTGCGAAAGCGGTTCACCCACATCACCCGCCAGGCGGCTTGCAGGGCTTCGAGCAGCTCGCCTTTCCAGGCGCCGCGCAGGGTTGCGCCGCGGTCCAGGCGCTGGCGCAGGTCATTGGCCTGCAGCCCTTGAGGTGCAGCAATCGGCGCTTGCTCGGTTGCTGTATCGCTGATCATCTGGCCGTCGCGGATTTCGATCACCCGCTGTGCCCGTGCCGCCACCTTGTGGTCGTGGGTGATCAGGATGATCACGTGGCCCTGGCTGGCCAGTTCGTCGAGCAGCGCCATGACTTCGGTACCGCTGTGGCTGTCGAGCGCGCCAGTAGGTTCGTCGGCGAGGATGATATGGCCACCGTTCATCAGCGCTCGGGCGATCGACACCCGTTGCTGCTGGCCACCCGACAGCTGGTGCGGGCGGTTTGCACTGCGGCTGGCCAGGCCCAGGCGGGCGAGCAAGGCGGCAGCACGGGCATGCCGTTCACTGGCGGGCGTGCCGGCATAGATGGCTGGCATTTCGACGTTTTCCTGGGCCGAGCCTGACGGGATCAGGTGATAGCCCTGGAACACGAAGCCAAACGCCTCGCGGCGCAGCCAGGCCAGTTCGTCGTTACCCAGCTCGGCCACGTTCTTGCCGGCGAAGCGGTAGCTGCCCGAAGTCGGTCGGTCCAGGCAGCCGAGTATGTTCATCAAGGTCGATTTGCCCGAGCCGGAGGCGCCGACGATGGCGACGAACTCCCCGGGGTGAATGCTCAGGCTGATGCCGCGCAATACATCGACCTTGGGGCTGTCCTGGCCGCCATAGGATTTGCGGATATCGACCAGCTCGATCAGCGGCGCGTTCATTCAGCCTCCGCTGGCGCTGGGTGCGCCCATCAGCAACTGTTCACCTTCGCTGAGCCCGTCCAGTACCTGAACCCGCAGGCGGTCGCTGAGGCCGGTGCGCACCTGGCGCTGCACCACCTTGCCGTGCGGGTCGAGCACCCGTGCCATGTGCAGGCCGCCATCGTCGTCCAGCGCGGCAAGCGGCACGGTCAGCACCTGGCTGGCCTGGCCGGCGACGAAGAACACCTGGGTGGTCATGTCGGCCATGAGGGCACCGTCCGGGTTGTCGACATCCAGCAGCACGGTGTATTGCACCACCTGATTGCCGGTGCTGCCGGCGCTGGCCGGGCTGCCGCCACCCTGGGTAGCCTGCTCGAGCGGTTTGGGCGGGATCGGCAGAATCTGCCGCACGGTGCTGCTCCAGCGGCGCTTGCCACCGGACAGCGTGGTGAAATAGGCGGTCATGCCTGGCTTGACCTTGCCGATGTCGGCTTCGGAAACCTGGGCCCAGACGGTCATTGGCGACAGCTTGGCGATGCGCAGGATCAGCGGGGTGCGTTGCTGGGCGTTGAGGGTCTGGCCTTCGCGGGCGTCGACGGCGACCACCGTGCCGTCCATCGGCGCATAGATGCGCGTGTAGCCAAGCTCCGCCTCGTCGCTGCGCAAGCTGGCCTGGGCCTGACGGATCTGGGCCTGGAACATGTCGATGCGTGCCTGGGTGACCTTGAGCTGGGCAGCAGCGGCCTGTACGTCTTCATCACGGGTGGCACCGGCGGCGGCGAGATCGCGCTGGCGCTTGAGTTGCTGGCTGGCCAGCTCGAATTGCGCGCGCTGTTCGGCGAGCTGAGCCTTGAGGTTGTCGATCGAGAAGCGCCCGGCATCCAGCCGCGCCTGCTGGGTGGAGGGGTCGATCTCGACCAGCAGCTGTCCCTTGCGCACCGGGTCGCCCGCTTCCACGTGCAGCGTGCGGATCTGCCCGGAAGCCTGGGCGCCGACATCCACGTAACGCCGGGGCTGCAAGGTGCCCAGGGCCGTCACGCTGCTTTCGATGTCTGCGCGTGTGACCGTGACGGTGGCGAGCGGTTGCGCGCCGAAGGGCAGGGCTTGCCAGGCCAGCAGGCAGCCCAGGCTCAGCAGGCCCGCGGCAGCGAGGGTGAACTGGCGACGGGGAGAAGTTGAACGGCTCATGCGGACTTCCAGCCTGGGTAGTGGTCACGCGCTGCCAATCGTGGTGCGCACCGAAGTCCCAGATATACGAAGGCTGGCCAGGCGGATTTAGCCCGAACGAGAGGGTGAAGGGCGTGTTGCTGAGAATAGTTATAATTTGTACTATCACAGCCCGGTATCACTCAGTCCCGCATGTGGGTTGCAAGGACGATTTCAGGTGCTGTTGTGGAACATTACTATCGCGAACTGGTGAGCTTCCTTAGTGCACGCCTGGGCAATCGCCAGGCTGCGGAGGACGTTGCCCACGATGCCTATCTGCGGGTGCTGGAACGTACCGAAAGCGCGCAGATCGAGCATCCGCGAGCGTTCCTCTACCGCACTGCGCTCAACCTGGTGATCGACCGGCACCGGCGCCATTTGGTTCGCCAGGCCGAATCACTGGATGCACTGGATGCCGATGGGCGTTTTTTCAGTGCAGAATTGCAGCAGGACCTGCAGCTCGATCAGCGCCTGGCCTTGATGCAAAAGGCCCTGGATGAACTGAGCAAGGTGTGCCGGGACTGCTTTCTGTTGCGCAAGCTCGATGGCCTTTCACACCAGCAGATCGCAGAGCGCCTGGGTATCTCCCGCAGCCTGGTGGAAAAGCACATCGTCAACGCCATGAAGCATTGCCGCGTGCGCATGCGGCAGTGGGAATGCTGAACGTGGGGTGAAGGGCAGGTGAAAATTCTGTGTGATGGCCACTTGATTTCTCCCGGTTTCCCGACAACTATCTAGATTGACCCCTCCAGGTGAAGCCCTGGCGGTTGCCTGTTTCTGGCGCGGTTTGGTCAGGGAGCTGTCCCTAATTCACCTGACGGCCCAGGTCCGACAATGACAAACAAGACCCTGCGCATCCTGATTGCCGACGAGCACCCGCACCAGCGCCTGCAGCTGGAAAAACTGCTCAATGGCCTTGGCTACTACCGGATTGCCCCGGTCGAATCTTTCGAAGAGTTGCAGCGCCTGGTGCAGTGCGCCTTGCAACCGTTCAACCTGCTGCTGGGCAACATTGAGCTGGCCAGCCACGCTGGCGTCGACCTGGCGCGTTTCTGCCGGGTCAGTGCGCAGATCCAGCACGCCCTGCTTTACCATTCGCAACACCTGAAAGTACCTGTCGTGCCGCAAACCGAGCGCAAGGCCGTGAGCGTGAGCCTGCCGCAGGTGCCGGACAACGACGCGTTGCAATCCTTCATGGCGATCATCGACAGCCCCGTGCTGGTCGGCAAGATAGCCCTGCCTGCGGGGCTTGCGGCTGGCGCGGTTCATACGCGCAAACCGAGAAATTTCGGCCACACCGTCTTCAGCCGCTAGTGGCGTGAGTGGGGCAAGGCGGCGGGCATTTGCTATCCTCTTGCCCTTTGCCGATCTGCGGACTCCTGCCATGACTGCCATCGATACCGCTCGCCCGCCCCGGTTCAGCCGCGGCGACCACCGGACCCTGGGCCTGGCGGCACTGGGCGGCGCGCTGGAAATCTATGATTTCATCATCTTCGTGTTCTTTGCCCTGACCCTCAGCCAGCTGTTCTTCCCGCCAGAAATGCCCGAGTGGCTGCGACTGCTGCAGAGCTTCGGCATCTTCGTTACCGGCTACCTGGCGCGGCCGCTGGGCGGCATCCTGATGGCGCATTTTGCCGACCACCTCGGGCGCAAGCGGGTATTCAGCCTGAGCATCCTGATGATGGCCTTGCCGTGCCTGCTGATCGGGGTGATGCCGACCTATGCCGAGATAGGCTATGCGGCACCGTTGATCCTGCTGGCGCTGCGCATCCTGCAGGGCGCCGCAGTGGGCGGCGAAGTGCCGAGCGCCTGGACCTTCGTCGCCGAACATGCGCCAAGTGGGCGGCGTGGCTATGCACTGGGCTTCCTGCAGGCGGGGCTGACTTTCGGCTACCTGCTGGGTGCACTGACGGCGACACTGCTGGCGCAAGTGTTCACGCCACAGGAGATTCTCGATTACGCTTGGCGTTACCCGTTCCTGCTCGGTGGCGTGTATGGCGTGATCGGTGTGTGGTTGCGTCGCTGGCTCAGCGAAACCCCGGTGTTCCTGGCCTTGCGCGAGCGTCAGGAGCAACCGGTGCAGTTTCCGTTGCGGCGGGTGCTGGGTGAGCACCGTTCGGCGTTGATCCCGGCGGCACTGCTGACCTGCGTGCTGACTTCAGCGGTGGTGGTGCTGGTGGTGATTACCCCGACGGTGATGCAGCAACGCTTCGGCATGACGGCGGGGCATACCTTCGCCCTGAGCAGCGTGGGTATTGTCTTCCTCAATATCGGCTGTGTTTTGGCCGGGTTGCTGGTTGACCGCGTGGGTGCCTGGCGGGCACTGATGATCTACAGCCTGCTGCTGCCACTGGGCATCGGTGCGTTGTATGGCAGCCTGGTAGGGCAGTGGGGCATGACCTGGCTGGCCTATGCCCTGGCCGGGCTGGCCTGTGGCGTTGTCGGTGTGGTGCCGTCGGTGATGGTCGGGCTGTTCCCGGCCGAGATCCGCGTTTCGGGGATTTCCTTCACGTACAACGTGGCTTACGCACTGTGGGCCAGTACCACGCCGTTGGCCTTGATCGCGCTGATGCCGTGGAGCCCGTGGGTGTGTGTCGGCTTCTGCCTGATCATGGGGGCGGTCGGGCTGCTGACCGCTCTGTATTTCGGGCGTCGTGAACCGTTGGCGTTTGCCGCCGAGCCGATGCCGGTCATGTGTGCTGACAAGTAGCAGCAGCGGATGCAAAAAGCCCCTGGCTCGTGAGAGCCGGGGGCTTTTTATTGCTGCAAGGGGCAGGGGCCTTACATGTTCGGGTAGTTCGGCCCGCCAGCGCCTTCAGGGGTGACCCAGGTGATGTTCTGGGCCGGGTCCTTGATGTCGCAGGTCTTGCAGTGCACGCAGTTCTGCGCGTTGATCTGGAAGCG
>Ga0105251_10003777_pt1 | contig 10826 bp, 10 predicted proteins | sample KBSS64metaG_FD_80424 | JGI IMG/M metagenome (GOLD analysis project Ga0105251, IMG submission 80424) | Switchgrass rhizosphere microbial communities from Kellogg Biological Station, Michigan, USA - KBS S6-4 metaG | ecosystem: Host-associated > Plants > Roots > Rhizosphere > Soil | place...
AGGTAACCTGGGCGCTGGCTCAGGCGCTCGTAATAGGCGCTCACGGCCGGCAGTTGGGGGTGGTCTATCGGTGTAGCGAACCAGCGCTGCACCGACAGGCCGATGGGGATGTCGGCCAGGGTGAAGCGCTCACCGGCGACGAACGCGCCGGTCGCTGCCAGTTGCCGGTCGAGGATGCCCATGTAGTGGGCCCACTGTAGGCAACCGGCCGCCAGCGCCTGGGCATCCTGATGCGCGGGCGAGTGGCGCACCAGCGCCATGAACGGGTAGCTCCAGGCCCGGTTCAGGTCCGCCGCCTGCCAGTCGATCCACTGGTCGATGCGCGCCCGTGCCTGCGCTTCGCGCGGGTAGCAGGCCGCATCGCCATGACGGTTCGCCAGGTAGCGGATGATGCTGTTGGATTCCCACAGCGTGAAGTCGCCGTCCTGGATCACCGGGACCATGGCGTTGGGGTTGAGCGCGAGGAATTCGGGTGCGTCGGTGGGCTGAAAGCCGCTGCCCCACTCTTCGCGCTCGTAGGGAATGTTGAATTCGGCGCAGGCCCACAGCACTTTGCGCACGTTGATCGAAGAGGCCCTGCCCAGTATCCGTAACATGCCGTCATCCTTGAGTGAGGGAGGGCTGATCGTCGATCACCCGGCTCCCTCCGGTCAAGCGGGTTCTAGCGGCTGGCGAATTGCGGCGCGAGTTTGACTGCGGCGCGTTCGAACGCCACTTTCATCGCCTCCAGCACCCCGTCGTCGTGCTCGAACGACAGGTACAGGCGCCCATATTGTGAAGGCATCACCAGTACCCCGGCCTCGCGCAGTGCAAGGTGCAGTGCCTGGCTGAATGCCGCGCTGCCCACGGCCACGGCCTGCTCGTAGGTGGTCGGCGCCTGGCGTGAGGGCCACAGGCTGAAGACATTGCCATAGCCGCTGGTGCTCACCACGATGCCCTGTGCTTCGAAGATCGCTTCCACCGCCTGGCGCAACTGCTGGCCGCGGGCAATCAGGCCGGTGTAATCGCGCTGGTCGAGTTGCGCCAGGGTGCTCATCACCGCCGCGCAGGCCAGCGGGTTGCCGCTGAAGGTGCCGCCGCGCAGTACCTTGCCCTGTTCGAACGCGGCCAGGACCTCGGGCTTGCCTACGATGGCCGACACCGGCACGCCATTGCCGATGGCCTTGCCGACACTGGCGATGTCCGGGTCGAGCCCGGCCAGTTGGCTGGCGAGCCCCGCGTGCAGGCGAAAGCCCATCAGTACCTCGTCGGCAATCACCAGCGCGCCATGGCGGCGGGCAACGTCCTGCACATGCTGCAGGTAGCCGGGCGCGGGCATCAGGCAGCCGGCGTTGGCCAGCATCGGTTCGAGGATAACGGCGGCGATGTCGTGGTCTTCGGCGAACAGCCGCTCGACGTCATTGAAATCGTTGAAGCGCAACAGCGTGGTGCGGCCGGTGGCGGGGCGCTGGCCATCGACGAAAGCGGCCTCGGCGGAGCCGACATTGCCGAAGCTGACATCGTCGAACCAGCCATCGAAGCCAGCCGCCATCTTGGCAATGCGCCCACGCCCGGTGAAGGCCCGGGCAGCGCGGCAGGCCAGGTGCACGGCCTCGCTGCCGGAGTTGGTGAAGATCACCTTGCTCAGCGCGCCGGTGTGCGCGGCCAGGGCCGTGGCCGCAGCGTGTTCGCGCACATGGGCCCACGACGGCGAGGCGGAGTCGGCCAGGGCCGCGGCTACCTGGCCATTGACCGTGTCGTTGGCGTGGCCGAGCAGCACGGCGCCGAAGCCCAGCGCCGTGTCGATGTAGCGGCGGCCCTGGTCGTCGTGCAGGTAGGGGCCTTTGCCATTGCGGATGAACAGCGCCTGGCCGTCGAGATCAGGCAGGATGCGGGCGGCGCTGGAAACATCGCCTACGAGATTGTGCATGGGTACCTCTGTGTTCGGGTCGGGTGCTTGGGGGCTCAGCGGGTATTCCACGGGCTCTGCGCGAGCTTGCGTTCGAGGAAGTCGCGGAACACGCGGATACGCGGGCTGAGGTGCTTGCGATTGGTATAGATCAGGTAGATCGGCTCGAAGCTGTCGCTGCTGTACGCCTCGAGCAACGGCACCAGGCGGCCCTCCTGAATGTCCTGGCCAATGTGGAATTCCGCCAGGCGCACGATGCCGGCACCGTCCAGGGCCAGGTCGCGCAGCAGGTCGCCCTGGGCGAAGGTGGCCTTGGGCACCACCGGCACCGTCATGGCCTGGCCGTCGACGACGAAGCTCCAGGTGTTCCAGACGCTGCTGAAACCGAAGGAAAAGCAGGTGTGCGCCAGCAGTTCGCCGGGTTGCGCCGGTGTGCCATGGCGGGCCAGGTACTCGGGGGCCGCGCAGAGAATCCAGCGGCTCTGGCCGATCTTGCGGGCGATGCGCGTCGAGTCGGGCAGCACGCCGCTGTGTATGGCCACATCCAGGCCTTGGTCGAACTGGTCGGTGAACTGCGCGCCGACCTGGATATCCACGGTCAGCCCCGGGTAGGCGGCCAGGAATTCCGGCAGCCAGGGGATGATCTGGTGCTTGGCGAAGGTGGTCATGGTGTGCACGCGCAAGCTTCCGCTGACCCGGGTCGGGAAGGCCTCGGCCAGCGAGTCGGCCTCGGCCATGGCATTGACCACCGCCCGGGCGCTGACCAGGTAGGCGCTGCCTTCCTCGGTCAGCGTCAGGCTGCGCGTGCCACGCTGGAACAGGCGCACCTGCAGGCGATCCTCAAGCCGTGAAATCAGCTTGCTGATGGCCGAGGGCGTCATCCCGCAGGCCCGCGCAGCGGCAGAGAAGTTGCCGTGCTCGGTGGCCCAGAGAAACGCCAGCAGTTGCGAGTAGTTGTCCATGTTCCGCCTCCGGTGATTGAGCAGAAGACTGGCAGCGTGGCTGGGTGCTGGCAACCTGCAGTCAGCGAATGAACTGCTCGATGTAGTCGTCCGGCAGGCCCAGTGCCTTGTAGTGGGCGCGGGCGCTTTCAAGCTTGGTGAACACGTCCTCGTAACCCACTGCCACGCCTTGCGGGTCGACATAGGTGTAGCCGCCCTGCACATGGAACCAGGTAATCATTTCTTCGACATCTTCCGGCACGAACAGGGTGTGCGTCTCGCCCGGTGGCTCGTAGGCGAACGAACCTTCCTCGGCGACCCAGTCGTGCTCCAGGTAGAACCAGCGGCCCTTGAGCACCAGGGCATGGACCCCACCGGTGTGGCGGTGGCGCGACAGCACGCCGCTCTGGCGTACCCGCAGCAGGTTGATGTAGTAGCCGCCGGAGACGTTCAGCAGCAGGGGCTTGAACGACACCGAGGCGGTCACCGGGACCCACAGCTGGTCATCTTCGAGCCACTTGCCCAGCACGCCGGGGTGGACCATGTCGGGCGACATGAAGGGCACTTGCGGCAGTTGATAGGGGATGGCCAGTTCGTCGGGTTTGCGGGCTACGGTCATGAGGGTTTCCACTCAGGGTTTTCTTGGAATGAGCGGGGCGGTCTGCCCCGCGGTGTCGTCAGGTTAGGGGTGTGCCGCAGGCCGAAAAAGGCCCTCGCCGGCACACCCGCTGTGAAGCCGCGTCACAGTTCAGGTGTTGGCCGGTTCGTCCAGGCGCAGCGCGGCACGCTGGGCCGAGAGCGCCGGCTGGCGTTTCTGCAGATAGGCACCGATGGCCACCAGCACGCCGGTCAGACCGAGGGTGGACAGCAGCTCTGCCCGTTGCCCCGGGAAGGCCGCCATGACCGCGAACACGCCGACGATGAAGGCGATGGTCAGCAGGGTCAGCCAGGGGAACAACCACATGCGCACTTCCAGCCGCTTGCCCAGCGCCACCAGCTTGCGGCGCATGCACAGCTGGGTGACGGCGATCACCAGGTACATCAACAGGGCCAGTGCGCCGCTGGTGGCCAGCAGAAACTGGAACACCTCGGCGGGCAGCAGGTAGTTGGCCGCCAGGGCTGCCAGCGCAGCGCCTGCGGTGAGGGCGACGGCCAGCAGTGGCACCCCTTGCGCGGTGGTGTGTGACACCGCTTTCGGTGCGTCGCCGCGCCGGGCCAGCGAGTAGGCCATGCGCGAGGCGGTGTAGATGGCCGAGTTAAGGCAGCTGGTCACGGCCACCAGCACCACGATGCTCATGATCCCCGGCGCCCAGGGGATGTTCATGGCATTCAGCACGGCCTGGTACGAGCCTTGCGCCAGGCCGGGTGCATTCCACGGGACCAGGCACACCACGACGAACATCGAGCCGAGGTAGAACAGGCCCAGGCGCCATACCACCGCGCGGATGGCCTTCTTGATATTGGCTTTCGGGTCACGCGACTCGGCAGCGGCGATGGTCACCACCTCACTGCCCTGGAAGCTGAACATGGCGGTCAGCAGCGCGGCGACGATGGCCACGTTACCCTTGGGCGCGAAGCCGCCGTTGGCCCACAGGTTGCTGATGCCGCTGGTCGACGAGCCCGGCAACAGGCCGAAGATCGCCAGTACGCCGAGCACGATGAAGGTGACGATCGACACCACCTTGAACAGTGACAGCCAGTATTCCAGCGTGCCGAACGAGCCGACACTGAGGCTGTTGCAGCCGATCAGCACCAGGCTGATGGCAAAGGCGGTGAAGGCATGCGGCAAACCCAGCCAGTCGCCGAGGATATTGCCGGCGACGATGGCTTCGATGGCGATCACCAGCACATAGAACCACCAGTACAGCCAGCCGATCGAGAACCCGGCCCAGCGGCCGATGGCCTGGTCGGCGTAGGACGAGAACGAGCCGGTGTCCGGCCGTGCCGTGGCCATTTCGCCGAGCATCTGCATCACCAGCACCACGATCGCCGCCGCGATCACGTAAGCCACCAGCACGGCGGGGCCGGCCGCGGCAATGGCGTTGCTCGAACCCACGAACAGCCCGGCACCGATGACCCCGCCAATCGAGATCATCGTCACCTGCCGGCCTTTCAGGCCATTCCCCAGCTTGTCGTTCTGCATCTGTTGTTCGCCACGCATCGGCTCGCACCTCGGTTGCACGCTTGTTGTTGTCATGGGCCATCGGCAAGACGGCCTTGGCTGCTACCTTATGCGGCAATCGGGCAGAGGATTAGGCGCTGCAGCGGCACAGCGGGTGTGACGAGCGTTCACAGTTCGAAACGCCATGGCAGACATTCGCCCCCGGCTCTGGCAAGGTAGAACGCCGATCAAGCCAGGCCTGCATTGCCCCATGGATGCCTTCTACCTCATCGCCCTCGGCGCCATCGTCGCCGGTTTCGTCCAGGGCCTTTCCGGCTTTGCCTTCGGCATGGTCGCCATGTCGTTCTGGGCCTGGGGCCTGGAACCGCGGCTGGCAGCGTCGCTGACTGTGTTCGGCAGCCTTACCGGCCAGCTCATCGCCGTGTTCAGCGTGCGCCGCGGCTTCAGCTGGGCGCTGCTGTGGCCGTTCGTGCTCGGTGGCCTGGCCGGCATTCCGCTGGGGGTGTGGGTGCTGCCGTATCTGGACATGCTCTGGTTCAAGGCCGTGTTCGGCACGTTGCTGGTGCTGTGGTGCCCGCTGATGTTGCTGGCGCCGCGCCTGCCACGGCTGCCGGGCAATCGCCTCGCCGATGGCGCGGTGGGCCTGGTGGGCGGGGCGTTGGGGGGGATCGGTGGCTTTACCGGCACAGTGCCTACACTGTGGTGTACTTTGCGCGGCTTCGAGCGCGATACCCAGCGCGCGGTGATCCAGAACTTCAACCTGTCGATGCTCTTGGTGACCATGCTCACCTACCTCGGCAGCGGGGTGGTGACCCGCGACATGCTGCCTGCGTTCGGCGTGGTGCTGCTGGCCATGGCGCTGCCTGCGCTACTGGGCACGCGGGTTTACCTGGGGATCAGCGAACGGGCGTTTCGCCGGGTGGTGCTGGGTTTGCTGACGGCCTCCGGGGTGGCCATGCTGATGGCGTCGCTACCGGCACTTTTGAGCCGTTGAGCGCTTGCCTGGGGGCGCTGAACTTGGCACCCTTTGCGCCGCATCGATCTCCCGTGCCGTAACAGAAGGAATCGCACCGTTGAGTTGGGACAGAGTCGGCAAACTTCTGGTAGCCATGCTGCTTGGCCTGATGGTCTTGCTGGTGGCCTATGTGCTGCTCAAGGCCCCGCCACGACTGGAGGCGAGCCTGACCTACGCCTACCTCACCTATCCCAGCCAGTTCAGCGAGCGCATCAGCAAGGCCAACGACCAGCTCAAGTACGAGCAGTTGCAGCCACGCATCAACACCATCAGCGGCGGCGCGTTGAACCAGTACCAGGTCGACAAGCTGATCGAACTGGCCCAGGCGCCTTATGTGCAACTGTTTGCCAAACCTTTCGAAGCCGGGTTGGTGGATCACCGCACCGGCTTGCTCATCGACCTGCACAACCGTGGCGACAGCGACGTGCGTGAGGTGAGGATTCGCCTGCCAGCCAAGGGTTTGGTGCAGGTGCGCGATACGACAGGCAACGACACCCTTTATGAGGCGTCGACCGCCCAGGTGACGATACCGGCCATCGAGCAGGGCGGGGAGTGCAAGGTCTGGGTCTACTTCGATGCCGACTATTCGCAGATCCGCCAGGGTGGCATCAGTGTCAGTTTTGCCGGCGGCGAGGCGGATGTGCGGGTGTATCGCGAATTCACCGGGTTCCCGGCGCTGGTGGCGCGCTACAGCCGCGAGCTGGTGGGGCTGCTGGGGGTGTTGCTGCTCGGCGTGCTGGGGATGGGGTACGCCTGCCTGGCGCGGCGGCGCACCTTGGCCTGAGTCGTTCTGTACCGACCTCTTCGCGGGCAAGTCGGGGCGCCGAACCGCCGCGCCCACAAGCTACTGCAGCCTATCCGAAACTTGCGGTAAACCTGTGGGAGCGGCGGTTCGGCGCCCCGACTTGCCCGCGAAGAGGCCGGTACAGGTTTACTCAGGCCGGGACCATGGCAAAGCCCACGCCAAAGCGGTTCCAGGCATTGATGGTGGCGATGGCCAAGGTCAGGTTGGCCACCTCGGCCGGCTCGAAGTGCTGCTGCAGCGCTTCATATTCTGGTTGCGGGGCGCCACGCTCGGGCAGCCGGGTCAGGCACTCCACCCAGGCCAGCGCGGCACGTTCACGCGGGGTGAAGTAGTTCGTTTCCTGCCAGACGCAGAGGGTCTGCAGGCGCGCCTCTGTCTCGCCGGCCTTGCGCGCATCATTGGCATGCATGTTCACGCAATAGGCGCAGCCGTTGATCTGCGAAGCCCGCAGGCGCACCAGTTCCAGCAGTGAGTTTTCCAGGCCACTCTTGGCCAGGGCCTGCTCCAGGCCGACCATGGCTTTGTAGGCTTCCGGCGAGTGTTTGGCCCATTCGATACGGTTGTGCATGGTGTGCTCCAGGGAATGCGTTGTGGACATGGCACTACCTTAACGCCCGTCGTCCATCGGCCCGATAGCCAATCGCGCGCTTTGCCCGGAGGCCAATCGGGCCATTAAGGGGGCCACTGACCTGCATCCAATCTCTTCATTTCTACCCTGACTGCCTGGACAGGATAATGACCGGGTCTTGCTTGGGAGTATCGAGTCGTGATGAGAGGGGCGTTGAACCTGTTGCTGGTGATCTTGCTGGCATTGAACCTGAGGCCGATCCTGACCAGCATCGGCCCGTTGCTCGAGCCGATGCGCGCCAGTACCGGGCTGGGCTACCAGCAGGCGGCTCTGCTGACCGCGTTGCCGGTGCTGTGCATGGGCCTGGTGCCGTTGCTGCAGCCTTGGCTGCGGCGCTGGATCAGCGAACACGGCGGCATGCTTGGCGGCCTCAGTGCCATTGCCTTGGCCTGCCTGTGGCGGTTGCAGCTGGACAGCGCCTGGGCGCTGATCGCCAGCGCGGTGCTGGCCGGATTGGGTGTGGCAGTGGTGCAGGGCATGATGCCGGGCCTGGTCAATCGCTGGTTCCCCAGCCGCCTGGCGGGGACCATGGGCCTGTACTCGGCAGCGCTGATGAGTGGCGGTGGCCTGGCAGCGGTGCTCGGCCCGCATATCAGCGGGCACTTCGACCATTGGCAGGCCGGGCTTGGCCTGTGGGCGATCCCGGCGGTTCTGGCGGTGCTGGCCTGGGCCGCGCTGCGCCCCCAGGAGAGCGCGCCAAAGCTGGCCGGCGCCACCGGCGGGCACTGGTTCGGCACGCGCCGGGCCTGGTTGCTGGCGCTGTACTTCGGCCTGATCAATGGTGGCTATACCAGCATGGTGGCGTGGCTGCCGGCTTACCACCTGGAACACGGCGGTACGGCGCAAGGCGGTGGCGACCTGGTGGGCCTGATGACCATCTTCCAGGTCTGCGGCGCGCTGGGCCTGCCGCTGTTGCTACGCGGCTTTGCCGACCGTCGCCCAGGCCTGTGGCTGGCGCTGTCGATCCAGCTGGCGGGGTTCCTCGGCTTGCTGCTGGCACCGGCGACTGCCATGGGCCTGTGGGTGGCGATGATCGGCTTTGGCCTGGGCGCCTGCTTCAGCCTGAGCCTGACCTTGACCCTGGAGCACCTCAAGACGCCTGCCGAGGCTGGCAGCCTGGCGGCATTCGTGCAGGGCATCGGCTTCATCATCACCGGCATCATCCCGTACATCACCGGTTGGCTGCGCGATGTCAGCGGCGACTTCCAGGCATCGTGGACGCTGCTGACGGTCACCGTGCTGGCGATGCTACTGGTGACCGCCTGTTTCACCCCGCGTGACTATGCCGCGGCCATCGCCCGGCCAAAGCACAGTCGCCAGGCGGCGCTGGTCAACTGAGGCGTTGCAAGGTATCGCGGACCCGGTCCAGCGCCGGGTCGATATCCAGCAGCTCGATGGCGCCAAAGCCCAGCAGCAACCCTGGGCGCACGGGTGCTTCGCTGAAGAACGGCGCCAGTGAATACAGGCCGACCTCCACCTTGCGGGCGAGGTTGGCCAGCAGCTCGACGTCCACCCCCGGCCGCGCCAGCGCGCTGAGGTGGAACCCGGCACTGGCCGGCACGGCGCTGAACCAGGGCGCCAGGTCGTCGTCCAGCCGCGCCAGGATGCGTGCGCGGCGGGCGCTGTAGATGTCGTGGCAGCGGCGGATGTGCTTGTTCAGGTGGCCCTCGCCAATGAACCGCGCCAGAGCCCACTGCAGCAGGGTCGGGCTGTGCCAGTCGCTCAGGTGCTTGGCCACGCAGGCGGCGCTCAGCACTGCCGGCGGCAGCACCGCGTAACCCAGGCGCAGTTCCGGCAGCAAGGTCTTGGAGAAAGTCCCGACATACGCCACCAGCCCTTGCCGGTCGAGGCGCTGCAGGGCATCGGCGGCCGGGCCCTGGTAGCGGAACTCGCAGTCGTAGTCATCCTCGATGATCAACGCGCCGAGCTCGGCGGCCCGTGCCAGCAGCGCATGGCGGCGCTGCTCGCTCATCGGCATGCCGAGGGGAAACTGGTGCGAAGGCGTCACGTAGATCAGCCGGGTGCCATCGGCGATCTGCGAAACGCACATCCCTTCATCGTCCACCGGCACAGACTGCAGCTTTGCCCCCAGGGCCAGGAACAGCTGGCGTGCCGGCGGGTAGCCGGGATCTTCCATGGCCACCTGGCAGCCGGGTTCGACCAGCACCCGGGCAATCAGGTCCAGGGCCTGCTGGGCGCCGTTGCACACCAGCACGTCCGCGGCACTGCAATGCACGCCGCGCGCGTAGGCGATATGGTGAGCGATGGCCTCGCGCAATTCAGGCAGGCCCTGGGCGGCAAACTGCCGCTCGGGGTGCCGCTGGCTGCGGCGCAGGGCGTAGTTCAGGCAGCTGCGCCACTGGTCGAAGGGGAACTGTGCCTTGCTTGAGGCGCCGCCGACGAAGTCATAACGCGAAGGGGCTTCCTGCGTGCGCCGGGCGAGTACCGTGGCGCGTTGCTGCCAGCGCTGCAGTGAGTCGGCAGCGGCCAGGGGCACGGTTTGTGCCTCACCGCTGCGCAGCGGTTGGCGTGGGGTGATGAAGGTGCCGCGGCCGACCACGCCGCTGAGCAGGTTGTCGTAGGTCAGCCGCAAGTAGGCTTCGGCCACGGTCTTGCGCGACACGCCCAGTTGCTCGGCCAGTAGCCGGGTCGGCGGCAGTTGCGTGCCGGCGGCCAGGTGGCCGCTGTCGATGCCGGCGCGTAGCTGCTGATAGAGCTGGTCGGCCAGGCCTTTGCGGCCGTCCAGGCGGATATGCAGTTCCATGATCACAATCCGAAACACGGGAGTGCTGAGGATAGCGGATCAGAGCCGCGCAGTGCTTACCGTGATATAGCCCTTGTCGCCCAGGCCGATGCGGATCACCGTTTCATCCGCCGAAGCCTTGCGCTTGTGCTTGATGCTCACGCCTTTGACGCCGATGGCGCGCATGCGGTAGCTGATGGCTCGCCCGCAAGCATCGAAGAAGACTTCACTGGCCAGCAGTTCGATGCGCTCGACCAGTTGCCGGGTGTGCTCGTCGGTGGCGCAGAAGAACAGCACCCCGGAGAGGTGCGGGTCGTCGTCCGGGTTGCTGACGTCATGGGCCAGCAGTTCACGCAGGGCACTGCGCAGTTCGGTGTTGGTGCGGTTATCTGGGTGCATGCGCAGCCTCCTGTGGGTCGCAGGTTTTGATCTTGTTTTCACCCACCCACGGCGACAAGTAAGACGCCTCGCAATTGGCTGTAGGAATTTTCTGAAGTCATGATGAAGGTGCTTGCGCTGCAGGGATGCGGCACAATTCTTCGCCTGATTTCTGCGCTGACCGAGGACACCGATGAACAGCCACTTCCAAGCCGTCGATCTGCAAAAGGCCTACCGCCTGCTCAACCATGGGCCGACCGTGCTGGTATCGGCCAGCCACGAGGGCGTGGACAACGTCATGGCCGC
>Ga0105251_10003782_pt1 | contig 10818 bp, 9 predicted proteins | sample KBSS64metaG_FD_80424 | JGI IMG/M metagenome (GOLD analysis project Ga0105251, IMG submission 80424) | Switchgrass rhizosphere microbial communities from Kellogg Biological Station, Michigan, USA - KBS S6-4 metaG | ecosystem: Host-associated > Plants > Roots > Rhizosphere > Soil | place...
AGGACCGTGAAACGACTCCACGCCGATGATAGTGCGGATACCCGTGTGAAAGTAGGTAATCGTCAGGCTCCTCATGCGATAAACAAAAACCCCACCCCGCAAAGGTGGGGTTTTTGCGTTTGGACATGCCGTTCAAACGGGGGGCTAATCCAGACCTTGCGGCAAGTTGGTCTGCTCATTCCACGGTGTCGGGCAGCATGCTGGATAGCTTGCGATGCACGGTCGGCGGTCGCCGCATGCAATGATGCGCGGCCTCCGCGAAAACAAAAGCAATTGCGATTAGCACTGCGGCGATCAGGCTCAGATACTGTCCGCCGAGTCTCGGGATCAACGCGCCCCCCAGCAAACCCGAGCACGCGAGTCCGATATAGGTGGCCGTGTTATTCAGTGCGAGCACCAGAGGCGCGACATGCGGCGAGATCTGCACGAGACGATGCTGTTGCGGAACGAGAAGCCCCCATCCACATATCCCCCATACAACGAGCGCTATCGCAGCACCGTATGCGTGCGCAGATGTCCACGGCAAAGCGCAGAAATTGATGACGGCGAGCCACAACATCGAATTGATCAGCGTGCGGCTCTCGAACTGGTCCACGAGCCGGCCGGATAGCACGTTACCGGCTGTCGCCGCCACACCCCACAACAAAAACATGCCCGCGAGAATGCTTTCATCGCCGTGCGTTACGCGCGCCAGCACGACGCCCGCGTACGTGTAGACCATCAGAAATCCGCCGAAGGCGAATAGCGACGTGAGCAAGGTGAACGCGATACGCACATCGCGAACAGGCGCAAGCCGCTCACGCAATCCGACTGATTGCGGCCGCGGAACCGACGGCAGCATGGTCCATACGCCGATCATCGCAACAATCCCGAGCGCGGTGACGAACCACAGCGTCATCCTCCAGCCGCCGAATTCGCCGATGAAAGTGCCCATCGGCGAGCCGAGCGCGGTCGCTGCCGTCAGACCGGCCGTAACCGTCGCCAGCGCACGGCCTCGTCTTTCGGGCGCTGCAATCGCCGAGGCCACGCCCAACGCCGTCGGTGAGAACAGCGCGGCGCCAAAACCGGCAAGAGCGCGGGCAAGGAGAACCCACTGCAAGTCTGCGGCCAATGCACTGACGGCGTTCCCGACGACGAAAATGCCCAGCGCTGAAATCAGCAGCAGCTTGCGCGGCCAGTTGCCCGTCAAGGCGGCCATGACGGGCGCCGCCACCGCATAGGTCAACGCGTAGAAGGTCACCATCAGCCCAGCGAGGCCGACGGACGTATGCAGTGAGGCAGCGACGTCCGGAAGAATACCGGCGACGACAAAGTTGTCGGTGCCCATCGCGAACATGCCCGTTGCCAATATCAGTAATCGACGATCCATACAAAAGTTCTTCTGAAGCACGGTGAGATTCGGTCGCCCGTCGGGCCTTTGCCTGCGTCAACGACGCTTGAAAAGAGCTTAAGCCTCGTTGACTGTGGCTCAAATGTCATATACACAATGGATTTAGGACATGATGAGCAGGGCACGCCATGCACACGATCGCCTTTGTGGTGTTTCCGAATTTCTACCTGCTGGGATTCGCGGCAGTGACCGCCTTCGAACTGGCGAACGCGGTGCTGGGCGAGCCTGCCTATGGCGTGTCCGTTCTATCGGAACAGGGAGGGCTCGTCCCCTCTTCGGCGGGCATTCGTGTAGAAACGCAAGCGTTCGGCGATGCCACGTTCGACACGGTGATGTTCAGCTCCGGAGTCGAAACCAATACGGTGTCGGCCACGTTGACGGAATTCGTGAGGCGCTCGCTGAGCACGTCGAGACGCATCGCGGCCCCATGCACTGGCGCGTTCATCCTGGCGCACGCAGGCGTTCTCGACGGCCGCCGTGCGACGACCCACTGGCGTTTCGCCAATGATCTGCAGCGTCGCTTTCCCAAGATCGCCGTCGAAGACGACCAGATTTTCATCGTCGACGGGCCGATCTGGACTTCGGCAGGCATGACGGCCACGATCGACATGGCGCTCGCGATGATCGAAAGGGATCACGGCCAGGATGTTTCGCGTGCCGTCGCGCGCAAGCTCGTCGTCTATCATCGGCGCGCCGGCGGGCAGTCGCAGTTTTCGACGCTGCTGGACCTGGAGCCGAAATCCGACCGGATCCAGAAAGCCATCGACTACGCGAACGCCAATCTGCGCAATCCTTTGACCGTCGAGGAACTAGCCGACGTTGCGAGTCTGAGCCCGCGCCAGTTCAGCCGCGCGTTCAGCGCGGAGACGGGGCAATCGCCCGCGAAAGCAGTCGAACATCTGCGTGTGGAAGCCGCGAGACTGTTGCTGGAGAAAGGGCGTCTGTCGTTGGACGTGATAGCGGACGAAGTCGGCTTCTCGGATCGAGAGCGAATGAGGCGGGCGTTCCTGCGAACGACCGGGCAACCACCGCAGGCCGTTCGTCGCCTCAGCAGGGAAAACGCAGGCCCGTGAGCCTGCGAGAAGCGGCCGCCGTCACTTCGTCACACGATCTTGTGAACGGCGGATTGCTGATAGTTTTCGATGCCGATCTTGTCGACGAGCCCGATCTGAATCTCCAGCCAGTCGATGTGATCCTCCGTGGCGTCGAGAAGCTCGACCAGAATGTCTCTCGAGACGATGTCCCGCACCGATTCGCAGTAGACGATGGCCTCCTTGCACTGAACCTGAGCCGCCTGTTCGAGCTTGAGATCGTTCTGGAGTGCTTCGAGCGTTTCCTTGCCGATCGCCAGCGGATGAAGATCGTTCAAGTTTGGCATTCCGTCGAGCATGAGGATGCGTTCGATCAACTTGTCCGCATGCGTCAGCTCTTCCATCGACTCGTTGTATTCGTGCGCGCCGAGCTCTTCGAAACCCCAGTGCTCGTAGAGGCGGCCGTGAAGAAGATACTGATGCACGGCCGTCAGTTCGTTCTTCAGTTCGGCGTTGAGGTAGTCAATCACTTTCGGATCGCCTTGCATGCCGTCTCCTGCCTGGTCGCGTGGTCACACAATCAGGATAGACGCTGAACGACGGCCGGCCCACAGCGAAACGCATATTTATTCGCGGTGGAACCTGTCCGGGCGGCGGTAGGCGAGGGCGATGCCGGGCCATCGGCAAATTAGTCTTGCCCGCGAAACGGAAAGGATCGACTTTCAATCGAGCGATGCGTTATCGCTCGATTTTCATGCCTATAATCCAGCGCAAAAGGACCGAGCTGCACAAGTACGCCCCGCGAATAACAACAAGGAGAGCTGTCGTGCCCCGATCCAACCGTAACAGCGACGCTTCACTTTCCAGTCCCACTGCGCTCAGCGCGGGCCGACGGCAATTTCTCGGCGCGGCCGGCGCCGGCATGCTCGCGACGATCCTTCCAGGTTGCGGCAGCGATCACTCCGACTCGCAGCCGTATCCCCAAACGGTGGCGATGGGGCAACAGGCCATCCAGCAGGCAATTGCAGACCCCGCACAGCCCGTGGCGGCAATTTCCGTGGCCATGCTCAAGGGCGGCAACGTGTTCTGGCAACAGGCGTTCGGCGTATCGTCGGTGCCGAGCCAGACCAAGGCGACGATCCAGACGCGCTTCAACATCGGCTCGGTCAGCAAGCTCTTTGCAGCCCTCGCGGCCGCGATTCTTCAGGACCGCGGCCTGATCACGCTCGATACGCCGATCGTCCGATATCTGCCGACTTTCACGATGCTCTCCCCCGAGTACGCGAAGATCACCACGCGTCATCTGCTGTCGCACTCATCAGGATTGCCCGGCACCAATTCGCGCAACCTCTTCACCTTTGCGCCGGTTCCCGGTTACGCAGCCGACACGCAAGCCGAACTGGCGAATACGCATCTGAAGCATCTGCCTGGCGAACTCGCCGTGTACTGCAACGACGGCTTCACGATGGTCGAGCAGATCGTTCTCGCGATGACCGGGCAGAGCTTTGCGAACTTCGTGGAAGCGAACATCCTCGCACCGCTGAAGATGACGAACTCCAGCTATCTCACGACCGTGCCAAGCGACGGTTCGTTTTCCTATCCGTTCGCGAACGGCACGCAGTATCAGGAATTCGTCAATGCATACGCGACCGGCGGACTAAGCTCGACGCCCGGCGACATGATGAATCTCGCGCAGATGATCCTCGGCGGCGGCGTATTTCAGGGGCAACGCGTGGTGTCCGCGGCGGGCATCGCGCAGATGGGCACGGACCAGTCCACGGGACTGTTGATCAACCCTTCGCCCGAATGGCGCTGGGGTCTCGGCTGGGATTCGGTGCAGCAGCCGGCGCTTCAGGCCGCGGGCGTCCTCGGGTGGGAGAAAGACGGCGGGACGGCTTTTTATTCGAGCGAGTTCTTCGTCGTGCCGCAGGCGCAACTTGCGCTGATGGTCACCGGCAATTCCGGATACGACGCGCGCAAGCTGGCGGAAATGCTCGTTCTGTCCGCGTTGAAAGAGGATGGCACGATCGCTTCGCTGCCGGCGAAAATCAGCACGACGGCGCCGCCGGCCGCGTCGGCGCCGGGCATCGCGAATGCCGCGGGCATCTACGGCAACTCCGACTCGCCGCTTCAGGTGATCGCCAACCCGGACGGCAGTCTGCAGCTGAATCAATGGGATGGCGCCAAACGTGCGTGGAAGCAGGTCGGCGCTTACCAGTACCGCAGCGACGGATGGTGGTGGAGCAACACCGATACCGCGTCGTATCGATTCACGGTCGTCTCCGGAACCGATGGCGGCGGCAACGCGTTCAGCTACCGCTATGTGATGAAGCGCGTCGTGCCGGGCGCGGGCTACGCTTATCTCACGCTGCCGATCGGGCAGCAGCTCGCCCCGCTGGCGCCGCTAGACAACGCATGGCAACAGCGAGCCGGCACGCAATGGACCTTGACGAACGATTCGCCGACGGCCGTTCCGATCGTCATCCTGGGCAATCCGCCGGCCTATCTCACCACGTTGCCCGAACTGCCGGGCTATGTCCTGTACGGCAACGAAGACCTTCGCTATCAACTCTTCGTGCCGCTTGCGGACGACCGCGGCGGCATGTCGGTCAAGGTGCCGGGCAATTTCGGCCGCGATCTCTATGAAATCCGCTTCGGATCGTCGAGCACTACGACGTTGACGCTGGGCAGTTCGATCTACGACAAGGCATGAAGGCGTCGTAGCCAACATCGCGAAGCAACGGCAAGCCGATTACATCGCATGTAATTGGCGTAACGCATGAGCGCTTCTACTCTACGGCTATCGCGCGTCCATTTCGGCGCGCTCAACGCCCTGGAGATACCATGCTCAGCTATCCCGTTCACACGATCGAATCCGCGCCTGCGCAATCGCGGCCCGTGCTTGGGCAATTGCAGCAGGCGTTCGGCCTGATTCCGAATGTCGCGGGCACGATGGCCGCATCGCCGGTGCTGATCAACGCTTTCATCGGCCTCTTCGAGCGCGTGCATGCGAGCAGTCTGACCGAGCCGCAGATTCAGACCGTCCTGTTGACGAACGCGGTCACGAATGCAAGCGAATGGCCGGTCGCGTTCCACACGGCGCTCGCGTTGAAAGAAGGCGTGCATTCCGAAGACGTCGACGCCATCCGGCAAGGCGCTCTGCCGAGAGACGCCGCGCTGGCCGCGCTGTCGGCGTTGGCGCGTGCATTGATCGACAAGCGCGGCCACCTCGCCGAATCGGACGAGAGACGCTTTCTCGATGCGGGATTCGATATCGAGCAGATACTCGAGGTCATTGCGGTGGTTGCCGCATCGACCATCACGAACTACACGAGCAGCGTGACGAGGCCGCCGCTCGAAGCGCAGTTCGAAGCGTTCGTCTGGCATGCGCCGGTGGCCTGAGTATTCTTCATCCATCCAACCCGATTTCGGAACACCCGATGAACGCCATGCGTCCCGATCCGAATGCGCCGCCGGGCGAGCTCGGTGAACTGCTGCGCTACTGGCGTGATGTGCGCGGCATGAGCCAGCTCGGTCTGTCGCTGGAGGCAGGCGTCTCGCAACGCCAGATCAGTTTCATCGAAAGCGGGCGCAGCGTGCCGGGCCGCGACACTTTGTTGACGCTCGCACAGACGCTGGATGTGCCGCTGCGGGAGCGCAATGCCTTGCTGCTCGCAGCGGGCTACGCGCCCCTGTATTCGGAGGCGCCGTGGAACGCGCAGGAGATGCAGGGCGTCGTGCGCGCGCTCGAACGGGTCGTTCGCCAGCACGAACCGTTTCCGGCAATCGTGATGGATCGCCACTGGAACGTGCTCATGACCAACGGCGCGGCGCCGCGTTTCTTCGACTGTTTTATCGACATGGCTTCGCGTGAAGGCCCGCGCAACATGCTGCATCTGATTTTCGATCCACAGGGAATGCGTCCATTCGTGGCCGACTGGGAAACCGTCGCGCGCAGCTTGCTGCAACGGGTGTATCGAGAATCGGTCGGTCACATGGTCGATGACGGCACGAGGCGCCTGCTCGACGAACTGCTTGCCTATCCCGGCGTGCCACGTGACTGGAGGACCCATCACGGGCAATCCGCCTCGCCCACGATGCCCGTCGTTCCGATCGGCTTCGTCTGTGAAGGCGCCGTGCTGCGCTATTTCTCGTTGGTCACGACTGTGGGCGCGCCGCTGAACGTCGCGACGCAGGAACTGCGTCTGGAGTGCATGTTTCCCGCCGATGACGAGACCGAAGCACGGCACCTGCAATTGCTTGCCGCGCATTCGCCCGGACCGCGCGAAGATCAATGACTCGCAACGGAATGCGAACGACGGGCGTCGAGATCCTTGATGGCCGGAAAAACATCGTCGTCCCACGAATCCAGACCATAGGTCCGAAGCACCAGCTTCCGTGCGACGAACACTTCGAACATCGGCGTGCCCGGACGCAGGCGCTGCTCCTTCTGACTTTGCTCCGATAGCCAGTGAAGGTCCTGAGGATAGTCCGCCGGTGTTTCATTGCTGGCAATCGATGCGCGCTCGACGATGAAAAGCTGCGTGCCAGGATGCGTGCGGGCCCAGGACTTGAAATGCCCTTCTCCCGCGAGAGGCCCCTTCCAGCGCGCGCAATATTTGCAGTCCGGGGCCGAGTGGACCACCAGCGTGATGACTTCGCCTGCGGCCACCGTCGTTTGGCTTACTCTGGCGGCCCGGATGTCTTTCGGTTCGGGCGCGGGAACCGCACTGCGCACGTCATCCGGAACGCGCGCATTCACGAGCATCACGACCAACGCGGCCAGCAGCATCGCAAGCAAACACTTCACAGCCGCGTTCATGGAGTTGCGCATGATGACCTCGCAAGGCCGATTCGCTAACTTCTATCCCACGCTCGTCGATTCGAAACCAGAGCGTCGGCGATCAATTCGCTTCGCGTCCGGTCGCCATCGACGGCTTTCGCTCTTCGACGCAAATCATCCCTTCGTACAGTTCGACGTAGGCGTTGATCATCGCATCGTGACTGAACTTCCTGGCGTGCTGGCGCAGCCGATCATGCGCCGATGGTTCGTCGAGCAATGCCGCTGCCTCGTGAATCTTGACGATGATCGTCTCGGGGCGGGCGACGTCGAACAGCAGATTCGAGTGCGGTTCGATGATTTCGGGAATACCACCCATGCTCGATCCCACGACGGGCACGCCGTGCGAGTACGCTTCGAGAACCACCAGCCCGAACGGTTCATTCCAGACCGAGGGCACCACGAGAATGTCGATGCTGCTCAGGAAGTCGGGGGGATTTACCCGTCCAAGGAAACTCACGCGTGGGTCCGCGTATTTCGTCTTGATGGACTCGACATAGTCCGCATCGCCGGTTCCGCCGACGGCGAGTGTCCAATTGAGCGTCTTGTCCGCGAGGAGTTGTTCCAGCAGGAGCTCGAGACCTTTCTCGGGCAGCACGCGTCCAAGCATGCCGAGTCTCACTGGCGCGTTCGCGACCTGTCGTCTCGAATCCTGTCGCCCTATGGAATCTCCGACCGGCGTATAGCAATTGTTGATGACGGTGGTCTTCGCCGCACGCGGGAAAAAGCCGCTCTCAACGTGTTTTTGCAATACGAAGCCGCTTACGCCGACCGCCGCGTTGACCTGGGCGGACGCAAGCTGCTTCGGCTTTGCGTAGAGCGAGCACACACCGCACTGACTCGGGCAAGGCTTTCCGCCGCTCAGCATGGTAGCCGTGGGGCATAGCAGGTAATAGTCGTGGATGGTGTGCACGATCGGCACGCCCGCGTTGCTCGCAACGCGCCATGCATCGACGGAAAGACACGAAAGGTTGGCTGTATTGACGATGTCCGGTTTCTCGCGCCTGATGATGTCGGCGAGTTTTCGTGACATGGCCGTGTTACGCACGTCGATGGCGTGCCATATCAGTTTGGCGACACGGGAATGCTCCCCGGGAGCATGCGGCCAATAGAGATTGCTCGATCTCAGACGATAGACCTTCGCGCCGTTGACTTCTTCACTGCGGTCGTCGCCTACTCCGGTGGCGCAGACGACGCATACCTCGATGCCCGCCTTGACCAGTCCCTCGGCAAGGAGTCGCGTCGCAACTTCGGCGCCGCCGACCTCGTCTGGAAAATATAACGTGTTAGCGATCAGTACTTTCACGGCGTATGAAGAAGATGCGGATCAATGCGAGCCGGCGTCCTGGCGGTCTGAAGGTCTTCGCGCGCGCGACAGCCTGATGATGAGCGCTTCCCGATGACTCGACGGGTCGTGTGTCCCTTCATGTGTCGCGGCTCCGGTATTCCAGCGTATGGCCTGACGGGTAACAGTTGGCGCCGCGTCACCTCGATTCGAATCGGCAATGAGCAATATCCAGTGCGATTGGTCGAGCTGATCAAACTTCCTGCAAGCTGTGCGGGCCAGTTTACCCCATCAAAGATGGTGGCATCGCAATTTTTCAATTTGCGTGCTTCTGCTTACATTCCAGATTTGTTATGAATCGATGTTCGGCATGCCATCGACAAAAATACGCGAGCATTACGGGCATACGACGCGTGGGATCGCCTGCTCGGCGAGCACGCTTTCGTACAACGCTCGATAAGCATCGACCATCGCATCGACGTTGAAGCGTCTGGCGTATTCGCGCATACGGTCATGCACGCCCGGGTCTTCAAGCAGCGCCACTGCCTCATGCAACTTGCCGATGATCGACGACGGCCGTGCCATGTCGAACGCGAGATTCGTGCGCGGCTCGATGACTTCAGGAATGCCGCCGGTGTTCGCACCCACGACAGGCACGCCGTGCGAGTACGCTTCGACCGTCACGCGCCCGAACGGTTCGTTCCAGATCGACGGCACCACGAGAATATCGATGCCGTCGAAAAATTCGTCGGGGTTCACGCGGCCAAGATACTCGACGCGCGGATCGTCATACTTCGCCTTGATCGACTCGAGGTAATCCGCATCGGCGTGGCCGCCGACCGCTAGCGTCCATTGCAGCGTATTGTCCGCGAGCAGTTGCTCGAGCAGGACTTCCAGTCCTTTCTCTCGCGACACTCGCCCGAGCAAGCCGAGCCTGACCGGACCACCCTGATAACGGCGCGTGCGTTGCGCCGAGGTCGAATCTTCGTTGGACTCGCAGGCGTTGTAGATGACTGCAGTGCGCGTCGCGCGCGAAAAATAGCCGCTTTCCAGGTGTTTTTGCAGCACGAAGCGGCTGACGCCCACGGCGGCTGCGACACGCGCCGACGCGACCCGCTTGGGCTGGGCATATACCGAACAGACGCCGCATTGCCGCTCGCACGGCTTCGCATGCGAGAACATGATCGCCGTCGGACACATCAGATAGTAGTCGCGCGCCGTGTGCACGATCGGCACGCCGGCATTGCGGGCGAGCCGCCAGATATCGACGGACAGACAAGACAGATTGCTGGTGCTGATCACATCCGGCTTTTCACGCGCGATGATGCTCGACAACTTGCGCGACATGATGACGTTGTACACGTCGATGGCGTGCCAGATGAGCTTGGCGACGCGTCCGTGCTTTTCTCGCACGTGCGGCCAATACAGATTGACCGAGCGTAGTCGATACACCTTCACGCCGTTCACATCGTCGACGCGGTCCGCGCCCGTTCCCGTCGCGCAGACGACGCACACTTCGATGCCCGCCCTGACCAGACCTTCGGCGAGCAGTCGCGTCGATATCTCTGCTCCTCCGGGTTCATCCGGAAAGTAGAGGGTGTTCGCGATCAGTATCTTCACGACGTCGAGGTCTCCTTGAAAGGCCTGTTCAGAAACACGGCGGAGCGAAGTGCTTGGAGGGTTGAACAGTCGAGGACTCGACAGAAAACCCCATGAATTCAGGCATAACGTTAAATCATCATACTCGACGTCGAGCTGGTTCGACGTTGCGCTTGAGGCATTGCGGGCAGCGTGCCCGTCTCTGCCATGACAGAGACTCGCGCAAGCGCGTTTCGTCTGCGGCGAGTAAAACGCGGACAATTTGAAGCCGCGCGCGACGACTGCGATGCAGGAAACATAACAGCTTGCGCACTAGCGTTCAATGCAGTGCCGCACAGACAGGACGCGGAGAAACTGCGATGCCACTCATGCACAGTGTTCCGAGAGGCGGCAATTGAGCCACGTGCAAAAGCCACGAGCTCATGCCTCATGACTCGTGGCTTGCTGGACGAGGTTATGTCGGGATGCAGATTTTGCCGAAGACGCCGGGCCGATCGGTAGGCGTCAGCAATATGTTCTTGTTCAGGCAATATGCCGATCCATGGCATTGAGCCAGGACGCGCAGAGCCAGCACCGAACGCCGCGGCTCGCACCGCGGCGTTCGTCCGCATGGTTTATTGCGGTTCGTACCAGGAGTACGTCGGCAGCGTCGGCAACGGCGTACCGATCTGGA
>Ga0105251_10003783_pt1 | contig 10816 bp, 8 predicted proteins | sample KBSS64metaG_FD_80424 | JGI IMG/M metagenome (GOLD analysis project Ga0105251, IMG submission 80424) | Switchgrass rhizosphere microbial communities from Kellogg Biological Station, Michigan, USA - KBS S6-4 metaG | ecosystem: Host-associated > Plants > Roots > Rhizosphere > Soil | place...
ACCGTCAAGGATCCCCGGATCAAGGAGTCCAGCGGTCTCGCCGCCTCGCGCATCCACCCGGGCGTCTACTGGACCCACAACGACAGCGACGACGGGCCCTACCTCTACGCGGTCGACAGCAGGACCGGCCGGACCGTCGCCAGGGTCACCATGAGCGGGGTCGGCGCGCCCCGGGACGTCGAGGCGATCTCCCTCGGTCCCGACGGCGACCTCTACGTCGGTGACATCGGCGACAACCTCGGCGGCTCGTGGGACCACGTGTGGGTCTACAAGCTTCCCGAGCCGAAGGTGCTCAAGGACCAGACGGTCCGCGCCACCCAGTACGTCGTGAAGTACTCGGACGGTCCCCGCAACGCGGAGGCGCTGATGGTGCATCCCAGGACCGGGCGTGTCTACATCGTCGACAAGGACGAGGACGGCGGCCACCTCTACGAGGGACCCGCCGACCTCTCGGCCACGGCGACGAACGTCTTCAAGCCCGTCGCCGCCGTCGACCTGTGGGTCACGGACGGCGCCTTCTCGCCCGACGGCCGGCAGCTCGCCGTGCGCGGCTACTTCGGCGGCATCGCCTACGCCTGGAACGACGGCCGGATCAAGCGCCAGGAGCGGCTGAACGTGCCCCTCCAGGGCCAGGGCGAGTCGATCACCTACACCCCCGACGGATCGAAGCTCATGTACGGCAGCGAGGGCGCGGACAGCCCCGTGGAGCCGGAGGACGTGCCGGGCGCCTCGGGGTCCGGCTCCGACTCGCCCTCCAAGGGCGGTGGTTCGGCCGCCGGGGGCGGGGACGGTGGCGGCATGAGCGGTCCGGCGAAGGTCGGCGCCTTCGCGGTCGCGGCCCTCTTCGCCGTGGTCCTCGGCCTCAGGCGCCTGCGCCGCCGCCGCTGACCCGCGGCCACGGCCCGTCCGCACGCCGAGGGGCGTCCGGCACGCTCGCGTGCCGGACGCCCCTCGGTCGCGGAAACGGTTACAGCTTCTCGATCACGTAGTCGATGCAGTGCGTCAGCGCCTCGACGTCCGCCGGGTCGATCGCCGGGAACATGGCGACGCGCAGCTGGTTGCGGCCGAGCTTGCGGTAGGGCTCGGTGTCGACGACGCCGTTGGCGCGCAGGACCTTGGCGACGGCGGCGGCGTCGATCTCGTCGGCGAAGTCGATCGTGCCGATGACCTGCGAGCGCTTGGCCGCGTCCGTCACGAACGGGGTGGCGTACTTGCTGTCCTCGGCCCAGCGGTACAGGCGGGTCGAGGAGTCCTTCGTCCGGGCCGAGGACCAGGCGAGGCCGCCCTGGCCGTTGATCCACTCCAGCTGCTCGTTGAGCAGGAAGATCGTGGCCAGCGCCGGGGTGTTGTACGTCTGGTTCTTGCGGGAGTTGTCGATCGCCGTGGGCAGCGAGAAGAACTCCGGGACGTGCCGGCCCGAGGCGTGGATCCGCTCGGCGCGCTCGATCGCGGCCGGGGAGAACACGCCGATCCACAGACCGCCGTCGGAGGCGAAGGACTTCTGCGGGGCGAAGTAGTAGACGTCGGTCTCGGCGATGTCGACGGGCAGGCCGCCGGCGCCGGAGGTGGCGTCCACCAGGACGAGGGAGCCCTCGTCGGCGCCCGCGACCCGCTTGATCGGGGCGGCGACACCGGTCGAGGTCTCGTTGTGGGTGAAGGCGTAGACGTCGACGCCCGCCTCGGCGACCGGCTCGGGGTGCGTGCCGGGGTCGGAGGAGACCACGCTCGGCTCGGCGAGCCACGGCGCGAGCTTCGCCGCCTTCGCGAACTTGGAGGAGAACTCGCCGAACGTGAGGTGCTGCGACCTGTTCTCGATCAGGCCGTGCGTCGCGACGTCCCAGAACGCGGTGGAGCCGCCGTTGCCGAGGACGACCTCGTATCCGTCGGGCAGGGAGAACAGTTCGCGCACGCCCTCGCGCACCTTGCCGACCAGGTTCTTGACCGGGGCCTGGCGGTGGGATGTGCCGAGCAGGGAGGTGCCGGTCGCGGCCAGCGCGTCCAGTGCCTCCGTCCGCACCTTGGAGGGGCCGGCGCCGAATCGTCCGTCGGCGGGCTTGAGGTCAGCGGGGATCTGGATATCAGCCACGTCATGAGCCTATCCGTTCCGGGAAACCTCGGTGAAACGTCGTCCGTCGGCTGAGACGGGGCGTGTTGACGGCGGTGACCGCCGGGGGACCGGTCACGGGTCCCCCGGCGGTCACCGGCTCACGCGGTCCGGTTCACCCGGCGGTGAGCCTGACCGGCAGCTCGAACAGGTCGTTCTGCGTGACCACCGGCTTGTTGCGCAGTTCCGACACCGGGACGGCCAGGTCCAGGGACGGGAAGCGCCCGTACAGGGCGGGCAGGGCGACCCCCGCCTCCAGCCGGGACAGGGCCGCGCCGGGGCAGACGTGGGGTCCGTGGCCGAAGGAGATGTGCCGGTTACCGCTGGTGCGGCTGATGTCGAACTCGCCCGCGGTGGGCCCGTGGGCGTTCTCGTCGCGGCCGATCGCGCCGTACGACACGATGAGCGCGTCGCCCGCCGGGATCACCTTGTCGCCGACCGGGACGTCCTCCGTGGCGAAGCGGATGAGGACGTGGGAGGTGGGGGTGGAGTAGCGCAGGGTCTCCTCGACGACCGCGGACCAGTCCGCCTCGCCGGACAGGACGAGGGCGCGCTGGTCGGGGTGGGCGGAGAGGTTGACGACCGCGTTGACGATGAGGGAGATCGTCGTCTCGTGGCCCGCCGCGACCATCAGCTGGAGCGTGGAGACGATCTCGGCGTCGGTGAGGTGGTCGCCGTCCTCGGAGGCCAGGATCAGCGCGCTGGTCAGGTCGTCGCCCGGTTCGGCGCGCTTGGCCGCCACCGTCTCGGCCATGATCCCGGCCAGTTCGGTGAGGGTGGCGATGACCTCCGCGGGCGGGGTCTGCGTGGAGAAGAACTTCTCGAAGAGCTCCTTGAGGCGCGGCAGCCGGGACTCCTCGATGCCCATGAGGTCGGCGATGACGTACATGGGCAGCGGGTAGGCGAAGTCGGCCTTCAGGTCGACGACGTCCCCGGTGAGGTTGTCGAGCAGACTCTCCGTCAGCTTCGAGATCCGCTCCCGCATCTGCTCGACCCGGCGCGGGGTCAGCGCCTGCGCCACCAGGGTGCGCATCCGCCGGTGGTCCGCGCCGTCCACGGTGAGCATGGAGCGGCCGGGGTTGGCGAGTCCGATCAGCGGCCAGTCGGGGGCGATCTCGCCGCGCTGCCAGGCGCCCCAGACGTTGATGTCCTTCACCAGGCGGGGGTCGGTGAGCAGGGCGCGCGCCTCGGCGTGGTGGGTGACCGCCCACACCGGGACGCCGCCGGGCAGTTCGACGGCGGCGAGCGGCCCCGCGGCACGCAGCGCGGCGCTCTCGCCGTCCAGGTCGGTGACGAAGGGGTCCAGGGCTATGCGGGTCTCTTCGGTACCGGTGGTCATGCGGGGGTGCCTCCAAGGGCTGGGTGGGGTGACGCGTCTTCCCCGGGGCATGGGGACAGCCCCGGGACCCGGCCGGGCGGGTGCGCCGGCCGGGTGGCAACGGGTGTCTCAGAGGACGGGAACGGGCGTGAACCGCACGGGCAGTTCGTTCAGTCCCCGCAGCCACGGGGAGGGGCGCCGGGTCAGCGACCCGGCCGGGACCGCCAGGTCGATGTCCGGCAGCCGGTCCAGCACGACCTCGATCCCGGTCCGCGCGATGACCTCGGCGACCTCCTGGGCCGGGAACGGGCAGCGGTGCTCCCCGTGGCCGAAGGAGAAGTGGGCGTTGTTGCCGCCGGTGAGCGCGGAACCGTCGGTGCGGACCTGGGGGTCGGAGTTGGCGCCCTGCAGGCCGAGCAGCAGCAGGTCGCCGGCGCGGATGCGGCGGCCGCCGAGCTGGGTGTTGCGGGAGGCCCAGCGCCCGGCCACGTTCTGGGTGGGGGTGTCCTCCCACAGGACCTCGTTCATGGCCTCGGCGACACTGTGCCGGCCGCCGAACAGGGAGGCCGCGAACCGCTCGTCGGTGAGCATCAGGCGCAGGGAGTTGCCGATCCAGTCGGCGGTCGGCTGGTGGCCGGCGGCCATCATGACCATGAGGTCCTGGACGATCTCCATGTCGTCGAAGCCCGCGGTGTTCGCGAGCATCCGGGAGACGACGTCGTCGGCGGGCGCCTCCTTGCGGTCGGCGATCAACTGCGCCATGGAGGCGGCCAGGTGCTGCTGTCCGGCCAGCGCGTCCTCACGCCCGTTGATCATGTCGTTCAGGGCGGTGACCAGGCCCGGACCCTGCTCGTCCGCGAAGCCGTAGAGCGTCGCGAGGACCCGTACGGGCAGCAGGGCCGCGTAGTCGCCGATGAGGTCCGTCTCGCCCTTGGGGCAGATCGCGTCGATCAGCTCGTCGGCGAACTTCTCCGCCTGGGAGCGCAGTTCGAAGGGGTCGACGGCTTCGAGGGCGTCGCTGATCATCGCGGCGCGCTCGCGGTGGCGCTCGCCGACGGTGTACAGGATGGAGGGCTGCTTGCGGCCGATCATCGGCAGCAGCGGCCAGTCGTCGGGGATGCGGTCCCACTGGCTCCACAGGTCCGAGTCCCGGCTGAACAGCTGGGGATCGCCGGTGACTTGATGCAGCTCGCGGTAGCCGAGCACGAGCCAGGCCGGGACGTCGCCGTCGAGGACGACCGGTACGACGCTGCCGTGGTCGCGCCGCATCTCCCGGTACAGCTCGGCGGGTTCGGTCTGGAACCGCGGCCCGCCGAGGGGGACGGGCGCGGATGCGGGGGCGGGGGTCACAGCGCGGGCTCCGGTGATTGAAGGGCGCCCTCCGCGGCCGTGGCGCCGTGACGGGCGTAGTGGGACTGGAGGTGCTCCACCAGCGTGATCAGCACCTGCTTGCTGGACTCCCGGGAGCGGGCGTCGCAGTCGAGCAGGGGGACGTGCGGGTCGAGGTCGAGTGCCTCGCGGATCTGCGCGGGAGTGTGCGGGGGACCGCCGAAGTCGTTGCAGGCCACGATGAAGGGCGTGCCGTGGTGCTCCAGCCGGTCGATGGCGTACCAGGACTCGTCGATGCGGCGGGTGTCGACCAGGACGATCGCCCCGAGCGTCCCGGAGAACAGCCGGTCCCACAGGAACCAGAACCGCTCCTGCCCGGGCGCGCCGAACAGGTACAGGATGTTGTGCGTGTCCAGCGTGATGCGTCCGAAGTCGAAGGCGACGGTGGTCGCGGACTTGCCGCGGACCTCGCTGATGTCGTCGACGGCCTCGCCGGCCTGCGTCATCGTCTCCTCGGTGTTGAGGGGACGTATCTCGCTGACCGAGCGGACGAGGGTCGTCTTGCCGACACCGAAGCCGCCCACGATCACGATCTTGAGGCCGTTGTCGGCCGACGCGGACAGGGGCGCACGAGCGTCAGAGGTTACGGAGTCCAACGAGCACCTGCTCCAGGATGTCGGGATCGGGAAGACCGGAAGGAACAGTGGTGTGCGGGTGACGGGCGCTGACGCGGCCCGTGGAGAGCAGGTCGGAGAGCAGGACGCGGGTGATCGACACCGGCAGGTTCAGTTCCGCCGCGATCTCCACGACCGCCGTCGGCCGCTCGCACATCCGCAGGATCGCGGCGTGCTCGGACTGCATGCCCACCACCGGGTCGCACTCGGCGACCACCAGTGTCACGAGGTCGAAGGGGGTGTCGGACCCGGACCGGGTGCGCCCTCCGGTGAGGGTGTACAGCCGGTCGGGCGCGTCGTCCCTGCCAGGACGGCTCATGACGACCGGGGCGGCGCGGTCAGGTGCTCGCCGAGTTGTTCCACCAGTTCGCTCATGTTGTGTCCCACCAGTCCGGCGTCGGCGTCCTCGCCGGTGACGACGGCGAGGTGCGCGCCGTCACCGGCCTCCACGATGAACAGCACCCCTCCGTAGAACTCGGCCATCGCCGAGCGCACGCCCCCGCTGCCGTCGCCGAACTCCACGGAGGCCCCGTGGGACAGCGACTGGATGCCGGCGGCGATGGCGGCGAGCTGGTCGGCCTGGTCGACCGACAGTTCCGGAGTGCGGCACAGCTTCAGTCCGTCGCGGGAGAGGACGAGCGCGTGCCGTGCGCCCGGGGTGCGCTCGAGGAGGCCCTCGATGAGCCAGGTGAGCTTCTCGTCGGCGGTGAGGGTGCCGGTCATGGGGTGGTGTCGCCTTCCGGGAGCGCGTGCGCGGTGGGAGTGGGGGTGGTGGAACCGGTGGACGCGGGTGCGTGGTCCTCGGGCCGTACGTGTGCCCCGGCCTCCGGCGGCTCCTCGCCCGCCGCGGGTTCGGGGGCGTCCGGCGCCGTGCCGCGCACCGCCTGGCGGAAGGTGCCGAAGCGGGCGGCCGGCCGGGTCTTGGGGTCGTCGCCGGTACGGGGCTCCGGGGGAGCGGTGTGCGAGCGGCTGCGCTCGGCGTGGGCGAGGGTGCGTCCGCGGCGCCGCTTGGGGAGGCCGCCGGTGGACGCGGGGCCCTGCTCGTGCCGGGGCGAGTCGTGGGCCGGGACGGGGTCCGGGTCGAGGTCGCCGGCCGCGCGGGCGGCGGCGTACGAGGCGGTGGCCCCGGCGGATTCCCGCGGCGCCCCGGACTCCTGCGGACGCCGGGCCTCCGGCGGTTCCCCGCCGTTCCGGGACCCCGGCGCGGACGTGTGGCCGCCGACGGCGGTCGGGGCCGCCACGACGGGCTCGGGCCCGGCCGGCGGCTGGGCCGCGGCGTGGGGAGGGTTCGGCTGGGTGAGGATGTCCTGCGGGATCAGGACCAGGACGCCGGTGCCGCCGCGCGCGGAGGGCCGGAAGGACACCTTCAGGCCGTACTTGCGGGCCAGCCGGCCGACCACCGCGAGGCCGAGACGGGTGCCGGTGAGGCCACCGCGGTCGGACGCGTTCACGAGGTCCCCGGAGACGGCGCGCTCGGCGCGCCGCAACTGCACGTCCCCCATCACCAGGCCGCTGTCCTCGACGGAGACGATGACGCCCGCCGGGACCTCCTCGACGTACACGTGCACTTCGGCGGTCGGCGGCGAGAAGGTGGCCGCGTTGTCGAGGAGTTCGGCGAGCGCGTGCATGACGCCCTCGGCCGCGTGTCCGGCGACGGCTGCCTCGCTGGTGGAGTGGACGCGTATCCGCTGGTAGCCGCCGATGCGGCCCATGGCGCCGCGCAGGATCGACTCCATGACGATCGGGCGGGCCCAGCGCCGTCCCGAGCGCGCGCCCGTCAGGACGGCGACGGAGTCGGCGAGGCGGCCCGCCTGCGCGGTGCGGTGGTCGAGGTGGAGGAGGTCGGCGAGGACGTCCTCGTCGGAGTGCTTCTCCTCCATGGCCCGCAGGTCGGCGAGCATGCCGGTGGACAGTGCCTGCATGCGTCCGGCCGCGTTGGCGGTCGCCGCGACCGCGGCGGTCCGGTTGCTGTCGGCCTGCCGGGCGCGCTCGGAGAGTTCGGCGTTGCGCTCGGTGAGCCGGGCGCGGTCGCCGATGAGCAGCTCGCGCTCCTCGGCGAACTCCGCGGTCAGACGGGCCTGTTCGCGGGCGGCCGTCTCCGTCAGGCGGATCCGTTCCTGGGCCGCGGCCTCGGCGGCGCGGGCGCGTTCGCGGGCGGCCTCGGCGGTGAGCCGGGTCCGCTCCTTGTCGAACTCCTCGGCCATCCGGGCGCGTTCCTGCAGGAGCCGGCCGACGTCCTTGGTCACGCCGTCGAGACGCCGGAGGGCAAGTCGCTTGCCCTGTAAGGCGTGGGCGGCCACCGCGACGGCGACGCACAGCAGTGACGCGGCGGCGCCGGTGCCCCAGGCGAGGGGCACGCGGGCCGGCTCCGGGGCCAGCAGGACGGCGGCCACCACCGCGGCGGCTGCCGGGACGGCTGCGGTCAGCGCGGCTTTCGCCGTGGCGCGCGGGGCGGGTCGTTCGCCGGAGGGCAGGGGCGGGGTCATCAATCGGTCCTCGGTCGTGTTCTGGGGGGAGAACGTGTCCTCGGTCGTGTCCTCGGTCGGTCCTGGGCGAGAAGCGACACATGATGCTCAACTCGTCGTCACTATATGAGAGTTCGTGATCCGATTGGGAAGCTTCGGGAAGCGGTTTCATGATCCCCCCGGCATATCGGGGCCTTTCGGCGCACGTCCGAGGGGTCGTCACCGGTGCCCGGCGGCATCCTGTAGGCATGACGGATCTGGGTGGAGGACCGGAGGGAAAGCCCGAAGGGCGGCGGGGCACGGGGGCGGCCGGCCGGCTGCGGGCCGAGCTGGCGGGGGCCGTGCGCGGTGAGGTCTCCTTCGGCGCGACGGCACGGGCGCTGACCACCATGGACGCCTCCAACTACCGGCGCGTACCGCTCGGCGTGGTGGCCCCGCGGGACGCCGACGACGTGGCCGCGGCCCTCGCCGTGTGCCGTGCCCACGGGGTGCCGGTCGTGGCGCGGGGCGGCGGCACCTCGATCGCCGGACAGGCCACGGGCACCGGCGTCGTCCTCGACTTCACCCGGCACATGAACCGGATCCTCGCGCTGGACCCGGAGACCCGGACGGCCGTCGTCCAGCCCGGTGCCGTCCTCGACCGCCTCCAGGAGGCCGCCGCCCCGCACGGTCTGCGCTTCGGCCCCGACCCCTCCACCCACAGCCGCTGCACCCTCGGCGGGATGATCGGCAACAACTCCTGCGGCTCCCACTCGGTCGCCTGGGGCACCACGGCGGACAACGTGCGGGAACTCACGGTCGTCGGCGCGGCCGGGGACGCCCGCCGCCTCGGCCGCGACTGGCGGGGCGCCCCGGACGGCCTTCGGGCCCTGGTGGAAAGCGAGTTGGCGCTGCTGCGGACCGGTTTCCCCGATCTCCCGCGGCGGATCTCCGGGTACGCCCTCGACGCGCTCCTGCCCGAACGGGGCGCGGACGTGGCCCGCGCGTTCTGCGGCTCCGAGGGCACCTGGGGCGTCCTCACCGAGGCGGTCGTCCGCCTGGTCGAGTCACCCCGGTCACGGGCGCTGGCCGTTCTCGCCTACCCCGACGAGAGCGCCGCCGCGGACGCCGCGGCCGGTCTGCTCGGACACGGTCCGCTGACCGTGGAGGGCATGGCCGCCGATCTCGTGCCCGCCGACGCGGGACTGCCGCGCGGCGGGGCCTGGCTGTTCGTGGAGACGGGCGGCGGGTCCCCGGCCGAGGCACGCGCGCACGCGGACACGATCGTGCGGGCGGCGGACGTACGGGACGCCCTGGTGGTCACCGATCCGGCGGGGCAGCGGGCGCTGTGGCGGTTGCGGGAGGACGCGAGCGGCACGGCGACCCGGATGCCGTACGCGGGGGAGGGCGGCTCCCCGCCCGGCACCGGCCGCGGGCTCGGCGCCGAGGCCTGGCCCGGCTGGGAGGACTGCGCGGTTCCGCCCGTCCGGCTCGGCGCGTATCTGCGGGACTTCCGGGCCCTGCTCGCGGACCACGGGCTGCGCGGCACCCCGTACGGGCACTTCGGCGACGGCTGCATCCACGTCCGGATCGACTTCGACCTGGTCTCCGCGGCGGGCGTGGCCCGCTTCCGGCGCTTCTCGGAGGAGGTGGCCCGCCTCGTCGTCTCCCACGGCGGTTCGCTGTCCGGCGAGCACGGGGACGGACAGGCGCGCGCGGAACTGCTGCCGGCCATGTACGGCGCGGAGATGGTCCGCCTCTTCGAGCGGGCGAAGGACCTCTGGGACCCGGACGGTCTGCTCAACCCCGGCATGCTCGTGCGCCCGCACCGGCTGGACCAGAACCTGCGGTTCGCGGTGCTGCCGAAGCGCCCGGTGGACGTCGCGTTCGGCTATCCGGCCGACGGCGGCGACTTCTCGGCGGCGGTGCGCCGCTGCGTGGGCGTCGCCAAGTGCCGTACGGCGTCGGCGCCGGGCGGAGCCGAGGTCATGTGCCCCTCCTTCCGGGCGACGGGGGAGGAGGCCCACTCCACGCGCGGGCGGGCCAGGCTGCTGCACGAGATGCTCGCCGGCGAGATCGTCACCGACGGGTGGCGCTCGACGGAGGTCCGGGACGCGCTGGACCTGTGCCTGTCCTGCAAGGGATGCAGGTCCGACTGCCCGGTCGGCGTCGACATGGCCACGTACAAGGCGGAGTTCCTGCACCACCACTACGCCGGACGCCGCCGTCCCGCCGCCCACTACGCCCTGGGACGGCTCCCCTTCTGGCTCGCCGCGGTGGCCCGCACCCGCTCGGCGCGGCTCGTCAACTCCCTCGCCTCCCTGCGCCCCCTGGCCGCGGCCGCCAAGCGCCTGGCCGGTGTCGCGCCAGGACGGGAGATCCCGCGGCTGGCGCCGGAGACGTTCGGCCGGTGGTGGTCGGCCCGGCTCCGGGAACGGGCGCGGGACCTCCCGTCCTGGCGCGGGCGGGGCCGGGACGGGCAGGACGGTCCGGGGCGCGGGGGACGGGGCGCGGACGGACCGTTGCCGGGCCCCGGCGGGAAGACGGTCCTGCTGTGGCCGGACACCTTCACCGAGCACCTGGAACCCTCCGTGGGACGCGCGGCCGTACGGGTCCTGGAAGCCGCCGGACTGACCGTGCTGCTGCCGCCGGAGACACCGTGGAGGCACGGGCCCGTCGGCGACGGGGCCACCAGGAGCCCCCTGCGCCTCGGCCCGCTGCTCCCGCGCCGCCGCCGGCACTCGCCGCGCTCCCGTGGCCGGTCGCGCTCGGGATCGCGGCCGGCGCCGTCGCGCTCGGCTGGCTGCTGCCCGGGTTCGGGCTCAGCCTCCTCGCGTTCCTGCTGCTCGACCTGCTGATCAGGGCCTTTCGCGGCCGAAACGGAGGTGCCCGGACGGCTGCGGCAGCCGGCGCCTTCGCGCTCGCGGCCGCGGTGATCGCGTTCGCA
>Ga0105251_10003786_pt1 | contig 10811 bp, 10 predicted proteins | sample KBSS64metaG_FD_80424 | JGI IMG/M metagenome (GOLD analysis project Ga0105251, IMG submission 80424) | Switchgrass rhizosphere microbial communities from Kellogg Biological Station, Michigan, USA - KBS S6-4 metaG | ecosystem: Host-associated > Plants > Roots > Rhizosphere > Soil | place...
GCCTCGGGTGACTACCCGCTGGAAGCCGTGCAGATGATGAGCAAGATCATCCGCCAGGTGGAGAACGGCCCGGACTACCAGGCCCAGCTCGACGTCGGCCGGCCGAAAGCCGAGGCCACCGTGTCGGACGCCATCAGCTGCGCGATCCGCCGCATCAGCGGCATCCTGCCGGTGGCGGTGCTGGTCAACTACAGCGAGTCGGGCGCCTCGACCCTGCGAGCTGCGCGCGAGCGACCACGGGCGCCGATCCTCAACCTGACGCCGAACCTGGCCACCGCCCGCCGCCTGAGCGTGACCTGGGGTGTTCACTCGGTGGTCAACGACCGCCTGCGCCAGGTCGACGAGGTGGTTTCCACCGCGCTGGAGATTGCCCAGGCGCAAGGCATGGCCAGCCGTGGCGACACGCTGCTGATCACCGCCGGTGTGCCTTTCGGCAAGCCGGGCTCGACTAATACCTTGCGGATCGAGACCCTGGTCTAAGGATCTCCATCTCTCCTGTGGGAGCGGGCTTGCCCGCGAATGCGTCAGCTCAGGCAACGCCGTTGCACCTGCTGACCTCTTCGCGGGCAAGCCCGCTCCCACAGGGATGGTGCCGCGCCCTGTAACGGCGGAAAACCGAGGCCCAAAGAGGCCCACCGCTCCCCCATCAACCTTGCCGACTGCCCCGATGTACACCAAAAATTTCGTCAACCCGTGCCCCGACTGGGCCACGGCGCTGCTTAACGGCTTCAGCCAGGTGCTGCTGCTGCGCAATCCCCTGTGCGGCCTGTGCTGCCTGCTGGCCATCCTGCTGACCGCCCCGAACCTGGTCGGCGGCGCCCTGCTCGGCGCCCTTTCAGGCCTGCTGACCGCCCAACGCCGCGGCTACGACCGCGCCGACCGCCAGGCCGGGCTGTATTGCTACAACGGCGTGCTGATCGGCATCCTGATCAGCGCCGTGCTGCCCTGGTCGGTCATTTTGCCGCCGCTGATCATCGCTGCGGGCGGCCTGTCGAGCATCATCACCCACCAATGGCGCAAGCGCGGCGGCAAGCTGCTGGTTGCCTATACCGCACCCTTCGTGCTGCTCGGCTGGGTTGCCCTGCTGTTCGCAAGCCCCGCGCCCAGCGGCTTCGTCGAGGCAGAACCTGCGTATGCCCTGGCGCGTGGCGTGGGGCAGATCTTTCTGCTCGACCATCCGCTGGCCGGGTTGCTGATCATCATCGGGATGTTCATTGCCAACCCCTATGCGGCCATGTGGGCCGTGCTCGGTTCGGCCATTGGCGGCGGAGTGGCACTGCTCGCTGACCAGGCGCAAGCCGCCTGGCTGGGGTTGTTTGGCTTCAATGCCGCGCTGGCAGCGTTGGCGTTCAGCCGCCAGGGTGAAAAACCATGGGTGACATTGCTGGCAATTGCCTTGGCCCTGCTGCTGCAGCCACTGTTCAAACTGCTACCGGTAGCCGGCCTGACCGCGCCCTTTGTCGCTGCCTGTTGGCTCATGCACCTGGGCAGCCATCTGGCCCAGCCCCGGCAGCGCAACGCCAGCCGCTTGCACAGCTGAAACGCAGCCCCTAGGCTCAGCCCATCGCAACCGTGGAACGAGCCAATGAACAACCCCGCGAGCCTGCGCGAGCAGCTCTACGTCATCGTCTTCCAGACCGACACCGTGGCTGGAAGACGCTTCGACAAGATCCTTTTGTTGATCATCCTGGCCAGCCTGGTCACGGTGATCCTCGACAGCATCGATACTGTGCACCAGGGCTACGCCGGCCTGCTGGCCGCCATCGAATGGGGCTTCACCGCAGTCTTCCTGGCCGAATACCTGACCCGCCTGTACTGCTCGCCCAAGCCCTTGCGCTATGCCTTCAGCTTTTATGGGCTGGTCGACCTGCTGGCAATCGTGCCGGGGGTCATCGCGCTGTACTACAGCGATGCCCAGTACCTGTTGATCATCCGGGTGATCCGGATGCTGCGGATCTTCCGCGTGCTCAAGCTCAGCCCTTACCTCAAGCAGGCGCACTACCTGATGGAGGCACTGCGCGGCAGCAAGCAGAAGATCATCGTGTTCCTGGTCACCGTTTCAACCCTGGTCACCGTGTTCGGCACCTTGATGTACGTGATCGAAGGGCCAGAGCATGGCTTTACCAGCATCCCCAAAGGTATCTACTGGGCGATCGTCACGCTCACCACAGTGGGCTTCGGTGACATCGTGCCGAAGACGCCGCTGGGGCAGGTGCTGTCGTCGCTGGTGATGATCACTGGTTATTCGATCATTGCCGTGCCCACCGGGATTTTCACCGCCGAGCTGGCCAATGCGATGCGCGGCGAGCAGCTGCAACATGATTGCCCGACCTGCCACAAAAAGACGCATGAGCATGGTGCGGCATTCTGTTCGCGTTGCGGCAATGCGCTGTTTCGAAAAACCGAATAAGCAAAGAGCCATTCGGTCTTTAATCGCCCAAGAACCAAACGTTATAGTCGCTGGCACATTGCCAAACATTTGAACCATAACAAGGACGCAACGTGAAAAAACTCTTCACCGCCTCGCTGCTCGCCGCTGGCCTGGCCTTCGGCAACCTGGCCCAGGCTGCCCCGACCCTGCTGAACGTTTCCTACGACGTGATGCGCGACTTCTACAAGGACTACAACCCGGCCTTCCAAAAGCACTGGGAGGCCGAGCACAACGAGAAGGTCAACGTGCAGATGTCCTTCGGCGGCTCCAGCAAGCAGGCGCGCGCGGTGATCGATGGCCTGCCTGCCGATGTCATCACCATGAACATGGCCACTGACATCAATGCCTTGGCCGACAACGGCAAACTGGTACCGGATAACTGGGTGAGCCGCCTGCCCGACAACAGCGCGCCGTTCACCTCGGCCACCGTGTTCATCGTGCGCAAGGGCAACCCCAAGGCCCTGAAAGACTGGCCAGACCTGCTCAAGGACGGCGTGCAGGTGATCGTGCCTAACCCCAAGACTTCCGGTAACGGCCGCTACACCTACCTGTCGGCCTGGGGTTACGTGCTCAAGCAAGGCGGCGACGAGACCAAGGCCCGTGACTTCGTCGGCAAGCTGTTCAAGCAGGCGCCCGTGCTCGACACCGGCGGCCGTGCCGCCACAACCACCTTCATGACCAACCAGATCGGCGACGTGCTGGTGACATTCGAGAACGAAGCCGAAATGATTGCCCGCGAATTCGGCCGCGATCAATTCGAAGTGGTCTACCCGAGTGTATCGGCCGAGGCCGAGCCGCCGGTGAGCGTGGTCGACAAGGTGGTGGCCAAGAAAGGCACCCAGGCCGTGGCCGAGGAATACCTGAAGTACCTGTGGTCGCCAGCGGCACAGGAAATCGCCGCGCAGAACTACCTGCGTCCGCGTGATGCGAGCGTGCTGGCCAAGTACACCGACCGCTTCCCGAAAGTCGACTTCCTGTCGGTGGAGAAGACCTTTGGTGACTGGCGTACCGTGCAGAAGACCCACTTCAATGACGGTGGCGTATTTGACCAGATCTACACCAACCAGTAATTGATGTAGCCAGCACCGGCCCCTTCGCGGGCAAGCCCGCTCCCACAGGAATTCCACACCATTCTGGCCTGTGGTGATCTTGTGGGAGCGGGCTTGCCCGCGAAGAGGCCAGTACTGCCAGCATCACAGCTGGCGGAACACCAGAGCTTTAAGCCCACCCGCCGGGTCGACATCGGGAAATTCTGGAGGATTTTCCAGGCGCTCGACAAACGCCAGCGCAGGCGCCTGCTCCGCCATCCCTTCAATCAGAAACTCTGGCCCGATCCCCGGGTCGTTGACGCAGGCCAGCACCGTCCCACCCTCACTCAGCAACTCCGGCAAGCGCCGCAGAATCTTGGCGTAATCCTGGGTCAGCACGAAGCTGCCACGCTGGAAGGTCGGCGGGTCGATGATGATCAGGTCGTAAGGCCCGTACTTGCGCACCTTGCCCCAGGACTTGAACAGCTCATGCCCCAGGTAGGCGACCCGTGACGCATCGTGCCCGTTCAGCCGATGGTTATCACGCCCCCGCGACAGCGCCGACTTGGCCATGTCCAGGTTCACCACCTGCTCGGCACCGCCCGCAATCGCCGCCACCGAAAAACCGCAGGTATAGGCAAACAGGTTGAGCACGCGCTTGCCCGCTGCCTGTTCACGCACCCAGCGCCGGCCGTAGCGCATGTCGAGGAACAGGCCGTTGTTCTGTCGCACGCCCAGGTCGAGCAGGTAGGTCAGGCCATCCTCGACCACCTCGCGCTGCTGGCAGGGTTCACCCAACAGCCACTGGCCCGGGCTGTCAGGCAGGTAACGGTGCTGGATGAGCATTGCCTGGCCGGTCCATTGCGGGTGTTCGGCCAGGTTGCGCAGCATGGCCTCCAGTTCGGCCAGCTGGCCCTCGGGTGGTTCGCGGAACAGTGCCACCGACAGCACCCCCTGCAGCCAGTCCACCGTGACTTGCTCCAGGCCTTCCCAGCAACGGCCGCGGCCGTGGAACAGGCGGCGGGTTTCGGCGGGGGCAGGGTCAAGGGCAGCGAGCAGGTGCTGTTCGAGGGTGTGGATCGGCGAAGTCATGGCGGGTCGCAAGCAAGTGAAAAGGCCGCCATTCTACCCCTTGGCCGGCACTTGTGCAGAGCGGAACCACCAACCCTGCTGCATGCCCGCTGCCGCCAGCAGAATCAACGCCACCCCCAGCCACTGCAACGGCGCCAGGCGATGCCCGAAGGCCACCCAGTCGACCAGGATCGCGGCAATCGGGTAGATGAACGACAGCGCACCGGTCAACGCCGTGGGCAGGCGCTGAATGGCGCTGTACAGCAGCACATACATGACCCCGGTATGGACCATGCCCAAAGTCACCAGGCTGGCCAGGGCCGATGGTTCGCCAGGCAATCCACCGAGCTTCACCCACGGCGCCAGCAGCAGCACCCCGGTAGCGACCTGGATCAGCGCGATCAGGTGGGGTGGCGTGCCTTTCAGGCGTTTGATGATCAAGGCGGCAATCGCATAGAGAAACGCCGCGCCCAGCGCCAGGCCAATGCCCAGCAAATAGTCCTCGCCACTGGCCTGCCCCGTGCCATGGGCGCTGACGATCGCCAGCATGCCGAGGAACGCCACGCTCAGCCAGGTAACCTTGGCCGCGGTGATCTTCTCGCCGAGGAACAGCGCTGCCAGCCCCACCAGCATGAACGGCTGGACGTTGTACACCGCCGTGCCGATGGCGATCGACGCCCTCGAGTAAGAGGCGAACAGCAGCACCCAGTTGCCGACGATGGCCACCCCACTGGCGATGGCCAGCAGGAACGCCGTCCGGGTTATTACCCCTGGCTTGAGAAAGCCGAACGCCGCGCAGATCACCAGCAAGGTGCCAGTACCGAACACGCAGCGCCAGAACACCACTTCCAGCACTGGCTGCCCAGACACCAGCACGAACCAGCCGATGGTCCCGGAAATCAGCATGGCGGCGACCATTTCCAGCGAGCCACGGCGCAATGAACTGTCCATCTCACACCTCCCTTGGATGATGGCCATAGTATGCGGAGGGTCGCCTTGCGCCTTCCAGCGGATATCCAAGGCATATCAGCCAGTTCACCTTTACTATCAAGGCATATTCCCTGAATTGCCTGATGAGGTGCGCATGACCGACGCCATCGACCAACTGCTGATCAACGCTTTGATGGAAGACTCACGCCGTTCGCTCAAGGCACTGGCGCAGCTCAGCGGCCTCTCTGCCCCCAGCGTCAGCGAGCGCCTGCGCCGCCTGGAAGAACGCGGCGTGCTGCGCGGTTACACCGTGGATATCGACCCGCGCAGCTTCGGCTACCAGCTGCAGGCCATCGTGCGCATCCGCCCGCTGCCGGGGCAGTTGCAGGAAGTGGAGCGGCAGATCATCGCCATCCCCGAGTTCACCGAGTGCGACAAGGTGACTGGCGAGGACTGCTTCATCGCGCGGCTGCATGTGCGCTCGATGGAACAGCTCGACACCCTGCTCGACCGGATCAATGTGCTGGCTGAGACCAATACCGCGATCATCAAGAAGAGCCCGGTGAAGCGTCGGTTGCCGCCGATGGAGTGAGTGTATCCATTAACTAGGTATGCTGGCTATTTTTTGTACACACAAATGTCACCAAAGGTGCCATTTTTGTGTGCATTTTTTCAGCCAACGCCCCAATACGTTACACCTATCGCCCAACTAATTCTGACCAAATGATCAACTAAGCAGCCAACTAGAAATTTAAACCTGTTCACTTGGTCAACTTATATCCCCTTCATTTCATCAACTTAATTTTCAATTGCTTAGATTCAAATTAGTGACCATCTAAAACTCGTTTCTCCCTGGCATGGAACTCGCTTTTGTGTGTTCGTGTTTTGTATACAAACCCAACAAAACATAAATACACAAGAACTCGCGACGCCGGTCCAACACCGGCCGTCGCGCCCAGAACCCAGTGATGCCAAGCTGCACCGACGAGATGGCGAGCCCGTGCGCATGCCCGCTCATCGCAGTCCACGTGCATCAGGAGCCTGCCGGAATGAGTACCAGCCTCGACCTTGCCCCTGAACCAAACGTCGCCAGCACCAGCCCTTCTTCCACCCTCACAGGCGATATGCCGCCACTCGCACTGAGCCCGCGCCTGCATAACCGTGACCTTGCGCCCACCCGTATCGAAGGCCGCCGCTGGGGCCGCTACAGCATCTTTGCGCTGTGGACCAACGATGTGCACAACATTGCCAACTACTCCTTCGCCATGGGCTTGTTCGCCCTTGGCCTGGGTGGCTGGCAGATCCTGCTGTCGCTGGCGATCGGCGCGGCACTGGTGTACTTCTTCATGAACCTGTCCGGCTATATGGGGCAGAAGACCGGCGTGCCGTTCCCGGTGATCAGCCGCATCGCCTTCGGCATCCACGGCGCACAGGTCCCGGCGCTGATCCGTGCGGTGATCGCCATCGCCTGGTTCGGCATCCAGACCTACCTGGCCTCAGTGGTGCTGCGCGTGCTGCTCACCGCCGTGTGGCCGCAGGTCGCCGCCTATGACCACGACAGCATCCTCGGCCTGTCGAGCCTGGGCTGGGTGTGCTTCGTGGCGATCTGGCTGGTGCAGCTGGTGATCCTCGCCTACGGCATGGAGATGGTGCGCCGCTACGAGGCCTTCGCCGGCCCGGTCATCCTGCTGACCGTGGCCAGCCTGGCGGTGTTCATGTACTTCAAGGCCGATGCGCGCATCGCCTGGTCGGTCGCCGAGCCACTGACCGGCTACGAGATGTGGCGCAACATCTTCGCCGGTGGCGCCCTGTGGCTGGCAATCTACGGCACCCTGGTGCTGAACTTCTGCGACTTCGCCCGCTCCTCGCCGTGCCGCAAGACCATTCGCGTCGGCAACTTCTGGGGCCTGCCGGTGAACATCCTGGTGTTCGCCATGATCACTGTGGTGCTGTGCGGCGCACAGTTCCAGATCAACGGCCAGATCATCGACAGCCCGACCCAGATCGTCGCCAGCATCCCCAGCACAGCGTTTCTGGTGCTTGGCTGCCTGGCCTTCCTGATCGTCACGGTGGCGGTGAACATCATGGCCAATTTCGTGGCCCCGGCCTTCGTGCTGAGCAACCTGGCGCCGCGCCACCTCAACTTCCGTCGTGCCGGGCTGATCAGCGCGACCCTGGCGGTGCTGATCCTGCCCTGGAACCTCTACAACAGCCCGCTGGTGATCGTGTACTTCCTGTCCGGCCTGGGCGCCCTGCTCGGCCCGCTGTACGGGGTGATCATGGCCGACTACTGGTTGCTGCGCAAAGGCCGCATCAACGTGCCGGAGCTCTACACCGAGCACCCGACTGGCGCCTACCACTACAGCAAAGGCATCAACCTGCGCGCCGTGGCCGCCTTCGTGCCCGCGGCACTGCTGGCCATCATCCTGGCGCTGGTGCCGAACTTCCACGGTATCGCGCCGTTTTCCTGGCTGATCGGCGCCGGCATCGCCGCCGCGGTGTACCTGCTGATCGCCCCGCGCAACCGCCACTACCACGATGTCAGCGGCGAGTGCATCGCCGTCGACCACAGCAGCCATTGATCAAGGAGGACTGCCCATGCGTATTCTGATCGCCAACGTCAACACCACCGAAGCCATCACCGAAGCCATTGCCGAGCAGGCGCGCAGCGTCGCGGCGCCCGGCACGGAAATCATCGGCCTGACCCCCTGGTTCGGTGCCGAGTCGGTCGAGGGCAACTTCGAGAGCTACCTGGCCGCCATCGCCGTGATGGACCGGGTACTGGCCTACGACGGCCCCTATGACGCCGTGATCCAGGCCGGGTACGGCGAGCATGGCCGCGAAGGCCTGCAGGAGTTGCTGGACGTACCGGTGGTGGACATCACCGATGCCGCCGCCAGCACCGCCATGTACCTGGGCCACGCCTATTCGGTGGTGACCACCCTGGACCGCACCGTACCGTTGATCGAAGACCGCCTGAAGCTATCTGGCTTGTACGACCGTTGCGCCTCGGTGCGGGCCAGTGGCCTGGCCGTGCTCGAACTGGAGCAAGACCCGCTACGCGCCGTGGAGGCCATCGTCGAGCAGGCCGAGCGTGCCGTGCGTGACGACAAGGCAGAAGTGATCTGCCTGGGCTGTGGCGGCATGGCCGGGCTGGATGAGCAGATCCGCCAGCGAACGGGGGTGCCGGTGGTCGATGGTGTGAGCGCAGCGGTGACCATCGCCGAGTCGCTGGTGCGGATGGGGCTCAGCACTTCCAAGGTGCGCACCTATGCCACACCGCGAGTGAAGAAGGTAGTGGGCTGGCCGATGCGCTTCGGGCGCTAGAGCGGCCCCATCTGGACCGGCCCCTTCGCGGGCAAGCCCGCTCCCACAGGTATCACACAGACCTTGAGAGCTGTGCAGTACCTGTGGGAGCGGGCTTGCCCGCGAAGAGGCCGGTGCAGTCAACCCAGCATCCGCGCCAGCCGCTCCCCGCTGCCACAGGCCAAGGTAAACCCCAAGGCCCCATGCCCAAGGTTCAGCCACAGGTTGCGATAGGCTGTAGTACCCACAATCGGCACCCCGGTCGGCGTCGCCGGCCGCATCCCTGCCCATTCCACCGCCCCCGCGTAATCCGCAGCCCGCGGCAAGGTCTCCAACGCCTGCCGACGCAGGCTGTCGAGCCTGCGCGCATCCACCGCTTCGTCGTAGCCGACGATATCGACCATCGCCGCTACCCGCAGCTGCTGGTCGAGCCGTGCGTAGACGATCTTGCGCTCGTAGTCGGTAATGCTCACCTCCGGCGCCCGATGCTCTGCTGCAATCGCTGCTGTCAGGCTGTAACCCTTGAGCGGGTACACCGGCAGCCGCACCCCCGGCAGCGCCAGCCCGGCACTGCGATGGCCGGTGCACAGCACCAGGCGCTCGACGTCCATTTGCTCACGGCCCAGTTGCAATGCCACTACCTGATCATCGCGGGTGATCAGGCGCGAGACCGGGCTGCCCAGCAGGAATCGGCATTGCCCTGATGCCCGCAGGCGCTCTGCCAACCGCTCGCAGAAACGATGGCAATCGGCGACTTCTTCTTCCGGCGTCAGCACTGCGCCGATAAAAGGCGCATCCGCCAGTGCCGGTTCCAGAGCCCTGACTTCACTTGTACCGAGCACCCGTTGATTTTCCGGATCGAGCAAATGCTCACGGCCACGGGCGAACGTCCGCTCACTGCGAAATGCCACCAGCTTGCCGTTCTGACGCCAGGCAAAGTCGCTCAGGCCGTCATCTTCACGCCAGCATTTCAGGGTGGCCTGGCTGTGCAAGGCCAACGCCAGCAGCTGTGCGGCGTTACGGCGATTGACGCTGCTGCGGCAAGCCATCACGAACGCCAGCAACCAGCGCCATTGGGCAGGGTCCAGCCGCAAGCGCAGGCGTAGTGGCGAATCACCGCGCAATAACCAGCCAAGCGCCTGCCACGGCACACCGGCATCGGCCAACGGTGCCACATAACGATAGGAAAGCTGCCCACCATTGGCGAAACTGGTCGCCGAGGCCAGCTGGTCTCGCGCCTCGACCAATACCACCGACAGGCCTTCGCGCACCAACGCATAGGCCGTTGCCAGGCCGACCACGCCACCGCCGATTACCGTTACCCGCTGGGTCATTGCGCTTCCCTGTCCTGACTTCCCTGCCAAGACAGTAACAGCGGATCAGGTCGGGCAGCTATGGGCTCCGCCATTCAGGCCCTGGCGGACGTTGCGGCTGAGCAGGCTGGCCTTGCCGTCATGCCAGGTCAAGGTGAGGACGTAGAGGGTATCGAAATCGTCGCCGTTCCAGTCTTCGGTAATCACCCGCTCATCGCCCAACGCCTTGCCGGCCACGGCATTGATCAGTTCGGGCAGGTAGCCATGGCCCCAGGCGGTATAGACCGTGGCATTGCGGTACTTCTCGCTGACCAGTTCTTCGGCGAGTTCGTCGGTGTCGTTGGCAGCGAAGTCGATGTTGACCGGCAAACCCAGGCGAATGGCGCTGGGCGTGATGGTCATCAACGGGCGGATGTAGCTGTAACTCTGGTCCTGGCTGCCTTCTTCGACGTGCCGCGAGGGGTTGGCCGCGAACACGTAATCCGCCTTGCCGAAGCGCTCCGGCAGCAAGGTGGCCAGGTCCAGCGCGCGGTTGAGCCCCTGGCAGTTCAGTTGCCCCAGGCCTTCACCGGGTTTTTCGGCATGGCGCAGAAACACCAGCGTCTGGGTACCGTCGACCGGTTGAGCACGGCTTTCGACCACTTCCAGTGCCAGCGGCACAGCCGCGCCGACGAGGGCCAGGCTGAGCAACAGGCGGCGGCGACGTCGAAAGAAAGATGGCAACTTCATTTA
>Ga0105251_10003789_pt1 | contig 10803 bp, 9 predicted proteins | sample KBSS64metaG_FD_80424 | JGI IMG/M metagenome (GOLD analysis project Ga0105251, IMG submission 80424) | Switchgrass rhizosphere microbial communities from Kellogg Biological Station, Michigan, USA - KBS S6-4 metaG | ecosystem: Host-associated > Plants > Roots > Rhizosphere > Soil | place...
GCCAGCTTAAAAGATCAACTGAAAGTGATGACTCATCCCCGCCTATTGATCATTTATGCGATAACGGCTCTGGGATATGGCGGCGTGTTTACTGCATTTACCTTCCTGGCTCCGATGATGCAAAACCTTGCAGGTTATTCACCAGCGGCAGTGAGCTGGATTTTGCTGGGCTACGGTGTCTCTGTTGCTATCGGTAATATCTGGGGCGGGAAACTTGCCGACCGCCATGGTGCAGTACCTGCTTTGAAATTCATTTTTGCAGCACTCGCAGCATTACTACTGGTCTTCCAATTTACTGCGAGTTCACATATTGGCGCTTTAGTGACGGTGTTAATTATGGGCGTCTTTGCTTTCGGTAATGTACCGGGATTGCAGGTGTACGTTGTGCAGAAAGCAGAGTTATATGCGCCAAACGCTGTGGATGTTGCCTCGGGACTGAACATTGCCGCTTTTAACGTCGGGATTGCATTAGGATCTGTTATTGGTGGTCAAACAGTTCAAAGCTTTGGTTTAGCTCAGACTCCGTGGATTGGGGCCGTAATTGTTGTTGGCGCACTGTTCTTAATTACCATCAGTGGTCGACTGGATGCACGTCGTGAAGTTGCTATCGGTTAGGTAATCAGAACAAGGCTGTTAGCAATTACTTACGGTCTTGTTCGTCAATGGTTTGAATTGGTCGTTGAAACTCGACACCAAAGTCCCTATAACTGAAAGACAGCCTTCGATTTGGAGGCTTCTTTGGTTACAGAGGTCATTAGTAAAAACGTGCGCAAAAATACTTATGCCATGAGATATGTTGCCGGTCAGCCAGCGGAACGCATTCTGCCTCCTGGCTCATTTGCAACTATTGGTCAGGCATTGCCGCCCGGAGAACCTTTACCAAGTGAAGGCTCACTAAAAGTATTGGTGTGGAATATTTTCAAACAGCAGCGTGCAGAATGGCTTTCTGTACTGCAAAACTTCGGTAAAGATGCTCATCTTGTTTTATTGCAGGAGGCTCAAACTACCCCTGAGCTGGTAAAGTTTGCCACCAGTAATTATCTGGCTGCTGACCAGGTTCCGGCATTTGTCCTACCTCAACACCCCTCAGGTGTTATGACTCTTTCCGCTGCTCATCCTGTTTATTGTTGCCCACTACGTGAACGTGAGCCGATTTTACGCTTGTCCAAATCCGCATTAGTGACCGTATATCCACTGCCTGATGGTCGGCTGTTGATGGTTGTGAATATCCACGCGGTCAATTTCAGTCTCGGTGTCGATGTCTACAGCAAACAGCTTGGGCCGATTGGCGATCAAATTGGTCACCATAATGGGCCGGTTATTATGGCGGGTGATTTTAACGCCTGGAGCCGTCCACGCATGAATGCGCTTTACCGCTTCGCTCGTGAAATGACTTTGCGTGAAGTGCGTTTCACTGATGACCATCGCCGCCGTGCTTTCGGTCGCCCACTTGATTTCGTGTTTTACCGTGGTTTGAACGTTGCAGAAGCATCTGTTTTGGTTACTCGTGCGTCCGATCACAATCCTCTACTAGTCGAATTCCGTCCCGGCAAACCTGAGCTGAAGTAAGGTAAGTCAGGTCTGCCATTGGGCAGACTATGTGCTGCCCTTACTTACAATCATCTGCAAGGACAATACAATGACAACACAATCTCACCATGACAAAGTCGATCAACAGTTTGGCTCGCAGGCCAGTGCCTATCTGACAAGTGCTGTGCACGCTGCTGGCCGCGATCTGGAGCGTCTGAGCGCGCGTCTGGCTGATTTCCCTGATGCACGTCTGCTCGATATGGGGTGTGGGGCGGGGCATGCGAGCTTTATTGCGGCCGCTCAGGTGAAAGAGGTGGTTGCTTATGATCTCTCAGAACAGATGCTGAGTGTGGTCAATGATGCTGCTAAAACGCGTGGTATCTTCAACATCACGACTCAGCAGGGTTATGCAGAAGTGTTGCCGTTTGATGATGGCTCTTTTGATGTGGTGATTAGCCGCTATTCAGCTCATCACTGGCATGATGTTGGTAAAGCATTGCGTGAAGTAAAACGAGTCCTGAAACCAGGTGGTGTAGTTATTTTTATGGATGTGATGTCTCCAGGCCATCCAGTTTTCGATATCTGGTTGCAAACGGTTGAAGCATTGCGCGATACATCTCACGTTCGAAATTATTCCAGTGGCGAGTGGCTGAGCCTGTTTAATGATGCGGGCCTGGTCTCGCAAAACCTCTTATGCGACCGATTGAATCTGGAGTTCACATCCTGGATTGCCAGAATGAGGACACCTGAAGCTCTGGCTGACGCTATTCGAATCTACCAACAGAGTGCATCAGACGAAGTGCAGCACTATTTTGAGTTGCAGGGAGATGGCTCTTTCACTAGTGACATTATTATGGTGGAAGCCAAAAAGGTTTGATGTTTTGAAATAGAAATAAAAAAGGCACCCAAAAAGGTGCCTTTTTCTTTGATTAACAATCAAGTATCAGGTGTAGAGTTGTTGCTAACGAAGAGCGTCAACTGATCTCCAGGTTTCAAATCGTCTGTATCGTCGTTCCAGCGCAGAACATCCTTGATGTTCACACCGTGACGTTTCGCGATACTCGACAACGAGTCACCCTTACGCACCTTATAAGTGATGCTATCGTTCTTAGCTAAACTCTGTGCGCCATTTTTGACGCTGAGTGTTTGGCCGACTTTAATGTGCGCGCCGCGTATGCCGTTCCAGCTTTGCAAATCTTTTGCACTCACACCTAAGCGTGAAGCAATGCTCGATAAGGTATCACCTGAACGAACACGGTAAGATTTGCTGCCACCTGCAGTACTGCGGTTATCAGCAACTAGCCGAGGCTGCACTGCTGCAATTTCACCAGAAGCCAAAGAGGCTTTTAGCTGATCGGCGTGCTTTTTAGGTACCATTACATAACGCTGATTCTTGCCAACGGTCGAAGTTTTCACCCCGGCGTTGAATGTCTTCAACGTGCTTAATGATATGCCTGCCATTTCGGCAACCTGCGTAAGCTCAACCGGATCGCTGACTTCTACACGTGCTAATGCACGGCTTTCGTCTGTAGTTGGTAAGCGTACGCCGTACTTTTTGCTGTTTTTGAGAATATCACTCAAAGCCAACATTTTTGGTACGTAAATTTTGGTTTCCCGTGGCAGTGAAAGCGACCAAAAATCCGTTGGTAAACCACGAGCTTTATTCGCTTTCATTGCCTTCAGTACACGACCTTCGCCGCTGTTGTACGCCGCCACGGTTAATAACCAGTCGCCGTCAAACATCTTGTTCAGACGCTGCATCATATCGAGTGCGGCAGTGGTGGAAGCCACTACATCACGACGTGCATCGTATGCTTTGGTCTGTTTTAAACCATAATTTCGACCCGTACTCGGTACAATCTGCCAGATGCCAGCGGCATTCGCAGAAGAGGTAGCGTGGGGGTCAAAAGCGCTCTCCACTATGGGTAGCAGTACTAGTTCCATTGGCATGTTACGTTTCTTAACTTGCCCGGCAATCCAGTACATATACGGCTCTGCCCGTAATGTTACATCGTGGAGATAGCTCTTATTCTTCAGGTACTTCTGTTTCTGTTCGCGGATCCGGATATTCTCCGGTACCCCCATCTTTAGCTCGTCGCCAATGAAGTTCCACAAGTTTTGGTTATCCGCGAGGTATGTCCCATCGTCCATCCATCGCGAACCTGTGTACTTTCCTGCTTCACCTTGACCAGCTGCAGACAGACTCTGTGCGTGCTGTTGGATGTTGCCGTCATGCCTTGACGCCTGGCACCCCACAAGCAAAACAGAGGCGAGTAATATCGCTTTTGCCTTCATGTGTGTGTCAAATGGTTGCTTAAAAGACGAGCAAGAATACCTTCCACTTTAAAACAACACAACCAAAAAATTCAGAAGGTATCTTTCTTTGTCCGTAACCAAGCGAATATTTGCTGTGGTTGTTGCAAGTTTGTTTCTTTATTAATTTTTCTTTTTAAATCAACATCATCTGTTCTTAAGAATAAATTTATTTCGCGTTCATTTGCCAAGGAACTTGGTAAGGTTGATTGGTTTTTTGCACGTAACTCATTAACTTTTCGACAGTATCCGTTTAACTTCTCATCGTCTGGAAGGATAGATAAGGAAAACTTCATATTTGAGAGGGTGTATTCGTGTGCACAGCAAATTAACGTATCTGCGGGTAATTTGTTAAGTTTTTGAAAAGATTCATACATATTTTCAGCAGTGCCTTCAAAAAGCCTTCCGCAACCGCCAGAAAACATGGTGTCACCGCAAAAAAGATAAGGCGCGCTATAGAAACAGATATGTCCCAAAGTGTGACCCGGTGTAGCAATTACACTAAATTCATACTTCAAAATATTGACCGTTTCTCCCTCTCTGACTACCCGGTTCGTTCCCTTATCTTGTGTCTCCTCTGGGCCATATACCACAAGGCCTGGATACTTTTTGAGAAGTTCTTTTACGCCGCCAACATGGTCGTTGTGATGGTGGGTCAGTAAAATAGCTTCTGGTTGCCAGTGGTTATCTTCAATGGCTTTTAGTACTGGATGAGCTTCGCCCGGGTCGACGATGATGCATCTGCCTTGCTCATCATTCAGAACCCAGATGTAGTTATCCTGGAACGCAGAAATACTGTTAAGATTCATAATTCAACCTCTCTGAATTGCGCTAAGAAGGTAGTGATGAAACCGGCAAGGATACCTGTAAATTTCATTTCACCGCATCATTGGGGAGAACTGCCCTGGGGCGAGTACTACCGTGAGGCGCTGGAATCCCAACTTCAGCCATGGTTTGCCAAGATGTTTGGTTTCCACTTGCTGAAAATTGGTAACTTAAGCACCGAAATCAACACTGAAGCCTGTGCTATTTCACACCAGGTGAATGTTGCCTTACAAGGTGAACGGCTCCAGGTGAATGCTGATCCGCTGTATTTACCTTTTGCGGGTAAATCAGTCGATGCATGTATGTTGGCTCATACATTGCCCTGGTGCCAGGATCCTCATGGGTTATTGCGTGAAGCCGACCGGGTACTTATTGATGATGGCTGGCTAATTATCAGCAGTTTCAACCCGGTGAGTTTATTAGGTTTAGGCAAAGTCGTGCCATTTATCCGCAAACGTGTGCCATATCGCTGCCGAATGTTTACGCCAATGAGGATGTTCGATTGGCTGGCATTGCTGAATTTTGAAGTGATGCACCAACGCAGTTTCCAGGTTTTACCCTGGAGTAAACAAGGTGGGAAAATGCTCAGTACCCATCTTCCTGCGTTGGGATGCATGCATGTCATTGTGGCGCGTAAGCGGACATTGCCTCTTACGCTCAATCCAATGAAAAGCCGGAAAGCAAAAACGCAAATCCGCTCAGCTGTGGGGGCAACACGGCAATTTCGTGAAGCAACTAAGGCTTCGACGTCTCTGGCTGATAACCCACGTCCTCGAGAGTTGGATTAGAAGCTGCTTCACGGGCGAGTTCATCACAACGTTCGTTTTCAGGGTGACCGGCATGGCCTTTCACCCATTCCCAACTGATTTTGTGCTCGCTTAAGGCAGCATCCAGTCGCTTCCATAAATCGACATTCTTCACTGGTTTTTTATCGGCCGTTTTCCAGCCACGTTTTTTCCAGTTATGAATCCATTGGGTAATACCCTGACGAACATATTGGCTGTCGGTGCTGAGCACTACGTCACAAGGCTCGACCAACGCCTCAAGTGCAACGATTGCCGCCATCATTTCCATGCGATTGTTTGTGGTCAGGCGAAAGCCAACGCTAAAAATTTTTTCGTGCTGTTTGTAGCGTAAAATAGCACCATATCCACCCGGGCCCGGATTGCCGAGACAAGAGCCGTCGGTGAAAATTTCTACCTGTTTGCGCATCTCTGGTAGACTTCCTGTGATTAAAAAACCAAGTCTGACATAAACGAGCGCCATGAGCACAGCAATTACACGACAGATCGTCCTCGATACAGAAACCACCGGTATGAACCAAATCGGTGCTCACTACGAAGGGCACCGCATTATTGAAATCGGTGCGGTTGAAGTCATCAACCGTCGCCTGACGGGTAATAATTTCCATGTATACCTGAAACCTGATCGTCTGGTAGACCCGGAAGCCTTTGGCGTGCATGGAATTGCCGATGAGTTTCTGGCAGACAAGCCAACCTTTGATCAGGTTGCTGATTCGTTCATGGACTATATTCGCGGCGCAGAGCTCGTCATCCATAACGCATCGTTTGATATCGGGTTTATGGATTATGAGTTCGGCAAACTCAAACGCGATATTCCAAAAACTAATACCTTCTGCAAAGTTACCGATAGCCTCGCTCTTGCCCGTAAAATGTTCCCAGGCAAGCGTAATAGCCTCGATGCACTTTGCTCACGTTATGAAATAGATAACAGCAAGCGAACGTTGCACGGCGCATTGCTCGATGCCCAAATTCTGGCCGACGTCTATTTAATGATGACGGGTGGACAAACTTCTCTGAAGTTTGCGATGGAAGGGGATGTGCAGCAGCGTAGTGGAGATAACGGAATTCAACGTGTTGTGCGCCGCAGCTCGGGTATACGCGTTATTCGTGCCAGCGATGTAGAACTGGAAGCGCATGAATCGCGACTCGACCTAGTGGAAAAAAAGGGCGGAAGTTGCCTGTGGCGTTTATAAAAGCAGCACAAATGCATTAAAAATCACCGTTTGGGTGAAATTAACGGCAAACGATTAGTTTAATAAGAAAAAACGTTGACGCTCATGAGCCCTATACGTATTATCTGCCTCGTTCCCGACGGGGAACAAAACGCGGAGCGGTAGTTCAGTCGGTTAGAATACCTGCCTGTCACGCAGGGGGTCGCGGGTTCGAGTCCCGTCCGTTCCGCCACAATTCGAGGCCATGCTATTGATTAGCATGGCCTTTTTTCTTTGTGGTTTTTTCGGTATGCCATCCAGTATGCCATCAGCGTTCGGCTTGCATGAGGCACTATCGTTTCTCTCTGGACGATATTTCGTTTTTCTCTGAGCTACAATGCAGCCAGTATCCTTGGATAGTGTTTCGCGATAATGTCGTTCATCTTCTCGGTCAGGTCGGGTCGCTTGAAAGTGATATGTCCCGAGCCCTTCTGGAAGTAGCGAATCGAAGGATATTCATCCTCGTACACGTTACTGTGCTGTTTGCTTATGTGATCATCTAACCTGATGCTGAGATCGTAACGATTCTCAGGGACAGGTTTACCATCCAGCAGATTTAGCATCCGATCCAAATCTGACAACTGTTCGCGTCTGCGTCCATGACGGAAATGAAATCCCCAGCGGTCAAATTGTACCAGACCATCAATGATAATCTTCTTTCCGAATTTGCAGGGGCAGTTGCTCTTATAGTCCCAGCTTAGTCCTTTAAACACGTTAATGATCCCTCGTTCGAATACTTCCTCTTTACTCTGATGTAATTGCTCAAAGGTGCTGAGGATATTCGCTTCACTAATGGCTGGAATATCATCTCTCTCCAGGTTGTTGTACCACTGGTCACGCGCCTGCGCGTCCATCAGCGCAATCATGCCGGATTTCTTCATCAAATCGCGCCAGATGCTACGGTCGATATTGCAGGTGATAACTTTCATGGCTGTTTGTTCTTTCTCAAGTAACCAGCAACCACGGCGGAAGTCCTGGCGCATTGCCCAGTCAATGGCTGCTTTACCCCCAATACTTTCTGTTAGCGCAGAGATATCAGTGAGCTGGTGGAGCACCGACTTAATTCGTTCCAGCGCGGTATTGCGTCCGGTAACGATACGCTCAATGCTGGTGTAACTGATAAGCTCGGTATGGTCCGTTAGTACGTCGGGCTCAACGGGAGTGCGTTTTTCAGACATGTTTCTTTCCTTTTGTATAGACGAAAAACGCCAGCCGTGTAAGGGCTGGCGTTTATGCAGTTCTGTCAGGGGATCACGATTTATTGGCGTTGCGTAGGAGCTGGAGAAGGCGGAGATCCCGGACATCGTTCCTTATCTGCTGGAGTCAGGGCAAGAGCGCAGCCGGGTCGTTTTTGTCCTCGTCGTTATCGAAGATGAGTTCTGATCAGCAATCGATATTGTCCTGAAGCCAGTCAGTCAGTCAGGATATCAGCCCGTTAAAGACGAATAGTCAGACGCTCAGCTCTCGCGGATCACCGCAGCAATAGACCAGACCAGGGGAACTCGCTTCCCTGGTCGGCAGGCGATAGGCCGAGCGTATACTATTTTATGGGCCGCTACTCTTAGCGATATGATTGAAGGGGCAGGCAGACGTGATAATACCGATCTAGTGGAAAAAACTGTTTTAAATGCATTCAAATCAGATGATCTGGTTTACCTGGTTGGACGAAGCTATTACACGACGCGCGCAAAAATCTCTGACATCACGCGAGAGTTACAGGATGCTGCACCATGGCTCACTACGGACGAAGCAAGAAAGCGAGTGCACTGATGCATCCAAATATTTCAGGCAAAAACATTTTTATCTGTTCGCAGCTCTATAGCTATAGTTGTCTGACCCAGACGGGCAGAGATGAGCGATAAGTCATGTTTTTCAACATAACAGTTGAAAACGAGCTAGAAACACGAATGATTCAGGCATGCTTAGCAAAGCTGCGCCACGATGGCAGCAATGAAGAGCAAGCAGACACTTGAAAAGAACCCGCTACGGCGGGTTTTTTGTTGTTATTCAGGCATTAATAATGCACTTTTGTGCGTTATTAATGAATAAAAGTGGACACCTTTTATTGTTGAGTCTGTGCGGCTTAGAAAATAATATGCGCACCGCTGTGCTAACAAGTGTATGGCTATGCTGTCAGGGATGACGGCACTCTATATTACCTTGGCCCTTTAGCTCAGTTGGTTAGAGCGAACGACTCATAATCGTCAGGTCGCTGGTTCAAGTCCAGCAAGGGCCACCAGACGGCCATTAGCTCAGATGGAAGAGCAGACCACCATTTAAGTTGTAGGTACTGAGCCTGCTGACTTTTCCACTCTTCAGGTGACCGGGTTGTAAACTCATATTCAATAAAGGATGCAGGTTGATATTTCTCAGGTATATAAAATATCTAATTATTAGATTTATGCGAAATGTGAAATTTACTGTTCAAGAAATCTTCCTTTTGAGTGTTAGCCTTATCATTTTGAGCCTGGCTTTTTTTGTATTTGTGGTGATGTCTAGTCTTTAATTTTAGATGTTACGGGGCTCGCGGCCTCGATGGCGGACCAAATATAAATTCGACTAAGCTCTACGGGTAGAGCAACAGACTTGTAAGCAGTGGGGCACCAGTTTGATTCCGGTAGTAGTATCATGCACTGTTAGCAGAGATGGATAGAGCGATGCCCTCCGGAGACAAAGGCAGCAGGTTCGAATCCAGCACAGTGTACCAGGCAAGTGTAGACCTGCTTCTAATGAACAGGCCTACCGACGCGATAGTCCGGGCGCGAAGGACTGAAAAGGGAATGCGCTGCCAGCGGGGAACCAGACCCGCACCAATGCGGTCATCGTATAATGGCTATTACCTCAGCCTTCCAAGCTGATGATGCGGGTTCGATTCCCGCTGACCGCTCCAATAATCGAAAAGGTATGAGATGGTTAGCTTTCGCTTTTTTATGTTGGCCTGGATAATAATGATTTCGTTTATTGGGGCGTATATACATTTTTCTGCCTGATTTCATTCAGTGGGTAAATGCTTCTAATGACTTTCGGAACACAGCTTTTCAGTCTGCGATGATGGGATAACCCGGAGTGACTGGAAAGCGCATTCGCGTGAACGTTAGTGGAATCTAGTTTTCGTACTATCGAACCCTTTCACCACATCCCTCCAGCGTTCAGCCTAATGCAGCAATCAACCCGCCTGGTGCGGGTTTTTGTATTTCTGAATGTCCAGATTAATTAACAGCGCATTTAACGCGCTGGTGTTTACGCAAACACATTCATTCTTTGCTGAGTGCTTTGTTCAGAGTTATATGTGTGTCAATACATCAAAACGAGTTTAAAGACATACTAAAACAGCAAGATATGACAGAAACCGTGAATATTATTTATCGCTGCCTTAATAGCAAAAACTGGAAGTCGGTAGAAGATATGGCAAGCCTGATGCGCATTAGTGTCGGACGCTGTCAGTTGATACTGACACAGTTGGTTATGGCAGGGCTGGCGGGTGTTGTAGCACCCGACCAGCCATTCGCTCATGTATCAAGGTCACAAGCGAACCGAGGCCCACGGCTTTAGCACTAAAGCACGGTAAGCCTACCAGAGTCATGCTTACTGATCTAAGAAAAATAGTGTAAATTTAAACAGTGTTGAGTTATTCAACGCTGATTTTCTTGATTCGCTGCCTGTTAATTCCATCGACCTCATCTTTACCGATCCTCCTTATTTTAAGGTGAAACCCACCGGCAGCATTTACCTGTTCAGTGGTCACCGCTTGGCGGCTGATATTGAACTACTTATACCGAGGGTTCTGGCTGCGGGGGGCAGGGGATCTTCCACAACAATTTCTCCGGGTGTGCTGGTGATCCGGAGTATGTAACCGTTGTCGTTGACAACATCGATCAGCTCATCAATTTCAACACCTTCCACGTCTACGGCAATTTTCCCCATATTGAGTGCCAGAACAGTTAATACTTTTAACTTCAACATTCATTGATATCTTCAATGGCTTTGCTCCTGACGGGCTTTGCCACGGGTAATATCACTCACCATTTTATAACCACTGCGTTTCATCAGGCCGGTTGCCTGTCTGGCGCGGAGAATATCAATCGGGGTGATAAACGGTGACTGCTCCATGATGGTAAAAC